>Ga0307515_10004688_pt1 | contig 28033 bp, 39 predicted proteins | sample 17_EM_MG_FD_194513 | JGI IMG/M metagenome (GOLD analysis project Ga0307515, IMG submission 194513) | Populus trichocarpa ectomycorrhiza microbial communities from riparian zone in the Pacific Northwest, United States - 17_EM | ecosystem: Host-associated > Plants > Roots > Unclassified | place... | reverse complement strand
AGACCTAGGCCACAGTCATCTTCAGCCACAGTCGAGACGAAGCGCGGCTGAACGGACCGGAAGAGAACGAGGCAATAGAAATACCGAGTAGCCTCATTCCTACTCCACCGGATAAAGCAACAACCTTGAGGGATTCCCCTTCGAATCTGCAGTGTAGGGGCGGGCGATAAATCACCACTCACAACCATACCCAGGACACTCATAATGCAACACCCCACGACCCTCCGTTCATACCGGATAGTACCCTTCAAGAGGTACGGCCAGCCAACCTTGGCTACAAATGACGGTGCAATGTTGCAGAATGCGATAAGTCCCTTTGGTGTCGAAGCGGGAACGAGATCAAGCGCAGCGGACAGGATAATGACATAGAGAACTGGCGACAAAAATGCGAATAGGTGCTGATCAGTGCACGAGGTATAACTTGACCACCGGATTAACACTGACCATTGTTTATCAATCCAAAGAGCAAGAAAGAGACACCCAACTTCCAGGACATTGGAGTTGGTGATCGAGAAAGTGACTCTCCTCTCCGAAGCGACGACCCGCCTCTCTGGGTGGCGAGTGCGGGACGAATGGTCCGCCGGTCGCCTATCAAGCTACACTCATTCCCCGCGTTCTACGCGTGTTATCTGCTCAAGTCTGTCAAGACTCCGAGATCGACTTCGTGCGTACTACTTATCGCGTCGTGACGCGCGAGGGTCGGACCAAGTGGGCGTGCCCTAATTATCACCCAGGACCTATATCGGAAGCACCCCAAATCCACCAAGGAGAATACGGTACGTTAATCAGAAAAATCATGAGCCTTCCCTCATTTCGATGTGTCACCAAGTCAGCATAATGGGGAGATCTCTCAAGGGGCATGGAAGACGTCCAAGAGCCGACCATGGATGATGCAAATGATCGTCCACGGCTTCCCTTCCAAACTCGCTGCGCTCCAATTCGAATGGGCCTGGCAGCACCCTCATATCTCTAGACATCTACGTAATTCATCCGGAAAGCCTCTCTTCACAAAAGAACGCCGGAATCTGAAGAAGAATGTGCTGTGCGTACGGAACATTCATCAGAGACCCTCCTATGCTTGCTGCCTTACACGTCGCCTGCACGTTTAGGGTGGTAAAAACAATGGTGACTGCGCATCCCTATAATGCATGGCCACTCCACATCAAGTTTTTTACAAATACGTCAAAGAAGGCGTGGGACGAGGTGACTGTGTCGCAGCCGCTTCCTGCAGGGATGACCCTCACGGAGGAGTACGAAGGTGTAGATGGGAAGTCTGGTTTGCCCGGATCTGGGAGAGTTGGACCTATTGACGTTACGGATGGTAAGAAAGTGCACCTTGCCACAGGCCTGGCTTCGGCTGAGGATCACGTAGGCCAGTTTTCTGTCCAGCACATGCAGAAAGGCACCTTGATTAGAACCACCCCTCACGGCCCCGGGTGCTCGATCTGCTCAGAGCCGGTCGAGAATTACCACTCGGTACGTCACACTCACCTTTACCTGATGTCCTGCCAACATCGCGACGATAGGAGCCTCTAAAGGTGGCCCTATGTCCCTCTGGAGACTGTAAAGCGGTCTCACACCTAACTTGTCTGGCAACTGACTTCCTCCGGTCTGACTCTTCGCAATCCTCTGGATTTTTGCCTCGAGGAGGTAACTGTAGGTCCTGCAAGTCTTACCTTCTCTGGGGAGACGTCATTCGCGGCTGTTACCGAAGACATCAAGGCGGTAAAGTACCCCAGTTAGAAGAATCTGACCGCGAAGAAGACTCTGTCGAAGCCGAGGCGCAGAACGACGATCCCACGGAGGACCCAATACCGACAGTACCCGTCCCTGTGAAGACACGTCGCGTTCGGATAACAAAAGGTGAAACGGCCAAGAGATCTCGGGTTCGGTCACCAAATAAACCCCATAACCCAAAGAATACCACCAAGCGAGTTCCCACCGTGGCTGAGAAGGATTCTGAGAGCGAGAAATTTGATATTGGCGGTTTCACTGACTTAGACGATTCGGGGAGCGAAATGGAACGCCGCCCACCGAAGCCGACCCCAGCCAAGCAGGGAAGATGATCTTATTTACGGATCACAATCCCATATGACGTTTCAGATTTATGGGTAGGACCCCGGAGGATATGTTGCATGTATTACCAGCAGATGTACAGTATACACAAACACCCGCGATATTAGAAGCGATACAGATCAATTATCGTCGTAAGAGCTTGAGTGCAAGTTCTTCCTCCTCTTCCAACGTAACGGGAAGTTTGTCCGCTTTGCGAAGCTTTTTCTTCGGCGGGACAGTGAAGTGCATTCGATCGTCTTCTGGTTCTGAAGGGAGGTCGAACACCGGGGAAACGTACCCGTCGTCTGAGGGAGGAGCAACGGTAGGGCCATTGTATCTCCCGCCTTCACCACGCTGGAGGTGAAACCGCCGAGTGAGATGGACCCGCGAAATCGTGGATAATGCCATTTGCCAGACTCACCTCTTCTCGTTCCCTTTCCTTCCTCTTCCTTTTCTTCTCCCTCTTCTTCTCCTTCGCGGCCGCCTTATCATCTACATCGGCTCTTTGCATGTTCCCAATCTCTTTCCTCATAAACTCCACGCCGTCACGCTCCACATCAACATCCTTTGCGTCCCTAAACTCATATAATTGATGCGCCTGCCCATCATCATCAAACACCAGTTTTGTTCCCCTAGGTCCGGCCTTCGCTAGCGCCTTCTTGGAGTTCATCATCCGAATCTTGCGCTTTGAAAGGTCAGAGTGTTCTGCGAGATCGGGGGGCAGATCATGGTCTGCACGTTTAAGGGAGAAGAAGTCCTCGTCCTCGTCGTTGTCGTCATCTCCGGCGTTTAACCCTGATTTTTCATCTTTTTCGACGAGCTTGTTGTAGTGTGATGACAAGATCGTTTGGTTTTTCCTCCCAAACATCTTATCATACTTACTCTTCGGTTTATTGGTCTGTAATTGTCGTCAGGACAGGGAAATTTCGGAGCATGTGCTGTGTTACTTACCACAAGCTTTGTCTCCTCGTCCGACCCAACCTCAGAGCCGGAGCCAGAGTCACCCCCGTCGTCGTTATCCGTCCTCTGAGTTGCAAACGAGGTGTTCTTTCCTGTGCCGCCCTTCTTCAAGAATTTGATCTTTGGAGCGCCAGGGAGCCCAAGGGAAGCCGCATATCGATCGACAGGGAGGACTTCCACCTTGAAGATGCCCTTGTTCTTCTGGAGGTGGATCGAACGAAGGTATGCAACGAACGTCTAAAATGAGCTCAAGTTAGATTAATTTTGGCCGTGCAGAAAACCAACGACGTACCCGCTGACCCAAGTATTTGATCTCCGAGTCCTGGAATGCAAGATTCTGTAGCTGGTTCTCGATCGACTGTTGTTTGCTCGTTTTGATCTTGATCTTATTGACCTCGATGTTCTTGGCTTTGAGGGCCTCTAACACCCCCTCTTCCTCGCTGGGCATGAGGAACAAGAAAGCCTTTCCTGAGCTCTCGTACCTGGCTGTTCGACCCACTCGATGGATGTAGGTCTCCGCATCCTCCGGACAATCGACCTGGACGACCCAGTCCACAGCAGGGAAATCCAACCCTCGGGCGGCGATATCTGTCGCAAACAATACGGCGTGTTTCGTCTTCGTGAACTTCCCGAACGTCGCAAGTCTTGCCATCTGCTTCTGTTTCCCATGCAGATGCATCAGAGACATTCCCGGGTGCATCTTACAGAATGTTTCGTATACGAATCGGACCTGCTTGCAACAGGAGAAGAACACGAGTATTTTGGACTGGAGGTGAGTCTTGATGAAGCTCCAAAGGGTGTCTAGTTTTTTGTCGAGCTCGATTATGGCGTAGTGTTGTTCGAGGGTGGTCGGGGTGACCTCTCCCTCTCCGGCAGATACGTAGATTGGATCCTTCAGACTCAAACGGGCGAGGTCAGAGACAGATTTCGTTTGGGTAGCGGAAAAGAGTAGAGTCTGGCGGGATTTTGGTAGGTGTAAGAGGAGGGCGGTAAGAGTACGATGGAAGCCCATATCCAAGATCCTGTCAGCTTCGTCCAACACTATGGGGTCCTTAGCACAGTGACAGTAGAGGATAGGGATTGTGCCTCTTACCTAGTAGTTGCAGGTTACCGGCCTCGAAGTCAACTGTCTGGTCCATGTGTTGTAACAGTCTTCCAGGAGTCGCAACAAGAATGTTCATCCGGGACAGCCTTTCACGTTCATCCTTGAGGTTCTTCCCGCCAATAACCAGTCCAGCCGAGAACGAGTGGAATCCTCCAATGGAACGCAGCACTTCAAATATTTGTACAGCCTGTAAGGTGTATGGCGTTAGCGAAAAACGGGCAAAGAGACGAGGGGATTACAAGTTCACGGGTAGGCGAGATCACGAGGGCTCCCAGACCATCTTGCGGGCCCCACTTCCTGCGATAGAGAATCTCGAGAACGGGTATCAAGAACGCTAAGGTCTTCCCGCTCCCTGTCCGTGCGGCGCCCAAGACGTCCTTGCCCTTGAGAGAGACAGGTAGACTCTGAGTTTGAATGTCCGTCATCTCGATGAAGAAAGACTTCTTCAGCCCTTTCTTCGTCAGGTCCGATATTGGTAAATCCGAGAAGGCCTTGAGGTCGTCCGGCGGGACCTAAAGCAGCTTCGATCAGTACATTGCGGAGGGGTGTAGAACATTAACAGCTGAGCATGCACATATTCCAGGGCAGCCTTGTCCAAAAGCTCAACGGTCTGACGACTGAGAACAGACTTTTTGATTTTCTTGACATTCTGCTTCTGTTTCGTCGGTTTTCTGGAGGAGGAGGAAGAGGGATCTGCTCTATGAGACATCTGAGTCCCAAAGTTTTCCGTGATCGAGGGAGGAGGCGGCGGAAGAGTCGGGCGTCTACTTTCACCGAGACATTCATGCAGACAATCCGACTTCATAGGGCGGGGCTCCTCCGACAGTTCACCGCGTCCACTCCGGGATGTGCCAACAGGCTCATTCACCGGTCTGCGGTCGGTGAGAAATCGTTGGGCTTTGTTTCTTGTCGGACGGATACTAAACGAAGGTTGCAGTGTATCGCAAAAACAAGGGTGCCACTTTGGAGCTGGCCGACGACATGTTCGGTGAGGGCCCTTCGGACTCTGGAGACCTCTTTGGTTCCGCTACAGAACAGCAAGCCAGCAAGGTCGCCGCTCCCACTTCAGCCAAACTACAAAACACAGTTTCGTCACGTCGGAAACTCGATCCCTTGGAGAGGACTACACGCTTCAATGAGCTTTTCGAATTCGTGTCGAGTAGGATTGGCCTCAAGCCTACTGCGAAGACTCCTGAACGGGTCCGTAACTCGGCTTGGGGACACCTCTTCGATCTGGCTACGACACGAGCCCAGCTCGAGCGGGTGACCGAGCTGTTTCCTCGGTGGAGGGATTCTCGGAGGGAGTTTAATGAGCAAACCGTAAAAAACTTCATAAGTGAGTGGTTTAGTTTTTTTGCGACGACTTGTGCTTGACAACGTCCATAAGGGCGATGTGAAGGACTCGAGTGTTCCGACCTTGCTCTGGACGTCTTCAGCAATCATTCGAAATATGGTTTCCCGCTCGCCTCCGTTGCTGTTGCGCGTCAATTGATGCATTCCTTGCATCTCAAGCACCCGCTTGCATCTTCCGTCACCCTGATGGCTCTATACCCGGCCTACAACCTCCCAGCAATTTCCACAGATCTTGTTTCTAGTACCATGCTCGTGACAGCCTGCTTGAGCCAAGAGAGCAAGCAATCCAGAATCCTCGCGGATGCTTTACTTCCTTCGGTCCAAGATCTGCTCAAGAAGACCCCACCCGTCCCACCATCGAAACCCATACGTTACGGTGAAGACAGAGAACCATTTTGGCTGGCCGGGACACTCACCAAGATTGAGGAGGCGCTTCAAAAGCAGGGCCGGGATTATAAGTGGCTGCACGAGTGGCGGGAACACAGCGGACATTTGGCACCCGCTTCGTGATGCAAGATGTTGGGGATTCTTAAGTAATTCAATCATATGGCTTATCTTCTTTTACTTTAGAAACGTGACTATTTCACTGTGCTTCCTGTGCGACTATGACCTGCTGCGCTGGGACCCTTATTCGCCTGTTCTCCGCCCCCACTTTTCGTCATGGGTTGCTATTCGTCGTTTACGTTATTGAGAAGGCTTCCCTTGGTACGTACACACCAGTGGGTCGTCGATGGAATGAACGTCTTCCTACTCGCGCCGGCCGCGAGAATGAACAGTCCGATACTCTGGCGAAGTTTATCTACGCCCAGTGTGTAGTCACCATGAATCGCGTGTAGAACCGCACACTAAGGGTCCAACCTGGAACCGACACCACGTCGTCGTTTCTCTTTGTTTCTTCTTTCGTCGCATTTCCCTCGGCGGGTTTCGCTATAGACTGGGCCGGCAAAACCACCAGTCGCGGCTCGAGCGTTCCTTTCACTGCTATAGGATGCTGGAACCCTTTTGGCCCACCGTCACCTCTTCCTCAGACCAGTCTATCGCCGTGGCGTTTGTTTAAACCATCGACAGCGCCCCAGGCTACAGATGGGACTAGCAAGAAGGAGAAAGTCATTCTAGGCCACGATGGCGGGGTGAGCACATGCTTCCTCTTCGTTCAACCACGATCCTACCCCTAATCCTTCACGAATCATCCGCCCCAAGAATATCCACCGCCCACCGGTCCAGACCACCCGGCCCTCAACACACCCGTTAGCGGGCATGCGACTCGTCTGACCCCACCGTACTGTGGGCCCTTCGTTGGATTCTTGCGTCTATAGGTTATTCCATCGCCCCTTGATTTCACTTTGTGCGACCGTCTGATGGACAGGTCGGACGTCCTCTACCCCAATTTCCACGGGCCTTGTGCTAGATCTATGGATTTGCCACATAAACGCATGGTATATTCCACCCGTCGTGATGGTCACTCGTGCGACGCGCCTCGGAGTCTTTCCGTACCACCTTCGTCAGCGACAGATCCGATTAAACTTCCCCCCGCCTTATCTACCCGAAATTAACAGGCGAGGGCACATTTATAGAGAGCATTCTTATTTAATGCTCTAATCAGCGATTTCCTGCCCAAATGGGGGAAGGGCTTCATGAAAGTAGGGGGGGGTGAGCCTCCGTAACCGAACAGCTGTCGCGGAGTCGAAAATGGGCGTTACAGGTCGACGATCAAGATGGAGGTTGGCGTGGCACCATCGAGCCGGTGAATGTATACGTACGGCCTACCACCAGGAACCGAAAACCGTATTTGATATTTTGACAGGCTACCCACACTACAATGAAGGATGCCGGCAACTTGAAACGTCGATCAGCACCTTTGTGCATCAGAAGCCACAACTCATACCTACCCAGTTAACACGACGGGTGATGCGAAAAGAGGTTAGCCAGTATCGGGGGCCAGACAAGACCTAGAGATCGACGGTTATGGCCCATCGGACACGTTGGGCACTAAGGAAGCCCAGTTACTCAGCTAACGAGCTTCTCGAGGCCGCCAAGGACACGATAGCCACCGGATATACGACACGCCTCATCCAAGAGGCCGCAAGACCCCAGCCACTAGTCTGATAGGAAGCACTGCAGTACGTGCCAAGCTCCTGGTCTAAGTCGGACGGGCAGAGACTAACAATTGCGCCGTAGGTCTGGGTCAGCACGTCCACAAACCCGGCGTGGAATCGAGGTGTGCACGAGCTGGCGGTCGAGTGTGCGACTCCGAAGAAGGTCCGCGGGATATAGTTATTCCCAGAGATACGACGGTCGGGGTGGGTGAGTTGTAGCTGGAGGCCATGATCGTGTCCGTAATGCATGAGTTCTAGTTGGGCCTGGCGGATGCAGATTTCACATTTGATATTGGAATGCCATCAAGCGCAACGAAGCTGTCGACGATTTGAGTAGGATGCCGTTGAGTAGGATCGGCGATATACCTAAATGGAATAGAGGGAATGGAGTAATCAGTAAAGGGGGGGGACACTGAGGTAACCAACTCTGACACTGATAGATCCGATCGTCAAAAATTTTCCATTGATAAGTTTCGGCCAACGAAACCCTCACAGCTGGGGCGCAACGTGCAAGTTTCCCACAGCCGTGTGGGTGAAGGGCAGATAGCACTTTTCTTTTTCCCTATCCGTAACACCCGTTTCTCGCCGAAGGATAGTTCGGAAAATCGGAGTTCGGAACCGGGATGCAAACGACAAGGCCCACGAGGCGATACCGGTCTACCCGTGATTGGGAAAACGCATTTCCGCAAGACCGTCCCGGGGATTCGGTAAGGCGGGTGGTCGCCGAGAGGTGTCACACGAGCACACGAGCAGTGCCCCAGGTTCGAAAATTGGTTGCAAGTGAGGAAATCGGTGGGCTGAGACTCTGAGACTGGATACACAGGTACGACGCAGAGGCCGCAAGGCGGTAAACTCTGGGCTCATTGATTTCCCCTTATCCTCGTTATGCAAATATCCACCCAACGGAGAGATAAAGAGAGATAATTGCCGCGAATCACAGCCGAGGAGAAAAAAATCACACGCGAACTCCTCCCGCGAAAACTGTTTCGGGCGGAAGAGAGGAGTTGCAACAGGGCACACGCACAATCATCCTCGGGGTCGGCCCGACGACGCCGTCGAAGAAGAAAAAAGATAGTCGTGTGTCTCCTCGATATCAGTCCCAGATCTCGGACGGGCGTGATATCTACGTAGATACCGGATTTTGTCGGGTCGTCGGTGAAAAAAAGGTGCCCTCCGATGCAGGTCTGAGGATAAGGATAAGCAGAGATTGTCGTGCGAGTACTATCCCTCCCGCACATCCGCGATCAGGACCAATAGGGCCAGCTCGATTCTCGATACCAGAATAGAGCATCGGAATGCAAATACCTGATAAGATAATGTGCGCGGGACGGATATACCAATTCCCTGCCGAACTGCTAAGAGACCGGCTCAGTGACGAAGCCCCTCGTTCGGCGAGCACACGAACGGCTGGTGGGCATGGCGGTCATGGTGAAGAGTGAGCTTAGAGGGTGAAGGTAAGTCGATGACTTGGAGTCGCGTGAACGAACGTCCCGTCGACTCGGTTCCGAGGAATGTCGGCGAGACATCGGGATAGAAGGAATGGAGCGGGATGCGAGAGAATTCGCAGGATCTCGGTCTCCGCCTGTGGAGCCAGAGATACTACGATTGAATCATTCAAGGAACTGTTCGTTTGCTCCCGACTTGGTTTAGAACCTGCCTCTTCAGAGCTGGTAGTAGTACGTGAGGCCTGAGGCCTGAGGCCCCACTATACCCACTAGTCGCACATGGCTCATAAGAATGGAAGACGAATACAGCTGCTGGTCCTGTAGAGTTTTAGGCATCAGAAGCGAACCGTGTCGAGAACCGCGGCCGTCACCCAAGGTTCCGCCGGGCGATTTCCCCAAAAGGGAGGCCAAGGCCGCTCCTTTCCTTACTTAAGCTTCGCGGCGGGATGGCCTCACGGGGTTCAGCGGTGAATTCTTCGTATCTCGGGTCTATGCGTACTTACACTCGTGTCTCCCTGAAGGCACAACACCGCGCCGAGAACACCGCTCGTGGCTGATGTCATCGCAGGGGGGTGAGAAAACCGTTTGCGAGGACTGAATACCGTAAGAGGCCGAGGAGCCAAGAGTCGAGGAACAAAAGCCGGCAGTATGGACAATTCAATTGCCTGTTTTTTTTTTTTTTTTTTTTTCCAAAAACGGAAGTCAATCTCCACGAACACGCAGTGCTGGCGGTCTCCGGGGTCTCTCCCCACGATGCTATCGTTATATCCCTTCAGTTCACAGATCCGATCATGCGTAATGCTCCTTATTTGGAAGGTCTCTCTTTCTCAAAAGAAAACAATGCCGGGGTGGATGACGTCCTCCCCCTCCTGATCACCGACCTCGTACGAGTGGGTGCAACCTCACGTAAGTTTCGTTTGGTCCCTCGAGAGACTGTCGTCGGCAATGCGTGATCATGACGACCGCGTTCGCTGATATCGATATGATGATGACTAGCCGTGATGCATGATGTGGCACAGCTGTACTGTACAACCAGATGATGTGCGCAGACCGTTGTCGATGGTGGCGGGTACAACCCGACCCATGCGTAAGGCTGGTAGATAAGACCTTCCCGAATGCGGAAATATTGGATCTTTTCCTTGGTCGTTCGCCCGTTCTGCAGATTCCGATGCTCCCAAAATGCCCTCCTCTAAACTCCCACCGGCGCCACATCTCTGCGCGCTTAAAACCTCCCTCACAGGATCGAGCGGTGATCTACACGCGAAATCGATGGCAGATGATTGGATTACTAACACCACTAAGATGACAGTTGACCACGGGAACGTATAGGAAGATTTGTATAGAAAAAGGACAGACGAGGAACCGAAACGGGTCATATAGAAAGTTGGGAAGGGAGTTAAACATTGAACCAGGGACCATCTATGCGTTCTCTGACGGGATGCTTCTCTTCTCATTGCTAGCTTGTTCAACATGAGCGTGTTGCGGCTCGCGGCCACCGCCGGTGGCAGAAGCAGTGTCACTGAGAAGTGGCACTTCCGAGTCGAGGCCAACGTAGTCGTAGGCATATTCGCCCATCTGACTCTCGTCGATGCCAATCAGCTCAGAGTTTTCGTCTACGCGAAGGCGCAGGAACGGGATGAAGTGCATGATCCATAGAATCACCGTCTAATACATTCAGTTGTCATCAGCTTCGCGCCACATGCCGATCCAACTCATTCGAGCTCACCGTCATAACGAAAGAGTACGACAAGCCCGTGACGGAATCGGCCAGCTGCCAGGCCAGTTGGATGTAGTTCTGGTCGAGCCAACCTCCAGGGATCTCAGTAAAGCCATCATAGGCAGCGATTGACGCTTGGGCAAAGAGTCCGGTCAGGAGCTTGGAGAACACCGATCAGACCGCAATTCAAATCTCCGGTTCTTGCATACTTACGTTACCGACCACACCACCGATCCCGTGGGTCGCAAAAATATCGAGCGTATCGTCGTACCCGAGAGCGAACTTGAGCTGGGTCGCAAAGTTGCAAACCGTCCCGGCCAGGAATCCGAAAAGGACGGCGGCAGCTGCGCAGGGAAAATGGTTTTGCCAATCAGCGTTACATCCCTTGATCCTTTGCAAACACTTACGAGAGCCAACGAAGCCAGAAGCCGGGGTGATGGCGACTAAACCAGAGATAGCACCAGAACAGAAGCCAACAGCAGACCACTTGCGCTCTAAACGATAATCCCAGACCATCCACGTAATGCCACCGACCGAAGCAGCGAGGTTCGTGACCACGCACGCCTGGGCGGCACGGAGATTCGCAGATAATGCACTACCACCGTTAAATCCGAACCAACCGAACCAGAGGAAGACTGTTCCGAGAACAACATAGGTGGTGTTGTGCGGCTTGTACGCAAGTTTCTCGGTTCCGTACCCGGTCCTCTTTCCGAGGTAGATGGAAATCGCGAGGGCGGCCGTACCAGACGAGATGTGAACGGGCGTTCCACCAGCGAAATCGAGACCACCCGCGGCGAATGACCATCCGTTGGCGTTCCATGTCATGCAGGCAAGTGGGCAGTAGACGATCGTGGACCAGATGAACGTGAACACAAGAATAGGTCCCAGGCGACCGCGTTCGGCGATGGCACCAACAGCAAGGACCGGGCTGGGAAGCGACTGAATTAGATGATTGAGTAGGTCAAATCCCTAAATAAACGTACGTGATGGCCGCGAACATGCACTGGTAAATAGCGAACACCAGCGCTGGAATACGTGGCGACCCCATGGATGGCTGGCCTTGGACGCCCCTGAGAGCAAAGTACTTGAGGTCACCGATGTATGGATTGGCATTTTCGCTAAACGCTAGCGAGTAGCCCCAGAAGAACCACTGGCATGAAAACCCCATCAACAGGCAGCTCAAGGAACGGCTAGGGGTTTTGCTCACTTGGAAAGACACGACTCCGATGATTGCGACCGAAAGGAAAATGAGCGAAAGCGCATTCTTTCTCCTCAAGAGGCCGGAGTAGAAGAATCCCACTCCGGGGACCATCAACCACACGAGGGCGGTGCTCGCGAGGGTCCAGGCAATATCACCACCGTTGTAGACCCATGCTGTGCCATCCGGGTCGGTGTATGTGAGTTGTCCCGCTGAGAGTGGTCATGTGAGCAGAAATGTAAGGACGGTAGGAGGGAAACAAGACCGAACCAGCGTCGTAGGTGAGGTTGCTCATGGCGAGGCTTTTGTTGGGGATTTCGGATGGAGAAGGGCGGAGCACTGGGAGATCTGTTGCACTATTTATTTATTCCGGTGACGGCAGGCACATCTCGTCCGAGGGGAGGTCAGTTTATGGTATGTGATGGAGGTGTCAAGGGTCCCCCTTCGACCAATCATAACACGAGTCCTTATCTATCTCTTCACACGCCTCCGCTTAAGTAATATTCGCCTGAGAATATCACTCCTTTTCCTGTTTCGGTCGGTTAACAACCTGGGCTTTTCGCGGGAGTTACCACCGCGCAAACAATCCCAAACAGCTTTGTCCTTGTTTGCATTGTCTTTCCTTTTCCGGCTCCTCGTCCCTCATCGTCGTCGTCGTCGCAAACGGTCTTTGTAAGTTGTGTCAACCAACCAGAGCAAAGTCTTTCCCACACCGTCGTCTCGTCGTCGTCGTCGACGTTCACAACGATGCCCGCCCCTTTTACCCACGGCCAACAGCACGTCGCCCCCGCTCTTTACCTCTATCCCCTCAATGACTCCTTCGTCCCCAAACACATCGCCCTCCTTCCACAACAGCGCGTAAAGATTGGTCGTCAAACAAACGCGAAGACGGTGCCAGCAGAGCGCAATGGTTACTTTGATTCAAAAGTTCTCAGCAGACAACATGCCGAAGTATGGGAACAAGACGGAAAGGTAATTCCCAACTTGCTGCTTCTCTCTTGGGGACATGAGGATAACCCCGCTCTCCAGATTTACATCAAGGACGTCAAAAGTTCCAATGGTACATTCATCAACGGCGAGAGGCTCAGTGGTGAAGGTCTAGAATCCGAACCCTTCGAATTGAAGTCCGACGACATCGTCGTAAGTCGCTTCCACCCGCTCCCGACGTCATACACAGCACCCACATCCAACTAGGAATTTGGCATCGACATTGTCGGCGAAGACAATAAAACCATCATCCACCACAAGGTCGCTGCCCGTGTCCTCTGTGTCCTCAACGAGCAGGACGCTCAAACCGCTGCCCATGCGGAGCAACAACAACTTGCCCAGAATCCACCCGGTTATGCCCTTTCAAGTCACCACCAAAACATGACCTCGGCCGCCGGTCCCAGTAACGCGTTCAATTTCAATGGTCAGGGTCCCCCCGTCGGTGGCCAACGTCGTCCTGCGATGCAACCTCAGGGGCTTGTCGGAATGGGCGGCATGGGCGGAAGCATGCGCCCGCCCGGCAAGAGTGGTCTCACTTTCGACCACATCCTCAGCCGCCTCCAAGGTGAACTCCAGAAGAGTCGCGAGACTGGCGCTGAGCTCCACTCTCTCAACGGCTCGATGACCGAGATTCACGACACTCTCGGTGGTACTATGGTCGGTCATCTCGTTTCATCATAGCGGTCTCATCGCCTGATACTCCCACCCCCCTCCCCCAGCCAGCCAACCTCCCCCCATACCCCCAAACCCTTCCCCCAGTTATGCCGCCTCAACCTGCCCCTGAGCCATCAACGTCCTCAGTACCACCTGCCGCAATCGGAGAGCTGCAGTCACAGTTACAGGAAACCCAGAGTGCCCTCTCTAGCTACACCGACAAGTTCCACGTCCTCGATTCACTCATCGCTGAGCACGACGGTTTCAAGCACGACGTCGATCTGATCAAAGTGTTTATGGAAGAGCGTAAGCGAGAGGCTCAAGCGAGAGAACAGCACCAAAATGAGGAGTTCTCGAGCGACGACGACGACACCCGAAGCGTCGCTACTGTCGTTCCGCATGAGCTGGAGAGGGTCGACGAGGAGGATGAAGAGGCTGCTGCGGAACATGAGGATCGTCGTAGGTCCAGTCGCGAGGTCGGTCGACCGCGAACCCCCGAACCTTCCCTCGCGGAATTTGACGATGATGATCATCACCGGTCGAAGCCAAGATCCCACATCCCAGACGACATTATCCGTCGCCTCGAAACCCTCTCCAGCCAACTTGAGTCTGCGCTCGAGCTCTCCCGGTCCCTTCAGGCTCAACAGACCTCCGCTCAGAATACGATTCAGCTTCTCGAACACAAGGTTACCGAGCTCCAGCAACTGGTCCACGCGACACAGACAAAGGTCGACGATCAACACGAGGCCCATCAAGCCGCCATTAAGGAGGCGATCGAGTCGGTGCGTGTCCCTGAGCAGGAGCGAGAGAAGGAGAGAGAGTCTCTTACAGAGATGATCAATGAGTGGAAGAAGGGCGTTGAAGGGAAATGGACGTCTGTTCAAGAGGAGTGGAGTGTTGAGAAGGACCGCCTGCGTCGTGCTAGGGATGAGTGGGAGTTGAAGACGAAAAACATCGAAGATGGCATCCTCGCTCGCATCGAATCTCGCCTCTCCCTCATCCAACGGGACAGCCACCCATTTATGAATGGATCCGCCAAACCCAATGGACAAGGATTGGTCACTCCGCCAAGCCCCCGCAGCCTATCCTCCGACTCGATGCGGCCAAGATCGAGGAAGAAGCGCAACGGATCTTCACGCGGAAGGACCAAGTCTCCCAGCCAGATTGCCACGCCCCCGGCGAACACAGACTCCGATGAAGACGAAGAACCTGTGCCTGTCCCGAAGAACGGACCTGCGGCTTCCCCGAGGTCACGACCGCGTTCTCCTTGGGCGACGGACGAGTCAAGTGACTCGGAGGCTCACGCGGACAACACAGAAGCGCCGCGACTGACACTGACCTCGATAAAGGAGAAGGCGACCATTCAATACCCCATTACCCCAGAGTCTTCACTAGTTTGCGCTAAGGAGGATCCGCCACGTCTGGACTCAAGCATGACTGGTTCCGACGGGCTTCCGGGAGACATGGTAAGCCGAACGTTGTCGCACGTTCACGTTCAGGCACTCAATTTGGTTTACAGTTTGTAGCACGGTATTCAACCGCTCTGGGAGTAGTTCTATTGAGTGTCGCAGCTGTGGCAGTCATGTGGCGAGTGCAACCGGAATGAACGTTGGTCCTCGTCGACACATTCGTCCTTGCATATGGTATACTTTCCATCATAGTTTCCACCGACGTTCGTTTGTCCCTCATTACCCCCTTTTATTGTCCATATGACCTTCATTCCGCGTTTCGGCTACGTATTAGGATATTTAAACTAATGACAAGTCACGAGCATGCACTTGGATCCGCTCAAACGTGTGAGTGAGAGCCGATGAGCAAGGCCGGAACTTGGTCATTTGACACACCAATGGCGTTATATCCCCTCCGGTCGCTGGTATATAATTACCCTCCCTCGGCAGGCGTGGGGGAAAAAAATTCTCTTTTACCCCTGCTCTGTCCTCCCCAGAAATGTCGGTTGAAGACTCAAACACATCCCGTTCACCGTCGAGGAAACTGCGTCAATCCTTCTCGGAACAGATCTCGGACATTAAAACGAAGCTGGTCCGAGCTCTTAGCGCAGAACGATCCAATCCGAGCCATGACGGCAGCAGCCAATACAGTAAAATCGGTGGTGAGTCCCTTTTACAGCGAGACCATACTTGCCCCACGATTGTTGGACGTCGGGGGACTTCCGTCAGCGAGGGTGCCTTTGTGGAAACCCACAGCCCTTAGCCCCGTTGAGAGGGCTAGGTCCGGTGTGAGAATTTTGGACGATTTGTTGGTATATAACCGACCAGTTCTGACTCCAACTCACCCTCTCATTCGCCTTTCGCTTTTTTCCCCCTCTCACATCTCTCTCGAACACCCGTTTTGATCGCCTGCAATGTCGACAGAAGATATCAAGCCAGCCGATCGCTCCGTCTCTCGCGGTCGTGACTCCCTCCAGTCGGTGAGTTAGTTTATCGCATCTTATCTATAGTATCTGCAGACGCTGCACTGTGCAGCCAAGCTGCGGGTGCTAGATGACGTCTATGATGTCGACGGAATGTATCGTGCATGGGATTCTAGCTGATCGCTTCCTTTTCTCGCATTGTTCTTCCTTTCGCAGATCGGCAGGGGTGGGCTCGGCAACATGCGTCCGTCATCGACCTCTCGTGGGCCAGAAGACCGTGTTAGCCAGGAACGAGGACGGGGTGCTAACCGGAACCTGCCCAATGACTCTAACGGCATAGACGTCGTTCCCGAACACTCTCTTCCGTGAGCAGTTCCTTCCGAACCTCAGACGTTTCCTCATGGAGTTACTGATTTCCCTTGGCTGTGCGCGTGCTGCCGCTGTTCCACTGCCAGACACTCGACAGGAAGGGGAGGCTACGCCAATATCACGGAGCTCGGGTCAGTTGACATCGAACCACCCGTCCACATCGTTCATCCCGAGCACGAGTTGGTCTCCACTGGGCGAGGCGGGGTTGGAAACATCCGCGATAGGTCCCAGAGTAAAGTAAGGGACCAGCCCGAGCCTCACCGCAAACAGCCCCAAGAGGGTGAACTTCTTTTCTCCTCTGGAAGGGGAGGTGCGGGAAACATCCGATCCAGGTCCCAGTCCAAAGCCCCCAAAGAAGAAAAGGTACGGTTCGAGCTTCCTTGAAATTTTTTTTTCCTTCTCGTCTCGTCGATCCCACACATCCCGGTTTTCTCACACGATTTCCACCCTCCTACATCCTCCGTTTCGTTCCCACGTTACTCGGGTCCCGCAACACTCTGTTTTAATCTCTTTCATTTCATCCCCTTCGCGGTTTCATTCATTAATATTCCCAATCCATCGACGACTCGTTAATTGACGTATTTGTCTCCCAGGCTCACGACCACAAGTCTGGCGTCGAGAGCGCCTTCAAGAAGGTCATTCATCCCCACGCTTGAAAGGGGGCCCGTTCCCCTCCGTATTTACGTTTGGCTCTCGTGATCATGATTGTGAGCCTGCTCCTCCTCAGGAGCACGCCATTCTTGTGCACACTTGGGCTCGGCAATTCCTTGGCCCTTTTCTAACTCAAATTGTCCCGGTTCCTGTGCGAAAGAATTGTACTTGTACACCGTCTTCAAGGCAATATAATAGTCGTGTTCTCTCCATTCTCCTACCCACACCACCTTCCCACGATTGGCCAACTCCCGCGCTGGGGGGGGGCTTATCTGATTGCCAGCAAGCGGCTGAACAGGTATTGATGTTTGTTGATAAATGCACATCGACGTTCGTTTCATGGTACAATTGGACTACGATACATCGTGACTACTTTCGGCTGGCCTTCTTGGCTGCAGTGCGCGCTCTGTTGATCTGTTTTTTCCAGCCGAAGCATTGAGTGCAGGCTGTGAAACGGAGGGACATCACGACGGATCCCGGGTGTCTGAGAGGGAGAGATGCGCACTAGGGGATCCATGCTTCTTGCAACAGTATTCGCCGTCCTTGTTGGTGGACACCTGAGGGGAATCTAGACCCTCTCTGTCTATGGGGTCGAACTGGACCACCGGAAGATACGGGACGATCAGCGAGGCGGTTCTGATGGCGTTGATCGCGTAGATGCGGGGTAATAGGGGCCCACATCAAGGCCGTCTCGAGATGCTGATCAGCACTCACCCCATAGAAAGCGTCATTGTCCTCCCTGCCGTCGTAGTCGCAATCTGTGCACTTTGATCCAGAGAGATCACCAGTCATCAGCTGCCAAGACAAAGCGGGTGTGTGGGAAGGAGAGGGCGGAGTCGGTCACGTACGACTTCCTTAAGATGGGACTGGCAGAAAAGGGCATCTGCGATTTCAACGGTTGCGGCGGACATGACTAGACTTTAACAGAAGAGGGTTTTGCTAGGGCAACAGATATAGAGTCCACCACGATTCGTGAAGATGAGTGGTGGTGGTAAAGGAGCGGTGAGACGAACCTTAATTGAGACCGTCCAATTTATACCCCCTGCCTTTCTTGACACTTACAGTTGGTCATACGACTCTCGGCCATCACCTGACCCTCTCCTCTCATGATCATCTCGCTCCTCAGCCTGAGATCCGCCTGGGGTAGCGTTATAAGCACTTGCGTCTGGAACTTACACCGACGCGGCGATTGGTGGCTCCGATAAGATAAGAGCTTGTTCGTACCTGACCCGGTAATTTCCTGGCTTCGATATGGAACCGCAGAATTGAATTCGGGGACGGGAGATTTTCGACCTTCTGAGATGTGGCTGGCGTCTTTGACTTGAATAGAGAAATAGATAACTCATACAGTGACGAGTACACAAAAATGCGAGTGTGCGCGGTCGCCGGTCAAAACGTAACGACAAGGGCGAAATACATAACAATCCAGAACAGAGTGAATGGGCGGCGAGTGAGCCAGGCGGAGACAGCGAGAGTGACCGCAGTGACAATCCATTTAAAATATTGTTGCTTTGTGAATGATGGGCATCAAGCATTCAGAACGAATTCCACCCTGAGAAACCGAGAGGTGAGTTCGTTCGTTTGAATATCACCAGTCAGGAAGTGAACCACACCAATTTGGCACACTCGTAAGTGAGTGAACAGGTCGGAGTACATTCCGGTGTGCGCTCCATCTACTCGGTAGGTGAGACATTACTTATGGGGGAAATATACATTACGACTTACAGCCGCTTGACCCCACATAACCAAAGGGTAATCCGGGAACTGCGGCGGTTTTAACGCATGCTCTCAACGGAAGCGATACAATGATGCTTACCACAGACGTACATAACTACATCGTTGTGGACGCAGGCACCGCTGTGAGTGTTTTCGGAGACTAGTTGGGTTGGTTGGAACTAGTCATCACCACGATCATTCAATGGGTCGCTCACTTTTGTCCCCAAACTCGATGTCACTCGTGAATGCGTAGAGAGCGAGTGGGTGCTCTCTAATTTGCTTGTCGGACATAAAGACCAGACGGTGGATTATCAACGCTAGGTAGGCCCCCCCACGCGAATCTCAATTGCCTCATCAAAGCCCCCAACTGCGATCATCGGCAGGATGGGACCAAATATTTCCCTGAAACCCCGTGTTAGAATAGCCATGTGCGTTCGGAGCGGCCTACCTAACTCGGCCACAAGCGAACCATCCAGCCCAATTCCACTAACGATTGTAGTAGGGGCGGTATGTTATCGACGGGTCTGTCTCCCCACCGGAAACAATGGTTCCCTTGGTGTTGTCCAATAATCCCTTAACCCGGGCGGGATGCGCATCAAAGAGTACAAGGAAAGGAGAGCGGACTCTGGCCCGGCCCATTTCTCGACATTATTGAAACTCCCTTTGACCTCGGCAAGCGGTACATAGGGGTCAGTTGCTTGTCAAATACTCGGCGGGGTTTGGCACACATTCCATTCTCCAGAGGGGATCGACCGAGGCCATTCTTGACTGCATTGTTAAACCTTTCCCTGCCATCCTGCAAGAGATAGGCTAGCTGGAGTAGTTGGTACTTGCGATATTTGATCAACTTTGCTTCCCTAGGCTTGTATCCTGCGCGAAGGGCGGCGTGGGTCTGCAGAATACCGTGGGTCATGAGATTGATCGATTCCGTTGAGCGGAACACAAAGCGGTGCTAACTTGGTTGACCTCTTCCAGCGAAGTGTAAATCAGTTGGGTCATAATGGAGGGAAACAGGAGAGGGGTGTAAGGATTGCCCTCTGTCACAGATCTCCGCTTTTATTCGGCATCATGAAGACGGTTGTGGGCTAGTCGGGGGAGGGATGTCACCAGCTGCCATGAATTCATGTTAAGCGATTGAACGCACCAACGGAAGTTAGACTACAGCGCGTTCAATGAGCCAGGCCCCCAATGGTGGAGTTGGGGCACAAACTCTCCAAATTGTTCGGTGACCAGATCCACAGGCATGAGCTAAAAACAACTCGACACGAGGGAGGGATCATGGGCGGATCAAAGCGTGGAACGACTGGCGGTGGGGGAGTGCAGAACTTCGCTTGAGAGACCGAGTGCCAGTGCCCCGATGTCGCGAGACTTCGTGGTAGTATGGACTGGGGGTTTCTCATCCCCGAGCCTCCTGCCGATCACCAGTGCACTATGACCCATGCCTGGGTAGTTCGGCCCCGTGCCAATATATATGCTCGGCCATCAGGTTGCCACCTCTTCTCACAGCAGCTGCAGATGGAGATGGTTATCAGCTTGGGCGGCCGTAACGCCCGGGTCACGTGATGTTTGACCTTGCCTCTAACCCTGCCCGGTTATTCGACTCAGCCTTCCCCTGTCGTTTCCTAAATGTGGGACTTCTATGAGTCCCAACTCGCCATCCTCACCTTCTTCTCCATCTTCTTCTACGGCTTAGACAGAAAGTTTTCGCGGAAATCTAATCCAAAAGAACGATCCGACAATCTTGAAGACGGTCATGTTGGTCACTCAGACACCGTGTCAACCCTGGCACGAAAATACCTCACCGTGTATGCCATCGTAATGGGTGAGATCGCCTTCATTGGCGATCCGAGTTTATCTGATTCCCGTCCCTAGGTGCGGACTGGCTCCAGGGCCCATACGTGTACTCCTTGTACAACGAAGAGTATGCATTTCCGGAACGAATGGTTGCCTTGCTTTTTGTGACCGGCTTCATGTCTGCTGCCCTTACAGCCCCGTTGGTTGGAGTCTGGGCTGATCAACAGTACGAGGACGATCTATTGCCCATACATTTCCCCTCACCGATTTCCCCTTATTTAGTGGACGCAGGCGCCTTTGCATGGTATTCTGTGTTACATACACAATCGCATGCGTGTGCATCACCATTCCCAGTCTACCCATCCTGTTCTTTGGCCGTGTTCTCGGTGGTGTATCCACATCGATTCTCTACTCTGCATTTGAATCGTGGTTGGTCTCTTCGTCCAACCACCTCGCGCTTCCCCAATCGGCGCTTTCCAACATTCTCGGTCGCGCGACGCTCATTAATGGCATCGTAGCCGCCATAGCAGGCGTCGTAAGCAACAAGTTGGTGTCAACCACCTTCACGTTCAAGTCGCCATTTGTTGCTAGTGGTGTTCTGCTCGTGCTCGCTTGGGCTGTGATCAGTAGAACATGGCATGAGAATCGGGGCGGGGCCTCCAGCAGTGATGACGGTGGTATTTTCCAGTTGCAAAGGCTGGGTCAAGCCTGGCATATCGTCAGAACTGGTGAGCATAATCTTTCGGGTATGCTCGACGACTCCTAACTTTTTATAGATCCTCTCTTGCTCGTTTTGGGACTCACCCAAACTTGTTTCGAGGGATCTATGTATCTCTTTGTTTTTGTTTGGGTTCCCACATTGCAAGAGGCTGCAAGTACGGCTACCCTCCCACTGGGAATCATATTCTCGGCCTTCATGCTTTCTATGATGATCGGCTCGCTCCTATACACCGCCATTGTCTCCAACCCCCCTCCAACCCGGCCTGGGCAACAAGCAGACTCATCTTTAACTCTGCATGCTAAGCTCAGTTCCCTCGTATGCGCTACCAGTGCACTTGCTCTTGCCGCTAGTGTGAGCCTGTCCAGCGAGTACGTTAGGTTTGCCGCATTTTGTGTATTCGAGGCATGTGTGGGGATGTATTATCCAGTGCAAGGCATGCTTCGGGGGACCCTGATCTCTGATGGACATCGCGCTACGGTAAAGTTGTTTTGCCTTGAATGGGATTTCACCCGCTGATCACATTGGTTCTCAGCTATCCGCACTTTTCCGTGTGCCGCTCAACATGTTCGTAGTTATCTCATTGCTCACTGGTGTAGGCAGCGCAAGAAATCTCGTGCTGTCCGCCTGCTCCGGCGTTCTCGGCTTCTCCGCTATTATGACGGGACTTGTCATCGTTCGCAAGGCATCTGAGACGCCTCACTCAGACAACCTACGACCAGCGTAACAGTCTTCGAGGATATTGTTTTAGACCTTTGTAATTACACTTCGGACAATCCCCAGCACACTTTATGACCCTGGCGCGTGTGTATATCTTGGAACATTTTCGTGATTCGATGAAATGCGCGTTTCATAAAGGACACCTCACCGGCGTGCCCTGCCGCAATTTTCAAACTCAGGTCAGGCTGACGATTTGGAACTCCGACCTCGCCGCCACCCAGGTGTTTCGTGATCTATCGGAGGTGTTTTCCTGGTCCCACACAGTCAGCCCCGTTCCTCTCTCTATCTTTGTTGGTCGTCGCGTGCTGACAAAAGAATCAAAAAATGGATGTCGACATGCAGAAAAAAGACGACATGGAAGACAAGCGCGAAAAGGAACGTGACAGGGATAGGGACCTCGACCGCGATAGAAGGGACAGGGATGGTGACCGGGATCGCGACAGGGACCGCGAAAGACGAGGCAGTCGTCGTAGTGGTAGAGATGACCACTGGGAGCCTGACAGGCGAAACGGCAGTGACCGTGATGTACGTATCGTCTCTCTCCTTGTTTCTGCCTCTGATGAAGTGGCTAAAGAGTCTGTCATCACAGCGCCGTAGGCGTAGCCGCAGCCCTTCACGTTCAAGGAGACGTTCAAGCTCCCCCCGTCGCAGATCCCGCCGCTCTAGGTCCCGTACTCGCTCACGCACTCGTTCTCGCTCTCGCTCGCGCAGCCGGGACAGGAAGACCGATGCGTTTTCCAGATCCCTCGGCGGCCCCATGAACGCCCCACACGAGGAAGCTGCCGAGTTTGCCAAACAGAGCAAGCGAGAAAATCGTGTCTACGTTGGCAACCTAAGCTACGACGTCAAGTACCGCGATTTGATCGAATTTATGAGGGGAGGTGGGTTTGGTGGAATCAGTTGTTCTTTTTCTGTCTCGGTTCTTTTCGAAAGATGGTTGGGGCGAGATGCAGTATTGCGTATGTGCGGAGGCGCGTAGGTGTGTTGCATCGAGAAGCGAGGCTCGGCACCGGTTTATCGACCCGAACGGCGGCTGCCAGCAGGTCTATGACTTGGAGATGAGCGGAGCTCGGAGAAGGAGAGGCCCTCATTTCACATTGTTTTCTGGTTTTCTTGGCGGAGTCTTGGAAAGCTGTGAGGATTGTTGGCTGATCGATGGAGGTTTTGTTAGCTGGTGAGGTGTTATTCGCCGAAGTTCTTGTCACTCCCACTGGTGTTTCGAAGGGGTGTGGGTGAGTAGGATTCGGTTTTCTCCGGTGATTCTTTTCTCAACTGCTTTATAGTATCGTCGAGTTCGCTTCCCAGGAGGATGCCCAACGCTCTGTGCGCGAGTTGTCGGAACAGATCTTGCTCAGCCGTCCTGTCTTTATTCGTGAGGTAGGTTTACCCCTCTGCGCTTCGGCCAATTCGCCATTAGCTCACCGTCACATCAGGACCGAGAGAATGAGTCACGTTTTGGTGCAACTCCCGTTCCCGGAAAAATCGGTATGGCTATGGCCGGCCGCGGGTTGCATGCTGCCCCTCCTCCTCGGCCTCCCCATCATGACCACTTTGGCCAACCCGGTAGCAACCCTGGTAACCAGTTATACGTCGGCAACGTACGTGGTCAATACTTGTTCGCGCTACAACATTGACTGATGCCTCTTCTAGCTGCCATACCAAGCCGGTTGGCAGGATTTGAAGGACCTCTTCCGATCCGCTGGGAACATCATCCGCGCTGACATCAATATCGGGGCGGACGGACGGCCAAAGGGATCCGGGACCGTGATCTTCGAGACCGCAAAAGATGCCCAACAAGCTATCAGCATGTACAATGGGTTTGATTGGTACGGGCGTACACTGGAAGTCCGAGAGGTGAGCTCAAGCAGGTGTACAAAATTGTCATATCCACTCACCCACTCGTAGGATCGTTATGCCGGCCTCAGTGGTCCTGGAACATTCAGGGGTGGCCTTCGTGGACTACGTGGGGTCCGCGGCGGCGGGCTACGGGGTGGTCTCAGAGGCGGCTTGCGTGGGGGATTCCAAGGGCAGGGTGCTGGTCGTGACTTCTCTCAAGACCTATATGCAGACTACTCTGGCCCTGACCAGCAACAAGCCGGTGGGCTACGAATGGATGGTTTTTCTGGCCCTCCCTCCGGCCCTGCCGCTCAGTACGGTGGCGGTAGTTTCGGCGGTGGGTACGACGCAGAGCCCAGCCAGCAGATCATGGTTCGCAATGTATGTTCCCACATCCCGAATCTCATTTCGCAGCCGCTTACTGGTGATTTCAGTTACCGTGGTCAACTGCCAACGAAGATCTTGTCGAGCTCTTCGAAACCACTGGTCAGGTCGAACTCGCTGAGATTCTGTTCGAGGGCACTCGCTCCAAGGGAATGGGTGTCGTTCAATTTTCCAATATCCCTGAGGCGGAGACCGCAATCGGTGAGTGCGTGCGTTCTGTCACGGCCTCTTATCTCAACGTTCCCTCCACGCAGCCAAATTCCAAAACTATATGTACGGCGGAAGACCGTTGGGTACGCTCGCTCTCCGGCGATCTCCCCGCTGTTCGACGCTGACTTGCATGACGTATTACAGATGTTAGATTCAACGACCGCTGGCACACCTTCACCCCGACCGCTGCCAAGGGCGGTCAGGGTTTGCTTCCAGACCAAGGCTTATAACCTTGAGCTTGTGTGATCCCCCTCTCAATTTTCCACCACTGTAGTTTTGCCGTACCAGCCAGTTACATAATTAGTCCACGGATCAGTAGTGTTCACGATACGTCCGGAATGTAGATAATTTACGTGACACGAAAGCAGATGGGTTATATTAGTGGGGGTTACCAGAACTTGCCGAACACGGTGGAGCGAGGAGCATTGAGGAACAAGCCTACCCCTTCCTGGATTGCGACGCTGACCGGACGCATGGGTGCAGAGTCGAAGACGTGTGGAGTTGGTTGTGTCAGTGGGGGGTTGGTTAGTCGTGGGTGCTCCAGCTCTCGCTCGAAGATTGAGGGTTGTCGAGGGGTTTGGGCCAGAGACCCATACAAAGGCTCGTCAAAGTTTCCCCTTGCGGCTTTTAGCTTTGACAGTATCTAGACAAGACGGCCAGGTAAGCGACGACCGTCGAGAGAGATACGATAAACCACGCAGCGTACCTGTTCGTACAGCTGTATCTCCCCATCGAGGTGCTCCTTCGTCAGGGTCTCGAAATCCTCGAGCTTTTGAGAATGGTAGGTCTCCATCTCCGCCATCGTCGTGTTTAGCACCGTTTCGCATCGCGCGCCGACCTCCTCGTGTGCTTCGGAGGTGGAAGCTAGTACTTCGTGATGCCGAATCACGGTGGAAACGTGAGTATCGACGATAGGCTAAGAAACACTTCAACGATCTGTTTGGACTCTCTTGGAGGTAAACAGGAATGGCGTACCGCATATGTAGTGTATGGATGTGAGACCCCCTTTAGGGTTTCGTGTGTTGCGAGTTGCGTTCTTCTAGCGTGGTCGTCGTATATGTCCGCTACGCTCTGAAGGGTGTCTGCAGCTTTCTGCATAGATTTCGTTAGCCTGAGGCAATCTAGAGAGTCCTTTCCGTCAGTGACAAGCTGCTTGCACCATCACGCCGTCTCTTGGACTCACCGGTGCATCCCTCTCTCCAGCACCATGCGCCATCAGCATTCATGGCACCCTTGCCTTTATCCGTCAGGGGCAGGATCTCATCCTCCTCATCCCCCTCCTCCTCTGGGGTCGTTGTTGATGGACTCGCGAGAGGTTTCGAAGTGATCAATGCCAGAAGCGAGTATGATAGCAATCTCTCCGCTCTCGACATCTCTATCATCGAATTAGTTAGTGTCCCCCCAATCCCTGCCTGAACCGGATAAAGGTGCAGGTCACATACCGACTCTCGCCTGGCGAACCTGGGAGAAGATGTTCCTCAAGCCTTGTACACCCTTCCCGACCGCTTGAGTGTGATTTGAGAATCGGTTTGCAGTCTCAGCCAGCTGATCGGTATCGAGATTATAGGCAGGGTGGAAAACATGTGCATAGAACGAGGGACCGGCGGGTGGCATGTTGAGATGTTTCGGCATCTCTCGCTTCCATTCCTGTGGGATCTAGGTTGGGATAAGAATGTGAGGTAGAGACGTCAGGGGCTTACTAGGTCACTCTCACAACCGAGGAAGAACGTCAGCACTTCAGCATACCGAACCACCGGATGCCTAACGATTCTTCCAATGTATCGCTCCAGGTCCCACCTCCTCGCTTCGATGAACGCTTCACTGAACCTTCCAGCATACTGCTTCTCAGGGAGAGGCGGCAGAGCGATCCCAGGGAGGCGACGTGAAAGAGCAGTGTGGAGGGCAACGAAATGGGAAAACCGACGTTGCACTGTCACACGGTGCGATTCGGTCTCGAGGTCGTCTTCGGAGTCTGGCGGTCGAAAGAGCGAAGTTACGCTGTATACGGTGTATGAACCGGTAAGATGAGATGTCCGCTTTGCCGGAGAGTGAACCAGGATGCGAAAAGGTGGGACCTTGATCTTCCACGAAGGCCCCTCGTCCACATAATGCATATCTTCCTCGGCAACGCCGAGCCTGGACAAGGTCGTTTCGACCACCTCGTCCGGCTCGCTAGTCAACCGGTGATGGGCCGGAGGAGGGATCTTGTCCTCCGGGGCACCTTTTAAAACCCATTCCTCCGCTCCGCTCGTGACGAAACTTGAAAACCGGTTCAGGCTCTTGCCGCCCATGAGGTTTCTGCGGAAACTTGGGAACCATTCACCAGTGTGCTGGGGTATAATTGGGTAGGGATCCAGTTTTGGAGACCCCCTTGGTGTGATGGAGGAGGTGGATGCCTCCCTCTTACCATGAGATGGGGAAGATGTGAAGTCTGCGGTGAACTAAACCCATGTCAATACAGGGGATTGGACGCGTATCGGCACCTACGGTGTAATATGACCTGGGCAACAATCCAAGTTCTACTCCTCCTTCGATGAAGAGCTTAACGAGACTCCAACCATCACCAACCTCCTCCCTGATGACCTCAATCCCATCGCCGGCATTGACACAAACTTCCCTGAATTCTGGCTTGCCATCGAAAGAGTATAAAGCCCTTGCGGGTCTACCGGGGACTTGGAGGTAACCTAGCTCGGGATCATTTGGATCTGTCTCTTCGTCAGAGAGCGAGCGGCCTTTATCTCGTGATTCGGTCCAGGCTGCAGAAGTGTTGATACCAGCGTCAAAATCTGGTGGTAGCCCGTCGGTGGTGGAGGCAGGAGGAGTCTTGAGAGGATCGTGCTCGCCGTCGGTGGGCATACTGTCGTGGTCATATAGTCCCAAGCGTGTGGCTTCCGAAGCCATTGCAGGCGAATCGTGAATTGTTTTCCGCCCGTCTGATCACTGATCCGCACACCGCTATAACGTCCGGAGGTCGAAACAGATATCCTTCCATCGAAGGGTTGGCCCATTCCGGAAAACTCTGTCCAAGTCCTGCAACAAATAACTGATGGACTCCGATACTGACGCTCGTCTACTATGATAGTTGGAGTACAGCTGGTTGACACAGAACACACCAAACAAATCAGCCAGTCCCCAGGTATCGAAGAGGACACGCTCAAAATTAGCCACAGGATTTTCGAAAACCCTTAATCTTGCCCTTTCTCGGCTGACCTCTCAGGCAGCGGAACGCCATTGGTATCAGGTTCAGTGATCGAACACATCCCCAACATACCGACCATTCCCTGCAAGTGATATGGGGAAATTCTGCCGTAGGAGCTGACAGCGATATACCGCTCATAAGATGCGGGAGTTAACAGGTAATGCAGTGCCATGTACCCTCGCCACACACAACGGGATACGCTTTGTGTTCAAGGCCGGCGGATACGAAGGAGTGCCAATCGGGTACGTCCATTGTCCGGGCGATTGAATGACCTCGAAGGATTAACGCACTGCAGGACGGAAGAAATGCGCCCAGAACGGTTCGACGTCCTTGATTCCGTCGAGGAAAATTCACCCATCCCATGGGGAAGGATGTGTGCCGACGATTGGTCCTGGTACCCAATTACGCTGTCCGGCAGATACTATTTTCGTGGGTAGAGTCGACTTTGCGGGATCTGCAGAGGATGGGGTTGAGAAGTACACCCCGTAGCAGTGG
>Ga0307515_10004687_pt1 | contig 28038 bp, 29 predicted proteins | sample 17_EM_MG_FD_194513 | JGI IMG/M metagenome (GOLD analysis project Ga0307515, IMG submission 194513) | Populus trichocarpa ectomycorrhiza microbial communities from riparian zone in the Pacific Northwest, United States - 17_EM | ecosystem: Host-associated > Plants > Roots > Unclassified | place... | reverse complement strand
CTTAGTAAAAAGAAAATAAGAGCAGATCTTCCTTCGAAACAACATCCTTTTTTTGGTGTCTAGTCTGAGATTAATTTACTGCTCTTACTCCTGTTTAACAAAGATATGAGTCAGGGAAATGGTATTTACATAAAAACAAGTGGGGTACCTGCCGGGTAACAAAAAAGGACTTGAGGCTCCCGGCTTAAGACTTTCGACTTAATTGAATACCATCTCCGCATCAGCCCAGCCGTCTAACTCCTGCGGATTGTGGCTTACTATGATGGTGGTTATATTTAATTCTTTCAGTAATATTTTTAGTTCGGCTATGAGTTCGGTTTTCATTTTTGGATCCAGGGCCGAAAAGGGTTCGTCCATTAAAAGTAACCGGGGTTTGGTAGCCAATGCCCGTAAAATGGCCAGGCGCTGTTGCTGGCCACCCGACAGGTAATCGGGTTTATGCGTTTGCAGCGATTCTAATTTGCCCAGCAATAGTAGTTTACTTATCCATTTTTCGTTATCGGTAGCATATTCAAGGTGCTGCCTCACTGTCATATTAGGGAACAGCGCGTATTGTTGGAATACAAAACCAATATTCCTTTTTTGGGTTGATAGGCTGATCTTTGTTTCCGAATTAAACCAGGTTTCGTTATCTGCTTTGATAATGCCTTTTTCGGGGTTAATAAGCCCTGCAATTACCTTTAAAAAAGTTGTTTTACCCGAGCCCGATGGCCCATGTATTTTGGTGACGCTGCCCGTGGCAAATTGTTTATCAATGTGTAGCACCTGCTGCCCATGATAGGCCTTTAGCTTCTTTTCGATATTGATGCTGATCATCCTAAAGGGCTTTTGGCTTGATATTTATTAAACACAAAAACAGCGATAACCATCACAAACGTTATGGAAAATAAAATGAGCGAATAGTTGTTGGCCGACGCGTAATCCATTTTTTCCACCGCATCATAAACCGCGATGGAAGCTACGCGGGTAACGCCCGGAATATTGCCACCTATCATCAGCACAACTCCAAATTCGCCCAGGGTATGCGCAAAGCTAAGTACAACGGCGGTTAACAGCGATGGTTTGATATTGGGCAGTAACACGCTTTTAAATGTTTGCCAACGCGATTTGCCTAAAGTGTACGAAGCCTCGGCCAAAGCAGCGGGCAACTGTTGCAATGCCGATTTTACCGGTCCAATCATAAACGGCATACTATAAAATACCGATGCCAATACTAAACCGGGGAACGAAAATACCAGCTGTACATCAAAGCTATCATGCAGCCATTTGCCCAGCCCGTGCTGGGGGCTAAAAGCCAGTAACAAATAAAAGCCCAATACCGATGGCGGCAAAACCAATGGCATGGTGATAATGGCTTCCACCATAATTTTGAAAAATGACCTCCCTCCGGATAGCCACCACGCAAAAGGCACCCCCACAATAAATAGCAGCGCCGTGGTAATACCTGCCAGTTTTAAAGTAAGCCATATTGGGGATAAGTCCATCAACAAAAATAGCGGTTATTGTGTACGGTAGCCATAGCTTGCAAAAATACTTTTGGCCGCCGGGCTTAATATATACTGATAAAATCTTTCGGCACCGGGGTTATTTGCGCCATGTTTCAATAATACCATGCCCTGCAAAATAGGTTTGTAATATTTAGGGTCGATAACCTTGTAATAAAGATCTGTTTTGGAGCCGGCTTCCTTTACCAGCGATTGGGTGGTAAAACCAACATCGGCTACGCCGGTGGTAACATAGGTGTTTACCTGCGATATGCTTTCGCCATAAACAGTTTTTGATTTTACTTCGTCTAAAATGCCTTTGAATTTCAAAACCTCTTCGGCGGCTTTACCGTAAGGGGCGATGGCCGGGTTGGCTATAGCTATTTTCTTCACCCGCGCAGTTAATAACAGGCGCTCCCAATTTTCGAACCCTATGTTTTGCCAACTACAAATGATAAGACTTCCCCTTGCATATTCCACCGGCTGTTTGGTAGCAAAGCCACCTTTAAAAAGCGTTTCGGGGAAGCTCATATCGGCAGATAAAAATACATCAAAGGGTGCCCCGTTACTTATTTGCGCCACAAGCTTACCCGATGAGCCAACTACCGGCTCAATGCTTATTCCCGTTTTCTTCTTAAAATCTTTCTGCAACACCTCAATAACCGATTGCAGGTTGGCGGCGGCTGCCACCCGCACATTTTGCGCGGCAACAGGCAAATGAGTAAAGAGGCAAATAGCGGTTAAAAAAAAGATATATTTAAACAGCTTGTTATCGTGTTGCATGTGTTCCATTTGTACTTGTTTTATGTTTTTTATGTTGCCCGTAGCGTAAATGCATCGTTTTTTCGATTGCTTAACCACGCTGTTTGGGCCGTCCTCGCAGAGCAAATATAAACTTGTTATACAATTAATTAATTGATACCAGATGGGCAAAAATTCACGAACGATTTCATTGCCACTTCCGCGATTTTTACTTATGTTACGTAAGTTTGTTTACTTTATAAAAAACTATAAAAAGATGGATAAAAATAGTGTTTAAACCTAATGAAAATCATATTTAAATAACTGTATTATATACCTTTAATAGGATTATAAAAAGAAATGTACTATCATTGTATCCGGCCTGACGCTAACCAAACTAACCAGCTTTCGTGCCCGCAAAACCAAGCTGCGGGTACGAAAGATACTTACCCCTTTTAACTGCGTATGTGCGAACTATTAAAAAGATACTTCACTGCCGTTTTACTGTTCTTTTTTTATTTTATAACACCGGCGTCTGCCCAAACTGTTGTTCGGTTGGACGACCATGTTAAGCAGCATATATTTGAATACAAACAAGTTTATTTTTTTGAAGATACCACCGGCCGCCTGCAATTTAGCGGCGATGGCGCACCTGCTTTTGACGACCGTTTTAACGTAAACCCCGAACCAACACCGGTTACCCGCAACGTAAATTCTACCTATTGGTACCGCATCAAAATCGGCGGAAACCCCGCTACCAAAAACAGCTGGCTGCTGGAATTTTTTGATCAAACTATTGATAGTATAACTGTTTATTCGCCTATCGGCGCCAACAAATATGTACCGATACTTTTGGGGAGCAGCCGCCCGTTTTCTGAGCGGTTTTATCATCATAAAAACTTTAGCCTTAACTTAAATAATCCTGGAACAAATGATGCGGTTTATTACGTCCGGATCCGGTCGCACCACTCGGTTAACGTAATAATGGTATTGCGTACCGTTAGCTGGTTTATCAGTTACGCGCTGGACGAGTATTTCTTTTTTGGTGTTTTTTACGGCATGATACTGGTTTTTGGCCTGTATAACCTCATGATGTTTATTGCCATGCGCAAGGTGCAATACCTGTATTACATTGCCTACAACCTCAGTATTGGCCTTTATGAAATGTGCGCCGATGGAATTGCCTATCAGTATATATGGCCTAACAATCCGGGGTGGAACCAGTATGCTTACGGCATAGCTTTGTTTGCCGCCAGTATTTTTGCAGTGCTGTTTACGCAAAGCCTGCTCAATTTAAAGGTAAACGCACCGCGTTTATATAAGGCTACCAGCTGGGTTATAGCGCTTCGCTGCCTGTTTTTTGCGGCCTGCATTACCATTAATAATAGTTGGTTCAACTACAAGATTATAGAGTTTGTACCGCTGCTGCTGGCATTTTACGCAGGTTGTTATACCTGGGCCAAAGGATACAAGCCAGCGCGTTTTTTTGTTATCGGGTATTTGTTTTTGCTCACGGGGTTTATCATCAAAAGCTGTATCGCTTTAAACATGTGGTGGCTGCCGGTTACCGAGTTTGATTATTACAGCCTTAGTGTTTGCTTTATTACCGAAATGCTATTTATCTCTTTTGCTATTGGCGACAAAGTACGCATCCTGAAAAAAGAAAAGGACGACGCCCAGGTGACAATGATTAAGCAAATGAAGCAGAACGAGGAATTGAAAGACGTACTAAACAAACGCCTGGAAGAACAGGTGCAGGAACGGACCAAAGAACTGGTTGAAAAATCATCGATGATAGCCGACCAGAACGAGGAACTACGATCTGTAAACGAATTACTGCAGCACCAGGCCGAAGAAATTTCGCGCATGAATGTGTTGTTGGAGAAAGATAATGTTACGTTGCATAACGATATTGAGAAGGTAACGCACGACAGGGTAATGTCGGCCGAGGTTGATTTTGAGGAGTTCAGCAAGATCTATCCCGACCGGGAAACCTGTTTTAAATTCCTGAGCGACCTGAAGTGGGAAAATGGCTACGCCTGCCGTAAATGTGGCGGTACGCACTATGGAGGCGGGCATCTGCCGTATAGTCGCCGCTGCTCCAAATGCGGTTACGAAGAATCGGTAATTGCTTACACCATTTTACAAAACACCCGCATCCCCATCAATAAGGCTTTTTACATGATTTTTTTGATGTACTCTACAAAAGGAAAAATCTCGTCACATAAATTATCGGAAATTCTATCTATCCGCCAAAGTACCTGCTGGGCCTACAGCACTCGTATTAAAAAGGCCATGGAGGCCCAGAAAAAAGAGATTAAAAACGCAGGCTCGAAGGGCTGGAGTAGGTTGGTGATTGATAACTCGCCAGAATAAATAGCCTTACCTCATGAAATCACCAGACGAAAAAGAGAAACGCAGGGAACTGCAGCTTCAATTCCAGCAGCAACAAAAACAAGCCTTTATAACCTCGCTTCCGATGGAAGCGATAACCTTTGTCAACCTTTTTGATTACCTGGATAATAAGCTGGAATACGAAGGATGCGATCATTCGTTAAGATTTACCGAAGAATATTTACAGCAATTCAACCTCCCTAAACAACAAACAATAGCATGGTTAAATGCAAACGGTGGCTTTTGCGATTGCGAGGTATTGGCCAATATAGAAGATCATTTTGAAGGCATATAGTATCTATGAAATTACCTCGGAGAATTGACAGATAAATCACTCCATAAATACAAAAGCCCGGCAATCACCGGGCTTTTGTATTATAATCTGCATATCTGAAATATGCACATCTGCACATCAAGATGCTTACTGCACCTGGAACATGTTGTTAAAGTTTGTACCATCCGGATAGTAGCCCGAAATTACCAGGTTACCATTACGCAGGTTGGTGATTACTTTATCAATATCAGCTACGCTGTTTATTGGCGATTTATTGATGCTGGTAATAATAGAGCCAACAGGGATCTCGAAGCTATCGAACACCCTGCCTTCACGCACCTGGGTTACCACAACACCCGAGTTTACATGGAATTTGGTCTTTTGAGCCTGGCTTAATGGCTGGAAGCTTGCACCCAGTTTGTTAAACAATTCCTCGGCCGATTTTGATACGGCTGCTGTACGTGGCGCTACCGGTGCGGCATCCGCCTTAAGCGTTACGGCAACGTTTTTCTCCTTACCATCGCGCAACACAGTCATGTTTACCTTATCGCCGGGTTGTAAGCGGCCCACGTGCTCCTGTAAGTCAGATGATTCATACACAGGTATGCCTTCCACTTTCTCAATAATATCGCCTTTCTGAATACCTGCTGCCTGCGCGCCACCACCTTCAACCAGGTCATTAACATATAAGCCGGTTGTATTGTTAATGTTCAATTTCTGCGCTACATCGGGGTTAAGCTCGGTAAAGCTTACACCAATAAAGCCACGTTTCACGGTACCGTATTTTTTAATATCGTTTAGTACCTTTTTTGCCAGGTTAACCGGGATAGCAAAGCCATAGCCTTCATATGAGCCGGTGTGCGATGCTATCGCGGCGTTGATGCCTATCAGTTCGCCTTTGGTATTTACAAGGGCTCCGCCGCTGTTGCCTGGGTTAATGGCAGCATCTGTTTGAATAAACGATTCGATTGCCTTATTTAATTTAGGCGTGGTTTGCTGATTACGGGTACGGCCAAACGGGTTGCTTTGATCCTGGTTGTCCTCGCTGCCGATAATACCTATGTTACGGCCCTTGGCGCTGATAATACCGGCTGTAACGGTTGAATTAAGGTTAAAAGGGTTACCTACCGCCAACACCCATTCGCCAACACGGGCATCATCTGAGTTGCCTAATTTTACAATTGGCAGGTCGGTAGCGCTTATCTTGATCAGCGCAAGGTCGGTACTTGGATCGGTGCCAATCACTTTAGCCTGGAAAGTGCGGTGATCATTGGTAGCAACCGTAATTTTATCGGCTTTTTCAACCACGTGGTTGTTGGTAACAATATAGCCATCATTGGAAATGATTACACCCGAGCCTGATGCCATTTGCGGGCCCTGGGGGCGTACACGCTGGCCAAACATATCGCCAAACATCTGTTCAAACTGGTCTTGCCCGCTGCCGCCCGATTGGCTGCTATAGGTAGTACGAATGTAAACCACGGCAGGCGTTACCGCTGCGGCGGCTTCTGTAAAGTCAAGCGCACCGGTTGAAGATACTACCGGGGCCGACGGATTACTGGTAAAATAAACTTTCTGTTTGTCTTCGAAGCTCAGGTTGTCGGCATACTTGCTTTCGATAACCTTGTAAGTGCCTAAAGCCATGGCTCCTCCAACAAAAGCGGTTAATAATGTTAAACCAATCTTTTTCATCTTTATATTTGCCTTTCTTTATTTTGTTTATAATTAACAAATCAAATTTAATACCATATAGACGACATAAGCAACGATAAGTTATCAGGTTTTTTGTTAAAATTTGTTAAAATGATTTTACTTGACCACAACCATACTTAATAACGATTTGTTTGAGGTAAGTAATTGATACTAAATGACATTATTGTGAAGATACGATTTTATAAATACCAGGGTGCCGGTAACGATTTTATACTGGTTGACAACCGCGAAAATATAGTAGATCATAACGATCCTAAGCTGATTGCCGGCCTGTGCGACCGCCGTTTTGGAATTGGCGGCGATGGTATGATGTTTTTGCAAAATAAGGAAGGCTTTGATTTTGAGATGGTTTATTATAATGCCGACGGCCAGCCCAGCAGCATGTGCGGCAACGGTGGCCGCTGTATTGTAGCCTTTGCAAAATTTTTAGGTGTGATTGACAGCGAAACTGAATTTTTGGCGGTTGATGGCCCTCATTATGCCAAAATTTCATCGGAAGGGGATTGGGTAAGCCTGCAAATGATAGATGTAAAAGAGTTAAACACCGACCTGGATGCCTATGTACTCAACACCGGATCGCCCCATTACGTTAAATTGGTTGATGACCTTGTCCACCGGGATGTTTTTCATGAAGGTAAAGCGATCCGTAACAACGCTACCTACCGCGAGAAAGGCATCAATGTAAATTTTGTTGAACCAACCGATGACGGGTACTTTGTGCGCACTTTTGAACGGGGAGTAGAGGATGAAACCTTTGCCTGCGGCACAGGTGTTACCGCGGTAGCGCTTGCTATGGCAAGCCACAACCAGCAAACCGGGCATATTGATACCCCGATAAAAGTATTGGGTGGCAACCTTAATATTCGTTTTGATTACGATGGCAAGGTTTTTACCGATATATTTTTGGAAGGCCCCGCGGTGCAGGTATTTGATGGGGTAGTAGAGGTATAGCTTTTAATTGGATGACTCCGGGCTTACTGACAAATTGTTTGTCATTTTGCTAAAAACGCATCTATCGCCTTTACGGCGCTTTCATACCTATCGGTTCCGATGCCTGATATCAGCACATAATTGGCATTCAGGGCGCCCAGTTCTTTATGCCAAACATCCATAAAATACTCCCGCTTGGTAGGGAAATTGCGTAAGGGATCGTCCTGCCAGGGCAGATCGATGTTGAGCAGGAGGTATAAATCGTAAGGATGCCGGGGTAATTCGTCCAATACTTCCTGTGGCGAGCGGCCAAACATTTCTTCGCTCCATATTTTTACGGTTATAAAGGTGGTATCGCAGACTAGTATCTTGTTGGCCATGGGCAGCAACTGTTCTTCCAAAGCCAGTTGGCCGTAAAACATATTAATCTCATCCTGCCAGGTGCAGGGCGCTGTCAGCTTTTCGCAATAGCCACGCGCATACTCGGGTACGGCGATGGTTTGATAATGCACTGCCAAATAATCAGACATGGTTGATTTTCCTGTCGATTCGGGACCTACTACTGCTATTTTGAATACGTGGGACATTGTGGAACCTAAATATTGAAGCTAAATTCTCTCCCTGGGGAGGGGCGCAGCGATCTGCGCGGTGACAGAGAGGGGTTTCGCCGCCTTACTTATCAGTGGGCTAAACCCCTTCCTCCCCCTTCCCCGAGGAAGGAATCGCACAGGCCTTTTTTTCTTGATTGTTTGCGAAATCTATTACCGCTCCAGCTTTGCTATCCTTGTTGGGGTATCTGTGCCGGCAACAATACTGCGTGAGCTTAGCGCAATTGCCCTGATGGTTGACGTAATATTACTTACATCCAAAGAGCTAAACTCATCTTTTACGGTATGGTATAACTTGTCGATATCTATCTGATCGGTTGATATGGTGTGCGCCGGTACGCCAAGCCTGGCCAGTGTTGCATTATCGCTCCGGTAAAACAAATCCTGCTCAGGATAGGGGTCCGGGTAAAACTTAAAGGCAGTGCCATCCAGGTTTTTTTGCAGGATCTTGCCGAAATCCGAACGCTCATAACCGGTAATAAATGCCGAGTTTTGGCCGAATTTGGATGCCTTGCCAATCATTTCGATATTAAACATGGCAACCGTTTTATCGGGGTTCACCTGGCCCGAGAAGTATTGCGATCCGTAACCGCCAATTTCTTCGGCACAAAAAGCTACAAAAATGAGGGTGCGGGCATTGTTTTTTAGCTTTTTATAATATTTAGCCAATGATATTACAGCCGTTGTGCCCGATGCATCGTCGTCTGCACCATTAGCAATGCTGTCGCCTTCCATAGGTTTAAGGATACCCAGGTGGTCATAATGCCCCGAGAATACTACAAACTCTTCCGGTTTGGTTTTACCGGGGATCATGCCTGCAACGTTAAACAAAGGAAGTTCTTCGCTTTTGGTTTCGTAACTTGCATCAAACGTGGTTACTTTATCAAAAGTTCCCAATACAAATATAACAGGGGTTGTAGCCTTACCTTTAAAGGTTACGCTGCCCCTGCCGCTAAATCCGCGTACGCGGGTAAACAAATCTTTAAATTTAGAATCTACCAGAACCAGTGATTTTTTACCGCTGCGTGTAATGGCGCCGTACTCCTGCCTGAAATTTTTATCGCCGGTTACCTCTACCACCTGCACATCGGCGTTGGTGGCCCAGCTAAATGATTCGCTTCCTGTTGCAAAGGCGCTATCGGCCGCAATGCTTTTGCCGTTAATGCTCAGTGTTAATTTAACTGGGGTAGAACGGATCATCTTAAAATCCTGCCTGAAACCGGTGTTACCAGCCAGCGGCGTTAGGCCAATGCTGTTAAACTCGCCTTCAATAAATTTGGCTGCTTTTTCGATGCCGGGCGAAAAGGTTGCACGACCCTGCATATCATCGGCCGATAGGGTTTTAATAATACGGCCAACATTTTTTTCTTTAATCAGCTTATTTACATTTTGGGCAAAACCCAACGTGGTAATTGCTGATAATGCTACGGTTACTATAAAAATCTTTTTCATGTTATTTAACTTTTGATTGCAACCAATTGTTGCGGAATGTTTCCTGTTCTTTTGATAATGGCTTGCCTGTTTTTTCAAAGGTAACTACTTCAAAATTAGGATTTGCCTCTAATACAATGGTTGTTTCGTGGCTGCCGGTGCGGTTTTTATAATTTATAGTAAGCTTGTCGTCCGGTTTTTTATCGGTAAGCTGGTCGTCAAATCCTTTCTGGTCTTTAATGTCAGCGCCGTTTACTTTTAATATCACGTCACCTGCATCAAGGCCTGCCTTATATACCGGCGAGCCAATAATGGTACTTGATAGTATCGGCAAGCCTTCGGCATTACCTGCACGCGGCTGGCCTGCCCTGCCACGGCCGGCGGTGGTTGCCAATGATCCTGCCCAGCCTTTTTCGGGGTTAATTTTGCGTAATACCAAACCAGCTTTGGCCAATAGTTCTTCATAGTTATTTTTATCAATGCCGGTAATGTATTTCCTGAAAAAGTCGGCGGCAAATTTGGGGTTAGTTACTTTGCCCAGGTCGGTTTGCAAATCGGGCACGGTATAAGGTTTCATTACCTTACCGCGGCTTAGCCAAACCTGGCGCATATAGTCGTCGAGCGTAATGTTAAAATCGCTGCGCAGGCGCAAGTCAAGCGCAAGGGCTATGGCGCCGCCATAGGTGTAGTAACTGGTAAAATCGTTGGCGTTATTGTTAGGATCGATAGAAACACCGGCATCGGCGTATACAGAATAACGGCTCATTTGGGTTGCCGGATATTTAGCGGCGGCAGGGGTGTTTAGTACCTGGTTTACCAGGCCAGCTACAGTGCCGGTATAATCATTAAGATCAATAAAGCCTGAGCGTACCAGCAGCAGCTCGCCGTAGTATTGGGTAAAGCCTTCGGCAAACCAAAGTTCGCTGCTCATGTTGGCATGTTCAAAATTAAACGGCTCCAATGTTTTGGGGCGGATGCGTTTCACATTCCAGCTATGGAAGTATTCGTGCGCGTAAACGCCCAGCAGTCGTTTTTCCAGCCCTTCAACTTTAGGGGCTGGTATGGTAATGCAGGTTGAGTTACGATGTTCCATCCCATCGCCTGAGGTGGTTGGGTGAATGTCGCTGATAAAAGTATATTCGCCATAATCGTAGGCCGGGAATTCGCCAAATACGGCTTTTTCTTCCTGTACCATCCGGGCAACCATTTTGCCAAAATTATCTATCACGGCCTGGCTGTCATCGGAGTGAACGGTAAGGTTTATTTTTTCTTTTTTATTGTCGTAATTAACTACGTCCCAACTGGCAATTTTATAATCAGACAACTCGGTTGGGCAATCCATCATGTATTGCAGGTTGGGGGCGCTGTACACATTTTTATCCTCGTGCTTTAGCTGGGTAGCTACATGCCAGCCGTATTTATCCAAATCGTTAAACTGGAAGGTAAGCGGCCTTTTGTCCTGCCCTACAACCCACATAAAAGTGGCGGGCATGTTCAGGTGGGCGTGGCTTGGGTCGATGCTGGCATAGGTGCCATCTGTCCAGTTGCCAAAAAGGGTATAGGTTACTTTTACGGTGGATGGATGCTCCTCTATCGAGTAAACATCACCTTCAACCTGCTTCAATTCAAGCGCCTTGCCATTTACATCGGTAGCGGCAACATTGTAAATATTTTTACCAAATTCATGCGTGGCATAGCGGCCGGCAGATGAACGGCTCATCCTTACCACCAAAGGGCCGGTTGGTGCCTGCGGAATGGTGATGGTGATTTCGGCCTCGTGATGGGCGGCATTAGGGAACGATATTGAATAATAAATAGCTTTTGGTGCATCCTGCTGGGCTATGGCAGCAGCCGAAAGCAGGGAGGCAAACGCGAATAGTAATGTTTTTTTCATGTATTATGATTAGCAGCGATGAAATTACAACTAATCGGCCAAATTGTAATATATCAATATCATTACAGAAGGTGTGGGCCCTATCATTATTGTATTTTCACGCAGAGGCGTAAAGCCGCCAAGTTTTACGGGGTTTGCCTTGCCGTTTTTCACAGAAGAATCTTTAATATATCATTTACACCAATTACACGTATTTTTGAATTATGAAAAGACTGATACGCAGTTTTGGTTTTGCTTTTAAGGGGTTAAGGTATGCTACAGCAACGCAGCCTAATTTCAGGATACACCTGGTATTGGCTTTTATTGCGGTGATGCTGGGCTTTGCGCTCCATATCGCCTTTACAGAATGGCAATGGATTATGCTTGCAATTGCCCTGGTGCTGGCAATTGAACTTTTAAATACCGGGATTGAAACATTAACCGACCTGGTATCGCCGGATTATAATGAAATGGCGGGCAGGGTTAAAGATGTTTGCGCCAGCGCAGTGGTAATTGCGGCCTTATTTGCGCTTATAACAGGCATCGTAATATTTTTACCAAAACTTATTTTACTGGTAAGGCATGCTGCATAAAACCCGTGGTATAGTATTTAAAGCCACCGATTATGGCGAAAGCAGCGTAATTGTGCAAATTTTTACCGAGAAATTTGGCCTGCAATCATACATCATTAACGGGGCCAAAAAGCCAAAAGCAAAAATAGGCCGCAATATGCTGCAGCCTTTGCACCTGCTTGATTTGGTGGTTTATCATAAAAACACCGGCAGTGTGCAACGCATAGCCGAGCTTAAAAATTCACCTGTTTTACAAAGCATCCCTTATGATGTGATCAAAAGCTGCATCGCCATTTTTTTAAACGAGGTGCTATACAAATCGATCAAACAGCAATCGGCCGAAGAGAATATTTTTGATTTTGTTTTTAGCGCGATAGAGTGGCTTGATCATCAAACCGGCAATGTAGCCAACTTTCACCTGCTGTTTTTAGCCCGGCTTACGCGGTACCTGGGGTTTTATCCTGACAGGGCGCTGATTGACCATGCCGATTATTTTGACCTGAAGAACGGTACGTTTAGCAAATATAAGCCAGATACCGTAATGTACCTGTCGCCGCCGCATACGCAAAACTTTAGCCGGCTGCTCAAATGCAGTTTTGAAAATATGGATCAGCTAAAATTTAGTAACGATGAGCGGCGTTACCTTATCCAGAAATTAATGGAGTATTATGCCCTGCATATTGAAGGCTTTGGCACTATCCGCTCAGGCGAGGTGCTGGAAGAGGTTCTTTCTTAAGCCTTAAGTCGAAAGTCTTAAGTTCTAAGTCAAAAAAAGATCTTCTTTATAATCCAATGCAGTTGGGTTGAAAGTCTTCCTACTTCTAAAAGACGGGTTATGATATGGCGTTGCTGAATATTATTATTGCAGGTTGGATGCTTTATTTAAGTATATATGGGGGCCTAAAATAAAAAAAGAGATAGCCAGGTGGCTCTCTCTTTTTTTTTAAGTTGACTGACCTCATTATTTACCATAAAGAACTAATTGGTTAGATCGATAATAACAATTAGGACAAATATAAGCACTATAGGGTTAGTAGACTAATTTTTGGCAAAAAAAACTTCATTTTTATGAAAAAACACCATATTTTGATGAAAAAAGTGTGTTTTTTGAAAAAAAAGCCCTTATTTTGCCATTTTTTCAATCAAAATGCTCAAAAAATACTCTGGTTTTTACGGGGAGAGGACCTCGGCTTTTATGTGACGCAGCTCTTCAAGTCAATTAAGCCAAGGGATATATTGAATTTGTGTATTTAAAAAGAGGGCTAAAAGATTAGGGGAAAATAAGTAAGCCAAATCATCGACGGATGGTATAAGCGTTGTGCTATATAATTATTGATGTTAGGTTTAGGCAAACATCGGTTTTGAACGCGGGGAGAGTCGCCTCTGCCCAATAACTTGCGCCTCGGCGATCTTTTGCGCGAAAAACCTAACAACATTCAAAAGCTTTTTCAGAATTACATTGAGCCGTAAACTAACAAATCCGGCCTGTTTTGCAAGCCGGATTTGTTGGTATTAAATAAGAGCGGGTTATTTAAGCGAGTATACCCAGTTCACTATTTGTTTAATCTCGGCCGGTTTTAGGTTAGGGTGTGCGGGCATATCCACATCGCCCCAAACGCCGTGACCACCGGTTGCTATCTTTTTAACAAGGTGTGCGGTTGATGTCGCGTTTTTTGGGTACTTTTTAGCAACGTCGGTAAATGCCGGGCCTACAGATTTTTCGGCTACCTTGTGGCAGGCCTTGCAATCTAACGACATCATTAAGGTCATTCCTGCGGCGTTAGCCTTAATGTTAGCCATTTTTAGTTTCATATCCGGCGAATCCTGGCCGGCTAATACCGGGGTGGTTTTACTTAACGTAGCTGCGCCTTCATCATCTTTAACCTCCACAGATACGTTGTAGTTGCCTTTTTTGGTATAGGTGTAAATCAGTTTTGGGAAGGCCGTTGTTTTTTTGATACCGTTGCCCAGGTTCCAGGTGTATGTCATTGTGTTATTTTCCGGATCGGTTGCCGTTGCGGTAAAAGTTACCGCTAAAGGCAATTTACCAAAAGCTTTATTTGCCGTGATGCTTTTTACTTCGGGCGCGCGGTTACCGGTGTTGTAATCAATGCGGGCCAAACCGGCATCCTTGTTTTTGGTAAACCAGCCCGAGCCATATTCAAGCACATAAATTTTGCCATCGGGGCCGGTTTCCATATCAATAGGAGAGTTGAATTTGGTAGTGGCCATAAATGGTTCCATTTTGTCAAGGTCGCCATTGGGTTGCAGGGTAAGTACCTTTATCCAGCCGCGGATCCAATCATAAAAAAATACTTTTTTGTTATAATATTCGGGTAGGCGAGTTGCTTTAGGATACAAGTCGGTATAGTAAATGGGGCCAGCCATAGTGGTACGCCCGCCAGAGCCAACTTGCGGGAAATCTTTCGATTCGCCATAAGGGTACCATATAAATGCAGGTTGTGCAGGCGGCAGTTCTCTTAAGCCTGTATTGTTCCTGGAATCATTTATGGGGTGCAGCGGGTCAAAATTCGGCCCCGATTCGCCGGTTTCATAGTTATAAGCGTGGTACGGGATATTGGGGCCAATAAACAACGGCCAACCGAAGAAGCCGGCTGCTTTAGCCTGGTTAAATTCATCATAACCACGGGGCCCACGAGTGGCTAAGCTGTCGTTATTGGCATCGGGGCCTACTTCGCCCCAGTACAGGTAGTCGTTCTTTTTATCAACCGCTATACGGTATGGGTTTCGGTCGCCCATTACATAAATTTCGGGACGGGTACCCCCTGTGCCAGGTTTAAACAGATTGCCATCGGGGATAGTATAAGTACCATCGCTTTTTATTTTTATCCTCAGGATTTTGCCCCTTAAATCGTTGGTATTCCCGGCAGAGCGCCTGGAATCATGATTGATATGTTCCGGGCGATCATCCAATGGTGCAAATGCGTGCGTATCATGCGGCAGTTTTTTGCCTTCGTCAAATGGCGTAGTATTATCGCCGGTAGATACAAACAGCAAATGATCTGGCCCAAACGCTATGGAGCCGCCCGTATGGCAGCAAATTTCGCGCTGAGAATATAGCTGCAATACGATTTTTTCGGATTTATTATCAATAGTATCACCCGTGAGCGTAAAGCGCGATAAGCGGTTTACCGAAGTATCTGCCGGGCTGTAATAAATGTAAACGTAGTGGTTGGTTTTAAAATCCGGATCGGCCTGGATGCCTAAAACACCCTCTTCGGCATTTACCCCTTTGGTGTGCAGCGTTTTAAAATAAGCGTTCAGAAAGCCAACCTGCTTAATGGTTTTGGTGGCATTTTTAAACAGCATGATTTCGCCGCGGCGCTGGGCTACCAAAATATCCAGGTTGGGCAAAATGGTCATTTCCGTAGGCTCATAAAAAGTGCCCTGAATAAGGGATGTTCTTACAAAACGGTTTTCCTCGGGCACGCGCAGCGTGGTACATTTGGAGTAATCAAGTTTTTTATTGTCGCCAATAGCGTATTTAATACCGCCCAGCAGGTGGCCTAAATATACCGGGTCGCTGTATGATTCGTCGGTATGACCAAGTTCGGTATAAAAGGCGCGGCCGTTTTCAAAGTCATGATACCAGGCCATTGGGTGGTTATCGCCGTTGATGCCGCCTTTATAGCTGTTTTCGTCAATTTTAATAAGCACATGCAGGTTTTTGCTAATCTTTTTAAAGTTGTACCACTCATCTGTTCTTTTCCATTCATCGGGCAAAGCGCGGGTTGAGGGGTGTTTTTTATCCACCACTTTTAATATGGCCTCCTGCATAGCAGGGTGGCTGTCAAAGTAGGCACCCACCAAACGGCCGTACCATTGCCAGTCGTATTCGGCATCGGCGGCGGCATGCACACCGACAAAATTGCCGCCTGCCTGCATATAGCGTTCCAGATCGGCCTGCTGATAATTGTTAAGCATATAGCCGGTAGTGCTCAGGAAAACAACTGCGGCGTATTGGCTAAGATTGGCTTCGCTGATTTTTGCAGCGTTGGATGTGGTATCAACCGAAAAATCATTTTCGGCACCAAGTTTAATGATAGCCGCAGAACCTGCCGCAATGGATGCATGGTGATAACCGGATGTTTTAGTGAATACAAGAATTTTAGGCTTAACAACTATTTTGCTGAAGTTAAATACCAGCACGGATAGTGCCAGCAGTAAGGAGATTTTTAATCGCATAGATAATATTGAAAGGTTTTAGTGGTACTTGCCTGGGTTTTTGATTTGTGGTTAAAATCGGCTGAATATAGGCATTTCCATCGATTGCGTAACTTTAGTATCGCAAATATTACAAGTTAATAACAAGGTGGTTTGCCTGGATAGAAAATGAGTATTTGTTTACAATGTTAAAAAAAAAGAAATATCGTCAGAGTCAAAAAAACAAGGAGTTTTTTTAAAAATTAACCGTGGTTATTTCTCCACAAGAGCAAGCCAGTCCGATATCACTTTTTTGATGCCCGTTTCTTTGCTTTTTAAATCATCTATATCCTTAATATATATAAGGCGGCGGCCATCCGCATAGTCGCCTTCTAAAAGCCCTGTGTTATCATTAACTTTTGCCCCGCTGGGAAAAACCAGCAAAATGCGCTTATGCAGGTTCATGACAATGATATACCTTTTATATTCTTTAGGGTTAAAGGGCTTCATTTCGCCGGTGTACAAAAAGCTGGGGGCATTCCATTTTACCTCTTCTCTAATTTCAGGGTCCATGCTTAAAACTATCTGCCTGATGGCCTGTACAATTTGGGCAACCGGGGCATCCAGTTTTTCAATATATTCGGTTACCAGTCGGGTGTTTGTTTTGGGCGGTAATTTGGCCATAATTATTTGCAGGTTAATAAGGTTATACAAATATGTTGAATATCGGGAAGGATTATTAGCATTTAATTTACTTTGAAGGAGCTAATGAGGGTTTCGCCCTTTAGTGGAGGCTTCTCCTTCATTTATATTTCATACTGTATTTCAAAAAAACATATACCTTAGTTCTGCATTTTAAACCTTAGTTAAGCAAAATTCGCGGCCATTTTCGTAACAATTACGCGGCCTGCTTGTCAATATATAAATACATTTTACAATGGCTATTAATCTTCAAAAAGGACAAAAAATAGATATCGGACTGTCGAAAATGACAGTTGGTTTGGGCTGGAACCCAAATGAAGGCACAGGTTATGATTTTGACCTGGATGTATCGGCTATCATGATAGATGGCAACAGGTTTGTACCCGAAGACGAGTTCTTCGTTTTTTATAACAACGTAGATTCGCCGGACGGCGCCGTTCACCATACCGGCGATGATCCTTCTGGCGGCAACAGCGATGGCGGTGATGATGAATCCATCAACATTGATTTAACTAAAGTTGACGCCAAGATACAGGAGATATTATTTGTGGTAACCATTCACGAAGCACAACCCCGCAGGCAAAACTTTGGCCAGGTACGCGATTCCTATATCCGTATTATTGACGAGCAAACCGGCAGCGAAGTTTGCAAATACGAGCTGGGTGAGGATTTTTCTATCGAAACAGCCGTTGAGTTTGGGCGCTTATACCGCCGCAACGGGGCCTGGAAGTTTGAGGCATCGGGCGTGGGTTACAAGGAGGACCTTGCCTTCTTTTTAAGTAAATATTTTAAAGGGCAAATTATTAAATAAGCAAAGCAATGGCAATTAATCTGGTAAAAGGTCAAACAATTGACCTTCGTAAAAATGATAAAGGCGAAAGCTTCGATTTGTCGTCGGTAACCATTGGCTTAGGTTGGGATGTAAGGCAAAGTCGCGGCGGCGGCGGTTTTTTAGGTAAACTATTTGGCGGCGGCAACGAAGAGGTGGAATACGACCTGGATGCCATTGCTTTCCTGCTGGATAAAAACGGCCATGTGGCCAACAGGGGCCGCACCTTTCAAAAACAAAACGGCAATAAAATAAATTTATATGAGGGCGATGTGGTGTATTTTAACTCCATGCGCCACCCATCAAACCATATTTGGCTAACCGGCGATAACCGTACAGGTGCGGGCGATGGCGATGATGAGCAGATTATCGTAAAACTGGATTCGCTTGATCCGAAATACGACCGCATTTTATTTATCGTTGCTATATACCAGGGGCAAAGGAACAACCAGCATTTTGGCATGGTAGAGAACGCCTTTATCCGTGCAGTTGATAATCACGGCAAAGAGATAGCCAAATTCAGCTTATCCGGCGATGCCACTTACAATGGCATGTGCTCCATGAAATTTGCCGAAGTGTACCGAAAAGACGGCACCTGGAAATTCCGCGCCATTGGCGAACCGTTTGCAACAGATAATTTTTTAGAGTTACTTAAACAGTATTGAATTGTGTTGAACGTTGTAAGTTATACGTGCCTGTTTGGTAAAACAACGTATAACTTACAATATACGGCGTAATATCTATATTCAGAACTGCTAACAATATTGAAATTTAGTTGTACCTCTATATCGCCAATTGGGCAAAACGTATAACCTTACAACGTATCACGTACAACCTACACCGCCTGCAATGTACCAACACTACTCCTTCGATCTTTGGCTTACGCTGATCAAATCAAATCCTTATTTTAAAATAGAGCGCACCAAAATTTTTCACCGGGATTTTAACCCGATGGGCAAAAGTGTAGATGAGGTGGCCAAGGCTTTCAGGCAGGTTGATTTGATGTGCAACGCCGTAAACGAAAATACAGGCAAAAACATTGATGCCGATGAGATGTACCTGATGGTAATTAGCCTGATTAATGATAACCAGCTTAATTTATCGGATATTGATACCGGCAAGCTGTACCTGGATATGGAGAAGCTGTTGTTCTATTATATGCCGCTGGTATACTCGCCTGTAACAATTTCCTCGTTGCAGCATCTAAAAGATAAAACAGGTGGTACCTTTAGTTTGTTAAGCAATACCGGTTTTATAAAAGGAACAACATTAAGAAAGGTACTGGCGGAATTAAAGATGAGCAATTACTTTGATTTTCAGCTGTACTCGGATGAGGTGGGGATGTCGAAACCAAACCCGGCTTTGTTTGAATTAATGTTGAAAAATATCAAACAAGTCAATATAAATAAGGATATTCGTTTAAACGATATCATCCATATAGGCGATAACGCTAAGGCTGATATTGAAGGCGCCCATGCAGCAGGTATAAAAAGTTTGCTCATCAACTCAAACAACCAATCTATTTTAGCCTTATTAAGCTAATGAACGCTACCTACTCATTACATCATATCAGCAACGATAGTAACTTCGGCTTTTGCCCGGATAGTTACAGCCGTTTCAAATTTGGCGATGAAGCCGTAGCCCGCGAGTTTGGCTGCGCCCTGGCTGATGGTTTTATTGAGTATGTTTTATCAAAGCAGCCGGTATTGCAGCAAATTGTGGTGATATCAAGTCCTTACTCGTTTATCCCAACGGCCACCTTCGCCATGAAAACATGGTTTGTGTACGGGCTTAACCGCTGGCTGGCACAACACGGATACGCGGTAGTGCAGGAAACCAAGGTGCACCGCACCATTACTTATAAGGAAGACTATGGCGAACTGAATGCCGAGCAAAGGATGAACCTAATAGGTAATGATTCGTTCCATATCGATAAAGATTTTTTGACCGGTAAAACGCTGATATTTTTGGATGATATTAAAATAACCGGCAGCCATGAGCGCATGATCATGAAAATGGTGAACGCATACGGCTTAAGCAATGATATTTACATGCTGTACTTTGCCGAACTGGTGAACAAAACCATCCACCCCAACATCGAGAATTTTTTAAACTACCACCAGGTAAAAACCATTTTCGACCTCGAGCCCATTATTCAAAGCGGTAGTTTTGCTATTAATACCCGCATAGTTAAATACATCCTGAATTACAATACCGATTGCTTTAGCATTTTTATACAAAACCAAACAATGGATTTTGTAAACTTGCTGTATGATATGGCTTTGGGCAATGGTTACCATACTATTGATGCCTACGCCCAAAACCTTAACTTTATTAGCAAAAACCTATTTATAAACAATAAAAATCTAATTAAACATGGCAATTAATTTGCAAAAAGGCCAGCGCGAAAGCATCCATGCCCCTAAATTCACCATCGGGCTGGGCTGGGATACCAATAGCTCATCAACAGGCAGCGCTTTCGATTTAGACGCCTCTGTTTTTATTTTGGGCGACAATAAAAGATTACTGGCCGACGAATATTTTGTGTTTTATAACAATCTGGTATCCCCTGATGGCGCGGTTGAGCATACCGGCGACAACCTTACCGGTGACGGCGATGGTGACGACGAGCAGATAAAGGTAGACCTTTCAAAGGCTGATACTAAAATCTCGGAAATTTGCATTGTGATAACCATTCACGAGGCCGAGGCGCGCAAACAAAACTTTGGCCAGGTACGTAACTCTTTCATCAGGATATTTGATGCTGAAACAGGCGCCGATATTTTGAAGTATGAACTGGAGGAAGATTTCTCGATAGAAACCGCTGTTGAGTTTGGCCGCATCTACAAAAAAGATAACAACTGGAAATTTGAAGCTGTTGGCGTTGGCATGAAAGGCGGCCTGCAGGATTATTTAAACAAATATCAATAACGGCTATGGCAATTAATCTTCAAAAGGGACAACGCATCAGTCTCGAGAAAAGTAACGGCAGCAAATTACAAAGTGTTTGCGTAGGCATCAATTGGGGTGCGATTGAAAAGAAAGGCCTGTTTGGCTTTGGCGCAACTAAAGAGGCGGTTGACCTTGACGCCAGCTGCGCCCTGTTTGACGAAAGTAAACGCCTGGTAGATGTGATCTACTTCGGCAACTTAAAATCAAAAGATGGTTCGGTAAAGCATAGCGGCGACGACCTTACCGGCGATTTAAATGGCAATGACGGCATCGACAACGAAGTAATCACCGTAAATCTTCCGGGTTTGCCTGCATCGGTAACCTATGTGGCATTTATGCTGAACAGTTTCCGTGGACAGGATTTCGGCACTATTCCTTTTGCGTCTATCCGCATTTATGAAGGTACGCCAACCCGCGTAAACGAAGTGTTTGCTACCTATGATATTGCACAAAGCAAAGATTTTGCCGGCCATGTTGCCATGGTTATGGGCGTTTTTTATAAAAAGAACGGCGAATGGAAATTTAATGCCATTGGCGAACCAACCCGCGACCGCAAACTGGAAGAAACCGTTAAAACTGTTACCAATAATTATTTATAATAGTTTTGAGTGGTGAGTTATGAGTTTTTAGTAGAAGCTAAAACCGAATAATCAAATCATTACTTACAACTCATAACTCAATACCCATAACTTAAAACTCAAGAAAATGGAAGGCTCACCAAATAATAACCCGATAAATATAATCCCGGTTACCCTGGATATAACTCCGGCTCCGGGAACAACAACTCCTGTAAAATTGCTGGATAAGGAGGGTAATGTAGATTTAGCTAACATTACACCTACCGAAGTTCAAAAGTACAGCGAAGTGGCCAAGGCCCTAGACCCTAAGGATGTTAACTCCATCCTGAACTATGGCACCGATGTGCAGGCTTCGATGGAGAAGTATAGTAACAACTTTTTAACTTCGGTACGTACCTATAACTCCGGCGAGGTTGGTTTACTGATAAACGACCTGCTTACCGAACTGAACTATATTGATGTAGATGAGCTGAACCAAAACGCGTTCACTTCATTTATTTCGCATATCCCTTTCATGAAAAAGCTGGTATTTGACGCCAAAAAGCTTTTCCAGAAATACGATACCGTGATTAACAACATCGATAAGATAACCAATAAGATAAAGGCGGGTCGTGTTAATTCACTAAAGGATAACAGTTCGTTGCAAACCATGTTTGATAGTAACGTAACTTACATCCACCAAATGGAGGAGTTGATTATCTCGGGCCAGTTAAAGTACAATGAACTAAACGAGCAATTGGCGCAAATGGACGCCAACCCATCAGCCTATAACGATTACGAAATTGCCGACCTGCGCGATTTTGTGAACCGCCTGGATAAACGCCTTGCCGATTTAAAGGTAGTAAGGTTTATCATGATGCAATCATTGGCGCAAATTCGCGTGGTGCAAAGCAATAACACTACTATAGCCGAGAAAGCGCAATCTATCGTATCAACCACTATCCCGGTTTGGAAAAACCAGCTCACCATTGCCGTTGCCCTAAACAGGCAAAAGGAAAATGTGGAGATGCAGAAAAAGATATCAGACACCACCAACACCATCCTGCAAAAAAATGCCGAGCTGCTTAAACAAAACAGCATCGACGTTGCCCGCGAGAACGAAAAAACGGTAGTATCCCTGGATACGCTGAAACGCACAACAGCATCGCTGATTGAAACCCTTACCGAGGTAAAACGTATTCACGATGAAGGTACTGCCAACAGGAAGGTACTTAACACCGAATTACAGACACTGGAAACAGAGTTGAAAAAGCATGTGACTAACGCGTAAGCGAGGCTCAGTCGTCCCTTATGTTGTTGCGAGGAACGAAGCAATCACGAACCTTGCACACATTGCATAGTTCGCGATTGCCGCACTGCGCTCGCAATGACATAATTTACCCATCGCCTGTGTCCTCACAGGCGATTTGCATTTAAAGCCCTCCCCTTCGGGGGAGGGTTTGGGTGGGGTTTCTTTTTTCGTAAATTTGTACTTGATTCATGGACGAAAACAGGTTAAATATTTTAAATCAGAGTAACCGGATGCTCAGTAAGCTGCAACTGCTTTCTGTATTTTTTGGCGACGATATGATTTATAAAATTTACCTGCGCAGCCAGGTGATCCATAAACTGTTTGAGGCCAACCCCGAGTTGGATATCAATAAACTCGACCTGTTCCACCTCCAGTTTACGCAAAGCCTCATAGATCTACTCCGAAAGATCAAAAAGAACAACGAGACCAATGTAAGTCTGTTGTTTGACGAGATTCAGATTAACCGCGAAATGATTGAGCGGCTGAACGATCCCACTTATACACTTGCGAACTTCAACCTTGAAAAGCAAAGGCAGGCACTCAAGATCAATTTGTCGTTGCGCAAGCTGTTCCAGGTATTGTCGGACAGTTCAACAGAAAATCCGTTGTCCAAAAACATCAACGCCTTTAGCTCAAGGTTTGCGGCTGATTTTTTTTACACCATCAGCACCGATCTGATGGAAGAGGTGACGGCCTTTAGCCTGGCTGATGTTTACAAAAATGAATACGCCAAAATTCAGCGTAAGCTGATGGGGGTGTTGTGCAAATATGATTTTAAAACAGAATTTTATTGCGGGTTAAAATCGGGAGCACAGGTTATTGAGGTTTACAAATTTATTGATGCAGACAGGTATTTTATATATGCGCCAGGAGATAACCTGTTTGTGTTTTTTGACGTTGCAAAAATAGCCGGACTGGATATGACCACCAATATGTCGAAAAAAGAGCGGCTAATGTATGAGCTGAAAGACAAGAACGACAGGCTTGAAGGCAACGCCGCTGCGATGAAAGCCAACATGCCGCCAGAGATTACCGCCCTGCTTGCCGATAATTATAAAAAAATCTCGGATATCACCTTCCTGGATAATATCAGCAATATTGATGTGCAAGCCAATATTTTAAAAAGCATGCTCAATACCGATTTAATTTAGTTTATTTAACCTTAACAAAAACACATTACCTGTTTATATGGATTTACATACTATATTAGGCCCCGACATTAAAGCCGGCCTGCTCATTATTTTAAACCTGATCCTGATAGAGAGTTTGCTATCTGTAGATAACGCTGCCGTGCTTGCAACGATGGTGCTCGATCTTCCGAAAGATCAGCGTAAAAAAGCTTTACGTTATGGTATCATTGGCGCTTATGTATTGCGCGGCGTTTGCCTTTTCCTGGCCGCGTGGCTGGTAAAAATATGGTGGCTAAAACCTATTGGAGGCTTATACTTGTTATACCTTTGCTTTGATTATTTTAAAGGTAAAATTCAGGCTGCAAACGCAGGTGGCGAAGGAGAAGAAGTTGACAAAAGCAAAAACTGGTTATATAAATCAACAGTAGGTGTATTTGGGGTATTTTGGGCCACCGTTGCATTAGTTGAATTAATGGACCTGGCCTTCTCTATTGATAACGTATTTGCTGCAGTAGCTTTTACAGATCACGTGGTTTTGATTTACATAGGCGTATTCATCGGTATACTGGCTATGCGTTTTGTTGCCCAGGCCTTTGTTAAGCTGATGGAAAAATTTACTTTCCTGGAGACTGTAGCATTTATTGTAATAGGTGTACTAGGCTTAAAGTTATCAGCATCGTTATACATCCACTTTTACCCGGAAACAGGTTTCTCTAAAATGATGGAAGGCGAGGGTGCAGATATAGCGACATCGGTATTTACCGTAGCCATATTCATTATACCTGTATTAACATCGCTGCTATTCAACTTCCCCAAACGCCACACCATCGAACCGGAAGTAGCCGAAGCTGCCGAAGACGTTTTGGATAACCAGTAGTTCAGTTGGCGGTTTTCAGTTAGCAGTTGGCAAAAATGGCCAGCCGTAAGTTAGGCTAACAAACTACGCACCAATGAACAAATGAACGAACGACAATGAACTTTAACAAAATAATAGCCTCGATATTCGGCATCGGTTTTTTAAAAGGCGGGGGCACTTATGCAGCTATAGTTACCTGCGGCGGCATTTGGCTGTTGTGGCAATTTCCCACTTTACAAAATCCGTTTTATTTACTGGCGATAACCATCGTTATTACCCTTTGGGGGGTATACGTGAGCAACAAGGTTGAGCCGGATTGGGGCGAAGATAGTTCGCGCGTGGTGATAGATGAAGTTGCCGGTATGCTCATCTCGGTGTTATTTTTGCCGCAAAATCTTTACTTTTTATTGGGCGGGCTGGTACTGTTCCGCTTTTTTGATATTGTTAAACCGCTTGGTATCCGAAAAATGGAAGCCCTGCCCAGTGGTACCGGTGTAATGATGGACGATGTACTGGCAGGCATATATTCCAACGCCGTGCTTTGGATAGGCTATTTTATCTGGCTGAAGTTTGGCGGATAATTAAAAATACGTATTAATGCAAAATGCCGCTTGTTAACAACTTGCGGCATTTTTATTATGATAAGAATTACAGTGGGTTATTCATTTTTATTCCCGCTTTCAGCCTTAAGCCTTCTGCTTATTCGTATCGCAGGGCTTCAACCGGGTCTAACTTTGCGGCCTTTTTAGCCGGGTAGTAACCAGATATCAACCCAATGAATGTACAAAGTACAACCGCGAATATTAGCCATCCCCATGGTACGGCAAAGGTTCCGCTTATCTGAACCGCGATGACGTTACCGGCGGCCATACCTAATACTATACCCGCGGCCCCGCCTATAAGGCATATTACTATAGCTTCAATTAAAAACTGTTTACGTATTACGGCCGGTGTGGCGCCTATGGCTTTACGCACACCAATTTCGCGGGTGCGTTCGGTTACCGATACCAGCATAATATTCATAAGCCCAATGGCGGCGCCAATCAGCGTTATGATACTAATGGCAAATCCACCAGCGGTAATCCCGGCCAGCTGACCGGATAACTCTTTCTGGATCGAATCGCTTCGTGATATTTCAAAATTATCCTGGTTGGCTACGTTCAGGCTGCGTACATTTCTGAACAACGAAGTAGCCTCGCCAATGGTAGCGTCCAAAGCACCGGGGCCTTTTACTTTAACGGTAACTGTGTAGGACGCATTTCTATTGGTGTCAATTTGCTTGGCTTTTAATATCGGGATAATGCAAAACTTATCGCCACCAAATGAACTTGAACCTTTTGAGGCAATTACGCCAACTATTTTATACTTGTTGCCGCCAATAAAAACGTTTTGGTTAACCGGGTCGGAGTGCTTAAAAAGCTTCTGCTTAATCTCGTCGCCAATAAGTACCACGTTTGAACCATGCTCCAGCTCGGAAGTTGAAAAGTTACGCCCGAAAGAGAGTTTTTTCCCACTGGTGGCCAGGTAGTTTTCGTTTGATCCGGATATCGAAATATTTTGGTTTGTTTTTTCGCTGCCGAATTTAGCAACTGCGGTGCCGGTAACATCAATATTAACAGCAATGATAACGGGCAGTTTAAATGTTTTTTTAAAACGATCGGCCTGGTCGTAAGTAATGGGCGGGTACATTTTGCGGTGGCCGCCGTTACCAAAATTCAACCCTTCGCCACGGTTTTGAATGGTGAAAGAATTGGCGCCCAAATCGGCAAAGGCATCATTGGTAAACTGCCGTATTCCCTCAATGGCCGTTAATATACTTACCAGCGCCATTATACCGATAGCAATAATTAAAGCCGTAAGCGATGTACGCAGCCTGTTACCGGCAATGGATTGTAACGCTATCGAAATATTTTCTCTGTAGGAGGTTTTTACCGGCATGCTATCAAAATAAAAAACTTGCCCGTATGACTAAACACTATACCAATTTGTTACAGCATCAAAAATGTTTTTATTGCGGGTGCAATAATCAAATTTGCGGGTTAATACCATTGACTATTTGCTCAATAAATAATATCTTACCGTTAGTTTACCGCCTTATGAAATTACAATCCTTAAATGTTTACACGGATGCCTCATTTATGATCAGAAACATCTGCTTACTGATTATGCTAACCGCCCTTACCGCGGTGTCCCACGCCCAGGATGCTGTTAAAACAAGCACAAAAACCATAAGCTGGGCATTGGATAAAAAATCGGTGGTTAAAGATTCGACCGGGAGGATATACCCCATGGCAGAATGGAATAAGTTGGTGGTTAGCAGGAAATATTCCATTTGGCCCGCGGATTGGAATAATATTAATAATCAGTTTATAATTATAAAAGGCAACCAACCCCCAAACATTATTCACACTGCTCCGGCATCAAAGGAAGATAATGCCACGGAAACGCCCGCGCTAACTACGCCGCCCGGCGACCCTTACGACTATATGTCCGCCTGGCCTAAACCCAACGAATCGGCTTATTTTAAAGTAGGGGAAGAGATTTCATCTTTCAACAGTCATGACATCAACGGAAACAGAATATCATTGAAAGATTTGCGCGGCAAAGTTGTTGTACTCAACTTTTTCTTTATTGGCTGTCCGGGTTGTATGCAGGAAGTGCCCGAGTTAAATGATGTTGTTGCCCGCTACAAGGGGAATGATAATGTTGTCTTTGTATCTGTATCGCTGGATGTAAAAAGCTATATAAAAAAATTCATGGATGATACGCCTTTCAATTATCAGATTATAGCCGAAGGCGGCTTTTTGGCCAAACGATATGGCATCGAACTTTACCCTACCAATCTTATACTTGATAAAACAGGAAAGGTAGCTATGCATTGGGTTGGGCGATCGCCCAGCGCTCCATATTGGATGAAAAAAACTATTGATAGAATACTGTGAGGAAAGCAAAAAGGCAACCCATTGGGCTGCCTGTATACCTGGCTGATAGAAAATATCGATTTGGATTACGTTATATCTAATCCACTCGTTGATATTCTTCGTCTTGAATCTTGGCTCTATCCTTATACCGAGAATGATGTTCCGCAACCGCAGCTGCTTGCAGCGTTAGGGTTGTTAAATGTAAAGCCACGGGCGTTTAAGCCATCCTGGAAATCTATCTGCATACCCATCAGGTACATGCCGTGGGCTTTGTGCATAAATACTTTTATACCATCAATAATGAATTCCTGGTCGCCATCCTTTTTCTGGTCAAAACCCAGTACGTAGCTCATGCCCGAGCAGCCACCACCCTCAACACCAACACGCAGGCCAAATTCATCGCCAATCTCTTGTTGATCCTTTAACTTAAAAAGTTCCTTAACGGCGCCCGGTGTAAATGATACCGGTAAAATTTCAACAGCAGTACTCATCTTATTTTATATTTAACTATACAAATATAAGGTAAAATGTGGATTTTTACATCCACAGCTATTTTATGACCTCTGTATAACATTTTAATAACCATGCTTACAAC
>Ga0307515_10004686_pt1 | contig 28042 bp, 24 predicted proteins | sample 17_EM_MG_FD_194513 | JGI IMG/M metagenome (GOLD analysis project Ga0307515, IMG submission 194513) | Populus trichocarpa ectomycorrhiza microbial communities from riparian zone in the Pacific Northwest, United States - 17_EM | ecosystem: Host-associated > Plants > Roots > Unclassified | place... | reverse complement strand
CCTTTCACAAAGGCGTACCAAGAATAGAGGCTAGAAAATACATCTCTTTCTACGAAGAAGATGAGTCTCGCAATGACACTCTACTCAAGTTTGCCAAGATAGATTTCAATCGAGTTCAGTTAATACACCGACAAGAGCTATCCATTCTCTCGAGGTAACTTTTTGTTTAAGTTAGAGAGAGATATCAGACTAAGTTTCTATTGAAATTTCCGTTGCTATTTACATTTTAGGTGGTGGAATGATTTAAATTTTGCTGAGGAGTTTCCATATGCAAGAGATAGAATTGTAGAGATCTATGTCTGGGCAAATGGAGTCCATTTCGAGCCTCAATATGCTTTCTCTCGGATGATGGTCACGAAATATTTAAAAATTTTATCACTGGTAGATGATACATATGATGCATATGCATCTTTCGAAGAAATACAACATTTTACTAATGCAATTGAAAGGTTTGTTCCTTGTTACCTCATGGTCTGTCTTTCTCTTCTAAATCTTTCATAAACAAAGAACTCGATACAAAGATGTTCAGGAAAGGAAATGGAATTTTCTGTCTTAATTTTCAGATGCAGCATGAATGCTATTGATCAACTACCTGCCGATTACATGAAAGTTCTTTATAGAGCTCTTCTGAATCTTTTCAACGAAACTGAAAATGATATGGGAAAGCAAGGAAGATCCTATGCCTCATATTATGTGAAGGAGGAAGTATGAACATTTTTCCAGTCTCATGCATTCTTTTAATATTTCTAGCATAATATATTGTTATTGTATATATATTAATTGAAATATTGCGTAGTTTTTACCACACAATCTTTGTTTTATTTGTATGCTATTAGTTCAAAGAAGTGGTGAGAGGCTACCATGCGGAGGCGGAGTGGGCAGATAAATGCCATGTCCCAACATTCGATGAGTATGTGCGCAATGGATTAGCCACATGTACTTATGGGGTAATTATGGCAGCATCCTTCCTTGGAATGGAAGAAGTTGCAGGAGGGGAGGAGTATGAATGGCTAAAAAGTAATCCAAAAATTATTAAAGCTGGGAAGACGATCGGTCGTTTGAGGAATGACATAGTGGGCCACGAGGTACGATGCCTGAATTCTTAAAAAAAATAAATTACATCGTTTAAGTGCGAAAGTATTAGTTCAAATTATGATATACTTAATAGTTTACAAGATTTTTCAATTATTTTCGTGCATCAAAAAAATTGAACCAAGGTTCAGCTCATGACTATTCCTGTCTTTCTTCTCAATGTTTTCATGCTAAGTTTATTTTTTAACCATTATAACATCGTTTATATATATATTTGAAGGATGAGCAAAAGAGAGGAGACTGTGCATCCGGTGTTGAATGCTACATGAAACAATATGATGTATCGGAGAAGAAAGCAATTGAAGAGATACAAAAGATGGACGTTAATGCGTGGAAGGATATCAATGAAGATTGCATGAGGCCAACTAATGCTCCAATGCTTCTCCTTCAACATTTTCTTAACCTTGCTCGAGTTACTGATGTTGTGTATGCGAATGGTGACGACGCCTACACAATCCCATTAAGTTTAAAAGATAATGTCACTTTATTATATGTTGAGCAAGTGCCTCTATGAATAATGGTGTAGAATTCGTACTTTGTGCTCATGGTGGAACTCTCTATGAATGTATTGTAATAAAACGAGCAGTGACTCGTGAATATTATATGTACTATTGGATCTAGTGTGTATTTTGGTATGTATTGAATTTGATAGTTGAGTTTGAATTTTATTGAAAAGATTTAAACTTTGCAGTGGTGATCTATTCTTAATTTATATATTATTCTTATATTTCTTTTATATATTTTCTATAGGATTGGTGATTCTAACACTCTTTCTCACTTGTAAACTATCTTTTAAGGTTTATCTAAGGGATTAAGCCCATAAATTATCTAATTAGATACTTTGAACTCTTGAAAAAAAAATTAAATTACAATTTTCACTAGATTTATATGTTGTAGAAAACCCAGCACTAACCAGATATGCCACATATCATAAGACTCAATCAAGTAAAAAGAAGATGCATCATCATCATCATCATTCATCTCCTCCTTAGATGTAATGATTATTATATTCATTTTGTAAATACCATAAAAAAGATATCTCTTTTCTACAAACATCTTATTTTTTATAAGTATAAATTTTTCACTCCCAAAAAACTGTAGGGAATTCCGACCGGTGATGTTCTGATAGTTGCTCATTGGAGGCTCAGCACACTGGAACACAATATTTAATGTGGGTTGGCAAATTACCTACATCCATGGGAGAAGTTCATATTATTAGAAATAGAAGGAGAAAGGGTCACAACACACATGGAGGAGGATGATCACTTCACTCAAACTCTACTCCCATTGCTCTCACACACTGCTGCACAAGGCAGCAGGGCTGCTGCCCTTGGTAGCCCCTCTTTCTCTCTTGGTCTCTCTTATTCTCTTCTCTATTTTGCTCAAGATTTGCTGCTCTCTCTCGGTGCCTATTTATAGGCAAGAATGGTGCCACCAGCTCCAGCTCATCTTCAACAATGGTGGCTGCCAACTCCAGCTCTTCTTCAACAATGGTGGCTGCCAACCTTTGACATTTGGGATGGGTGCACATGGTTGGTGCAGCTCCAGCTGCAGCTGTTGCATTTGTCAATGGACGGTGCCGTCCATTAATGGTTGCTGCACATTAATGGCAACCAACCCAACAATCACCCCCTTTGCCATTCATGTGGGGCAACTGTCCGCTTGCTTTTTTAGCACAAGCTTGCATCTTGCAGCTCTTCCAAGCTTACCATTTTGAGAGAATCTTTGGCCAAGTTTACAGGTACTTGCCACACCTTTCAATCACTAGAGTCATCAAAGCACACCTTTTCTCACACAAAAGGATCACTACAACCAGATGGTCTGCCACTTCACATCTGAAGAGTGTTAACCCTTTTCTCTGGGACAACATTCCCCTTCGAGCTTATCAACCATGCTCGGTCCGGAATGATTTATCAAGCCTCACATCAAGGCTTACAACACCCCCTTAAACGGAAATTTCTATTTCCAAGTGCGACAGTCATTATCTGAGTATCTCAATATGATCACGAGCTCACCTCTCTTTTGAGAGTGTACTCATCCAGGAGTTGCGTCTGCCCTCTGTTCCACCCTAGGAATCACGCCTTACTTCTCCGTGAGTCTCTCGCTCTTAGTCCTAAGAGTCCAGGTAGCTTTCCACCTTTACCTATGGAGGCAGCCCATTAAAGGTTGATCCATATATGTCTTGATTCTATGAGTATTACAATGCCTTCACCGAGCTCACCACCTTGACAAGAGTCAACTTGTTCCAGGAACATGTGCATGCCCTCTGCTCATTCCTAGTAGTCGCGTCTTAATGCTCCACAAGTCACCCACTTATTGTCCAAGGCAAATGTCTTCTAGCTCATTGATCTTTAGCATGGGGGCAATATTCAAGAAAGTTAATCCTACATTTGTCTTCATACTCATCATAGCCACTTCATTGGCTATCGATACACCTATCTACTTATATCCAGCCATCACATTGGCTCTGAGGCGTTCTGAACTAGGCTCATATCATGGCCCATACACCTTCTCTAAGATGTCTTCGCTCGTTGTCATAGGGCGTTTAGAACTGGGGCTTCTATCATGGCCCTCACACCTTCTCTCTAAGGTGTCTTCGCTTGTTGTCATAAGGCGGTCTGAACTGGGGCTCATATTGTGGCCCTCACACCTTCTCTAAGGTGTCTTCGCCTGTTGTCATAAGGCGGTCTGAACTGGGGCTCATATCATGGCCCTCACACCTTCTCTCTAAGGTGTCTTCGCCTGTTGTCATAAGGCGGTCTGAACCTGGGCTCCATATCGTGGCTCTCACACACCTTCTATCTAAGGTGTCTTCGCCTTTCATAGGCGGTCGCATCCTCCTACAGCTGAGATGCTTCAAAGTGGCTCTAAAATTCTCTACCATCATGTGGACTATGGGAGAGATAACTGCCACTGATTACATAAAAAGAGAAAGTTGTGGTACACTCATCACAATCCTCCACCTCGATTTCTATGTTTGGAGCTTCTATGCCTTTCTGCTTGACAGCTCCACCTACACCAACTCTCTTTGGTGTTTTCGCCTTTCATAGGCGGTCGCTTTTTATCACAGGCATTTGCACCCCCTCAATTAGGTGCCTCTACAACAGCTCTCTTTCCATCATTGCATGCATTGGAAAGGTCTTCACCTGTTGTCTTCATCAAGAGCAAAGAGACTTCCTGTTGTACAACCTCTACGTACACAGTCTCTGCTCTGAGCTTCATCTGGGAACTCTTCTTCTCCTTGCACCTGTCGTCTCATTATAATACCTCGTTGGATTCTATGGGTACTCCTGCACAATCTATATGCCATCATGCAATTTCTGTTTTCCAGATTCTCCCTATTCCTTGCTTATGTTTGACAGCAGCTCATCCTGTCACAACATACATCCAAGTCAAAATAGGGTGCCAATCTTTATCCCCTTTGTGAAAACCCTGGAAATTTATAATTTAAATATGTAGATTTGTAAACCCTCATGTAAACGTAAGACTGAAAGTGGTAATATTTCAATGAGTGATGGAAACCAAGATTAGAAATAATAGATAAATAATGATATATAATGGAAGAGATGACCTCCATAAAATGAATTTTGGTTTAGAATTCATAAGGACAAAGAAACTGGTAATGTGTTTTGATGGATAACATAATGAGAAAAATGACAAAATATTTTTAGAAAATAAGTGAGGTAATAAAGAATGCATTATAATAAAGGATAGTGCAATGAAAAGGGTAGGACTGAAGGTGCAAGCACAGATTAAAAATCAGTGATGTTATTTTGAAACGGTAATAAGCCCGATAAATAAATAAAGGTGGACATCCTAAAATGAATACATTCCAAAATAATAAAATGACCGTAAAGGTTTAGAAGAATAATTGATATGATTTTTTTGTGAAGATTGAACAAGAAAAATCTAGATTGTTTATGAAAAGTTATGAACTGAACAAGTTTATATTAGGAAGCAGAATTCTCAATCCAATCGTCGGATCGGGATGAAATTTTGCATGAAGTCTATTAATATGTTTTCCTACCTTGGTTAAATATCTCATCCTCATCGGAGTTTAGTAAGACTAACGATTTAAGCAGAAATAAACCAGATAGTTTACATGAAAAATAAAATAAAATACATAAAGGCATGAATGAGGGACAAAATTGTAATTAGGGAAAAAGGTGCCTATAAAACTGCAAAGGCCACCAGTTTTTAAAAAAAAAGAAAAAGAAAAAGAAAAAAATAGAGAAAAGCAGATAGAGAGAGAGCTGCAGATTTTGGAGTAAAACCAATAATGCTTCGGTGGCCATATCTCTGGACTCCACCGTTGGATCATGCTAAGTTTTGGATATGTTGTTCTTATTACACTCCTCTACTAACGGAGCGGAGGGATTGGAAGGAACACAATCCATTTGACAGAAATCATCATCGGAAATTTCCTGAAAAACAAAAAGAAAATGCACCTGCAGGGCAGTTTGGTCGCCAGCCGATTTCTCTCTCTTACACCGTTGGATCGTGCTCATTCTTGGATATGTGGTGCGCCTAGATGTTTCCTTCATTCTGGACGGTGGAGATCGGAATCCCATTCTCCGGCAAGATTTCGTGCGCGTTGAACAGTAGCTCGTCCGTTTTAGGTAAGCTCGGTGTTATGCAGATCTAGGAGGATCTAACTGTTGGATCATTATGATTTTGAGATATAGTATGCACAGCTCTATGATATGTAGTCTGACCGTTGGGTTTGAAACAATAATCAGATTTGGATGACTTAGTGCCTTTTGAATCTATTGCTAGTTTTGGCAAAATGTAGTAAGCTTGATTAAATACATGTTTTGATAAAATTAGAATTGTGTGGGTGTAGGTTTTATGGAAGATGTAATGATAAAATATGTTCTTGTTATTAGTATTATTATAGATTAATTGTGTATTCTTTATATGAGGGGAAGAATGATTATTGTGTAAGAATAGTAAGGAACATTGCTATATGAACATGTTGATTGAATACAAAGCTAACTTGTTGGTTGTGTGGATATAAATGGGGTGGAACCATGAAGAAATTGAAATGAAAGAAATTTGGAAAATAAAACATATTTAAAGCTAGCCATAAGTATTTTTGACAAATTGATTAGTTAATGAAGATTGTCATGGATTCCAACTAGTAGGGTGAAATTGTTGTTGTGATAATGATCTAAGAATATTAATTGTTAAGGTTTGCCGTATATGTTTAATCGCACGAGAAGAAAGCGAAAGAAAATGAATAGTTCATCATTTTGTTGTATTAATAATAATAATAGGAGAAATCCTAAAAGGAATGAGTTTCCTTCTTTTTGGTCTAATCTTGCTATATTGTAGAGGTAGGGAAATTGTTTGAATGTTTTGCTTTAGAATTGGTTTGAATTCGTGATTTAATGATGCCAAATGACATTGGATGATGTTGTTTTTGCATGAAAATAAGTTGGAAGTTGAAAAGGATTTCCAAGGAATGAAAATCGTCGTTGTCTAAAATTTTAGCTATAAAGGAGGGGCTATTATGATTGTTGATTTTGATCCTTAAAACAAAATAATTTGGAGTTAGTTTCTTCATAAAATTTGTATTTTCATGTTTTAGCCTTTCATAGAGATAAATCACGCCCAAAACTGAGTTTTACAGCTTTAGTTATGATTAAGACACTAGATAGTGTTCTGGGTTGGTTAAGCTAAATTGATTCGAATTAGACAATTTTTAATCTTTGCTTGGAACTGCTGTTGAGTGATGGTTTTGATAACAAAATTATAAGAATGAATATAAACATGAAAATGAGTAAGAGTGTGAGATCTTAAAGAAAATTCCTTGTGATTGGTTTGAGAATACTAGTTGAATGAGAATTAAATGAAGATGTGATGTTGGTTGTATTGATGATAAAAATTGAATCCCTGGTGGTACAGGGGAAGCTGTGGGGACTCGACAATTACATGGAGTGGCAGCACGTGCACCTATTCTAGGTAGGTGATTCATCACCTTATTTTGTAATTATTAGTTTTTCTTAAATATCTGTGTTGTGTGTTTAATTGATGTTAAAAGAATGAAACAAATGAATAAGTTGAGTGATTATTACAAATGAGAATTATTGGTAATTTAAGAGAAATTACCGAAATTATTTGGCTAACAAAAGAGGTTAGCCGGGTGCTGGGTAATTCGTATGGAATTACCGGATTGATTGTGGCAACCAAGATGGGTTAGCCAGATTTCTTGGGTAATTAAGAAAATTACCGGGTTTATTGGTTAACAAGGAAGTTAACTGGATATGGGGTAATTCGTATGGAATTACCGGATTAATTGGCTAACAAAAGAGGTTAGCCGGATGTTGGGTAATTCGTATGGAATTACCGGATTAATTGGCTAACAAAAGAGGTTAGCCGGATGCTAGGTAATTCGTATGGAATTACCGAATTGACTTTGACAACCAAGATGGGGTAGCCAGATTTCTTCGGTAATTAAGAAAATTACTGGGTTTATTGGTTAACAAGGAAGTTAACTGGATATGGGGTAATTCGTATGGAATTACAGGATTGATTGACTAACAAAAGAAGTTAGTTGGAGGCTGGGTAATTCGTATGGAATTACCAGATGTACTGGTAACCAAGGAAGGTTAACCAAATGTGTGGGTAATTATATGAAATTACCAGAATTATTGGCAATTGAGATGAGTTAGCCGGATAGTTAAGTTTTGAAAAGATTATGTGAATTAATTGATTGAAGTTAGAAGTAGTAAATTCTAAATGTTATGAGTAAAATAATTAATATATGACTAAGATATTGAGTAAATTAATTAATGTGGTTATTGGGTAGACACAATGATTTGGAGATTGGAGGGGAATTGATAGATAATTGATTACCATAGTATTGGTGGCTAAGGATACATTACAGTGATACTTAACACCATAATGATGGTGGCTAAGGGCATAAATTGATACTTGGCACTGTGATGAGGGTGACCAAGGTTATGTGAAGGATGCTTAGTGACCGTAATGTCGATAACTAAGATTGTGTGCATATGATACTTGGCAACCGTGGTTACAATGCATATGATGTTAATAAGAAAAATGAAAGGAATTCGGTACGAATGGAAGAATCAAATGGCATGGATTAACTATCCAGGTTTGGATTGCTAATGGTATCGATGAGGTTTCATCGGTGCCGGTATTTTTAAAATTGATTAGTCTAGCCCAATATTAGAAGACTAATGATACTAATGAGATTTATTAGTTCGGCGATTACCTTCTAGCAACAAATTTAGAAAAGGGAAAATATTGATTAATTATTCCAAAAGAATGAGATAAGCTAATGATACCAAGAGAGGAATATCTTGGTATCAAGTGAGAATTGATTTATAAGGAGATGGTGTTCGCAAACCGTTGAGTTGTGTTGAGATTTCCAAGATGGAATTATTCTTGGCAAATGAGATAGGATATTAGATGGATATTGGTAATAGATGGAAAATATATGTTGTAAAAGAGCTTTATGCCTAATTTTATATATCAAAATAAATTTTGTAGAGATTATTATATGCCATTGTTATTGCTTGTTACTATCTTTTATATTTATGTGTACATGTTAATTTCTATTTTCAGGTCCATCAGGGTTGCGTCAAGGGTAATACTAGTTTAGTTATCTTTTGCTTTTGACCATGTAAATTATTTGTAAATTAAAAGACTTATCTCCTAAAACTTGAGATGTAATATCAATCCGTAAATTTGAATGTATGTCTTTAATCTAATAGTTGAAACTCTTAGTACCTATTTGACCATGCATGTTTATAGTTGAAATTGAATGTTTCATTTGAACTACATTATATGATGTTATTGAATAAGATGTGTTGTGTTGATGATAACGAGTTGGGTTGAGACCCAGGATGATTGGGTCGTGATTTTGAGTTATGAGATGTGAGATATTAGAAGTGTAAACAAGGTATATGTCGATAACTTGGGACCTACCAGTATAGGGGAGACTCTGCCGAAATTTTGGTAGAAATTTTGGTGGAACCTGTATATCAAAAAAAAAATTACCTGAAAATTTCCAATATATTGCGAAAAAGAATGTAGAAAAATCGGGGTTGTTACACCCTTGCAGTATTTCTCTTCCATTATCAAGGTCTTCATCAATTCTACCCTCAAGAAATCACAGTCACCGAATCTAACTTCTTTGGAGAAATCACCACTCCATCAGATCCTTGAACATACGGAACCCAACTATTCCCTTATGTCGTCATCTTGCTAGTCTTCAACCGTTTCATTACAAATTGCTATATATACGAAAATAGTACCGTATGGATAATCCTTCAACTAAGCAAGTTCCCAGGAAAGATTGGAGGGGTCACACTGGTCTCGCTTAAAACCCAATCTCTTAGACAGAACTTCTTAGGCCATATCTATCCATCGTACTGTCTTTCCGTATATACAGCCATTTGCTAGCTTTATTGCGGCTTTCCTTTACAAGTGATCTGGAATATCTTGGTTTTATACCTGATTTCTCAACATCTGGCGAAACTACCAGTGCTTAGATTTGTCAAGATTGGTTTTCGTCAATTTTCACTCTACACCTCTAATTGTCCACATTATCAGGTGTCCAGAGTGTCCCAATTTTACCTTCCCTCAAGGCAATTAAAATCTCCCCACTTAGCAGTTCAGCACATGTAATTGGGCAAACATGTGAGTCTTTTTCTTCTTCATCTCCATCGACCACCATAATGACCTTCAAATGCCTCCAGATTGGGCAATCTCTTTTGTTAATTCATCACCACCATTTTAAGTCTCAATCTCAACGATCAGACCGTACCATTGCATCCGGAACAATCAAATTAGCTGGAAACAAGTCTTAAATCGTCCACATCGCATTTCCGACGTCTAAGCTTTGATCAAAACAATTCTGGCCTAATAAGCGGCCTAGATTCAATCTCAGATCCAGTTGCATGTAGGATCAGCTACACTGGATCCTATACCTCAGCTCGTGGCTTGACTCCAACTCGGCTCACGGCTGATGATGCGGCGGGTGGGTCCCGTTGTGCTGACATGTCAGATGACTGGGCGCTGACATGGCATGTCTGCTGTGCATGCTGACGTCACAATTACATCAGGTTGACGTCATCCTTGTCATGCAACTGTGCATGTTGACGCCACAATTACATGATGATGACATCATCATTATCCGAGTCAGTCACATGGGTCGGGTCAACTGGTATTCGGGTCGGGTCGGGTCAGCCCATCTGGGCAAAGAAGACGTGTGGCATGCGTGGGGCGTGTGCGGCCATGTTCGACGTCTGAGTTTGATGCCGTTTTCACCAGTGGCTTCGTCTCTTCCTCCTCTACACAGTGGTATGATCAAAACACAATTTTAACAACTTTAATTTTTGAGCAAAAATCAAACACCACTTTAAACCATATGCTCTGATACCAATTATAGGGAATTCCGACCGGTGATGTTCTGATAGTTACCCATTGGAGGTTAGCACACTGGGACACAACATTTAACGTGGTTCGACAAATTGCCTACATCCACGGGAGAAGTCCATATTATTAGAAATAGAGAGAGAAATGGTTACAACACACATGGAGGAGGAGGATCACTTCACTCAAACTCTACTCCCATTGCTCTCACACACTGCTGCACAAGGCAACAGGGCTGCTACCCTTGGTAGCCCCTCTTTCTCTCTTGGTCTCTCTTGTTCTCTTCTCTATTCTGCTCAAACTTTGCTGCTATTTCTCGGTGCCTATTTATAGGCAAGAATGGTGCCACCAGCTCCAGCTCATCTTCAACAATGGTGGCTGCCAACTCCAGCTCTTCTTCAACAATGGTGGCTGCTAACCTTTGACATTTGGGATGGGTGCACATGGTTGGTGCAACTCCAACTGCAGCTGCTGCATTTGTCAATGTACGGTGCCGTCCATTAATGGTTGCTGCACATTAATGGCAACCAACCCAACAAAAACATCATTAAAACATCTTTACTAAATAATAAGTTGGATATTAAGTTCTTTCTAATGTTAGAAAATGAGGTTAGGTGAGAAACTTTTTGAAACTCATCTTTAGTATAACCTTCTCGAAGTCAATACCTTAAAGGTTGATGAAACTCTTATATGCAAATATTCATTATCCAATTCTTGGTAAGTGAAAAACATCCTTTTCTCTATGCTTATAAGTCTTGTTGTACTAGTATCAACCCCACAATGATCGGGATTAATGATCAAGTTAACTTTAGAAACAACAATAGTGAAATTCATTTTTGATACATCATTTGTGTGGTTATCAACTTTTAAGTCATTGGCTTAAACAATCTTTGTTTTTTTAGGATTTTCTTGTTGTGCTCTATTTTTGCAATCATTAACTTGGTATCTAATCTTATTCCAAATGAATCACTTTCCATGAAATGTTTTAGCATTTTGCTTTGTTTGAAAGCAAATGTTTTCTTTTATTTCTTAATGTGTGTCTTCTCCTTCTTATTCAACAATATTTAGTTTAAGAGACAAACTAGAAGACTTAACTCTTCTTTTAGACAATTTATCTTCCTCCTCTAATATTAATCTCAAAATGAGATATTCAACTCTCATTTCCTCCTCTAATAACTCTTCTTTCATCATGAGTATTATGAAAGATGTGATGAAACTTTTAAACTTGACTTATCATTGTTCTTGAATTGACCATCTTAAATCCAAAAATTTATCGACTATGAATGCTTCCATACCAACTTTAATCTTGTATTTGAAATCCAAAGCTTTTATAATGTCTTTGCACTTTTGACTAAACTATACACCATATAATATTTTGTTTGGTTCATTCAAGATGAGTTCTTACACATTGCATCTGTTGTTGTCCATTTTTGAGTCCCCATAAAAAAAATACAAAAAAGTAAAAAACAAATTGTGAGAAGAAAGCCAAAAAAATATATAGTAGTGAGAAGAAGACATAGTGGCACCTAGATAATGGTCAAAGTTTGGTTGAGGAAGTTCAAAAATACAAATATTGAAATTTGACAGTATGTTTTTTACTAATGAAGGCTCTATTAACAAAGAAAATTCAATTTGAGGAAGAAAAGTCCAAAATCAGATGTTTAAAGACTCAATTAGATTTTTTTGAAAGATTAATTGAGTTTATTAAGGGTTTGATTGCAAGAAAATTAATTTTTAAGTTAATTTAGACTTTAATTGGAAGAAATTAAAGTTTGGGAGTCTAATTACAATTGTTAAGAGCTAATTTGGTCAAATTAGGAGTTTAATTGCATAAATATTAAAGTTTGATGGGCAATTAGAGACTTCATTGAAGAAATCCAAAACCAAGGACCAAACTGGAAAAAGGTGTGTAAATATAGGGATTGGAATTGACTGAATCAAGGGCTAAATTGAAGAAATTAGAAGTTTGTTGATCAAGTGTGGGTCAAAATACACAAATTCAAAACCATGGACTAAAATGAAAAAGGCGGCCAACTTTAGGGCTAGCATTTGAATTTGGCAGGGATGTAATTGAATTGATTCTTAAAATCAAAATTTCAATTGAGGACTGGATTGAACAAATCAACAATTGAGGATTGATTTGGAAATTGTAACTTTTTTGGAGCCTTTTTCTTTTAATTGAAACGACGTGTTGAGTACAAAACGATGTTGTTTCACCTACTGTTATATATATATATATATATATATATATATATATATATATATATATATATATATATAAAGCTTAAAACGGTACCGTTTCTACGACACTATGCATCTTCTTCTATCCCTGGACGCGCTGAAAGAGAAGAAGGTTTTTTCTCGTTTTTTCTCCCCAACAACGCCTCTCTCCCTCTCTCTCTTAGAAACCTAAAAAATCCCAACACAACCCATACTCATGACCTACCACAAGATGAAAAAACAGAGGGGACAAGCCTGCCCCTACGCTATAACTGGATAGGGGTAGAGTAGCTCTCTATCCCCCTTTCCCCCCTTATAAATACCATACCAGGGGATGAGAGAACAGACAGGAGGGATGAAAGAAAAAGAAGAAAATAAAGAGCAAAAAACAAGACAGAAAAAGAAGGAAAAACAAAACAGAAGAGAAAGACAGAGGTAGGAAAGGGAAGGGAATAAAAGAAAAACAGAGAAGACGAGGGCATGAAAAAATAAAGAGGAGGAAGAACAAAAACAAAAACAAAAAAAAAAGAAGAAGAAACTTATGCCTTTGCACAAAAAGAAAAAAAAATAGCAGTAACAATTGTTTTTCTCCCTACCGACATTTGGAACCACCATCATTCCGCCACCAACACCACTGTTAGGTCAACCTCCTCATTTCTTCTTCTTCTTCTTCTTCTCCTGCATCTCTTCCTTCTTCATTATTCTGCGTGAACCATGGAGAGTGAATTAATTCACTCTCCATTGTTCACATGAACAGTGGAGAGCTTCTTCACTAATTACTAGGTCAAATCAGTGCTAGCCTAGATGAATATGGCTGGGCCAGGTCCGACCAAGACCCATAAAAAGAGAGGAAGATTTGTTGGGCCTACATCGGCCCAACACTCTTTTGGGCCTACATCAACCTAACCCTTGTCTTGGCCTAACTCTTTTGGGCAGGTCTTGGCCCAACCAGGGTGAGCTCAACCCATATAATTGGAATGGACCCAACCCAATATATTATTATATAATATAATATTATATATTAAATAAAAACAAAAACAAAAAAAATTCCAAAAATCCTTTCAAAAAATTTGTGTTTTTCTACCAATTTTTATTAATATTGGTTTGTATTTTTATACCGTAAAGATAAAAATCCAAGATTAAAATAACTTGTTTTCTCTGAAATGTTGCAAAAACATTAAATAGAGAAAAAACAAAAAAAAAGTATTGTTTTCATGGATATGGCCAAGTCTCTCAAAAATATATTAAAACAATTCATATCGTATTTTCATACAAAACAAAAATTCAAAAACTATGTATTAGCATGTATTTTTTTTGCTTTAATAACTAATTTAATAAAGTCATGAGAACTAAACCCATATTTCAAAAAATACCAAAGAAATATTTTGTTTTCTTTTAATATCTGGGATTACGAACTTATACGTAAGACATATTTCTAATATTAAAAAGATAGTTCTTTGTTTATTGACATTAGAACTGTTAAGTTTTTACTCGATAAAATAAGAATTTCATTACCGAGGAGGATTAGTCTTCAACTTTAGACAACCCAACAATTAAATAACTAGTTTAATTAGATAATTACATAATGCAGTTTATTTTAAGTAAGGTGTACAAGGAGTGCTTTGTTGTCAACCTTAAATATGTTTATAATATTATATCTTCTTATCCTTGAGGTTTTCTTGCGTGTATAATCTTAATTATAATATTTCAGTGTTTAGTTGCATCTAATGTTCTTTTTGAAGCCTTCATCTTTGTTTGTTGTGTATTTGCCACCTTTATTCCAATTATTTCTTTTATGATCCTTTTGAGCTAGAATTTTGCATGTTTAACGTTGTCTTGGGTTTTTTTCCTCGCAACATTGTATTGTCATTCTTACATTGTCCTTGCCAGATTTATTATTTTATGCAAGTCTTTGGTCTCCTTTGCATTCATGGATCCAAACCAATACACTTCGCATTTTTTTAACCTTTTTTCTTTTCTTTAGTCTCAATATTCATCATCATCCTTGCCATTAACCCAATTAGTTAATTTATTTAGTTTCTTCGTTTTATGTAAATTTCAGCTACTTTATTCCTGCGATCATACTCCCTTCTCTCAGATTTATATGTTGACAAATTACTTTTATTGCCTTGCGTGATCATACCATAAATTAATTTATGTTGACCTTGGGGTGGCCTTCGTCAGATTGCATAAGACGTTAAGGGTGTTTTCCGCATGTCATTTCCCTTTTTTTCCAAGCCACTTAATCTTTGCCCAGGCCTTTATTTCTTAATGTTTCTTCTTTGATATCTTATTATCTTTCAGTTAGAGATTTTCCCTGTTCCCATGTCTTCCTTCGCTTCCCTGTCCATAACCTCCAAGTAACATGGCAGTGTAGAAATAAATGATTAGTACTTTCACCCTCAACATTACAGAAAGGACACCGGGCATCTTCCCATCTAATAACTCATCTGCTAGCAAGGAAACCCCGAGTGCTGAGATCACTACCATGAAGAAGTAACCAAATGAAGACATCAATTTTCAGAGGTGCATGACTCTTCCATAGGATATTAGGAAAAGAATGCTCTCCTGGAAACAAAATACAATAAAAAAAAATTGGTGCCTAATTTTCTTGAATATACACCCGAGGTGTCATGCTTCCACAATTGTATATCATCGCCGCCATGTAAAATAAAATGCCTCTCAACTTCAGCAATTAAATGTTGGAAAAAAACAATAACAGAACAGAGGAGTTACGATTTTGATAGAATACAATACAAATAATGGTACTCTCACACCTTTCATTATTAAATTCATACAATATATATAAACATTATAAAATGTTTTTTACAATCTTCAAAGTACTTAATTAATATTAGACTCTTCAATACTTGCACTAGATTCTTGGTATTTTTGTTGTGGATGGTTATTCATTATTCTAACTTCAATACACTTAATCTTGATAAACAAATTTAATAACTAACATTAAATACTTGCACAAGTCTGATTCTCTGTTCATCAGGTCACGACTCCAGCTAAGTTTAAAACAGTTATTAGTTGGACAAAATACCGCATAAACTATTGCTTGCTGTTGAGTTGAGAGACTGTAAAGTCTTGGAAATTGGGACTTCAATGGAGCAATGCCACACCAACAATCCTCCCAAAACCTGGTTGTCCGCCCATTACCAGGTTTGAAACAAACGCTGGAATTGAGAGTTGCACTTAATCTTGCTGAGGAAAATGAACTATGAATAGCACGCCACGTAGGGGATAGATGGCAGTTAAAGGATGGAAGGCCATTGTTAAATAGTGGTCTATATTTATTCAAAATAATCTCCTGCCACCCGCCGACATTTCCACTATCAAGGTGCCAAATACACTGGACCATCAAAGCCAAGTTTTTCCCTTGTAGAGAACGGTGCCCCAATCCTCCATGATCTTTCAGAAATTGTCTTAATAATGCCTTGTGGCATTAGAAAAACAAACATATAAAAAAGTGGCAAAGAGCTAAAAACAGACTTGATCAAGCAGATTCTCCCCGCCATACTCAGCAAAGATCCTTTCCATGACCCTAGTTTGCCCTGAATAGATGCTAACACTGGCTTCCAGGTCGATAATCTGCTAGGATTCGCACCCAAAGGCAAGCCTATGAACATAACAGGAAAATGATCATTACAACAAAAAATACCCCTAGCAATCCTTGAAGTGAAGTTCTCATCTAGATTAATGCCAATCAGAGAGCTCTTGTAAAAATTAACTTTAAGCCCCGAAACCAGCGTAGAATCCTTTTGACATGTTGAAGGGATTCATAGTCAGTAGGAGAGAAAATCAGAGTATCATCTGCATTTTGTAGATGAGTGATGAAACCAGGATCAATCTCTAATCCACTAAAGTGTCCGATTGAGGAGGCTCTGTTAAAAAAAAACTGTCAGACCTTCCACTGCAATGTCGAACAGGAATGGAGAAAGAGGATCACCCTCCCTCAACCCCCTCTGTAAACTGAATTCATTGGTAGGAGACCCATTGATAAGGACAACCATCTTAGAAGTGGAAAGACACTCATAAATTAAACCCCTCTAGTAGCCATTAAAACCCATGTAACCCAAAATTTCATCAAGGTTCTCCCACGGGATGGAGTCAAAAGCCTTGTGAAAAATCCACCTTAAACAAGAAAATGTGACATTCTCCTTTTTTAATCAACTCATGTTTGACCAATCCGTACTAATCATTATGCAAGTACTGAAACTTTACTCTCTGGTATACCTGAAGCTCTATTCTCCTTTACGACCTCTTAAGTTTCATTTGAGATTGTGGATCCATCTTTACGTCAATCCATAAGCATTCATAAGTCCACAAAGTTAATAGATTTTGCTTATTCTTGTTATTCTTCATCATTTACTTCTTTTTTAGCTTTTATTCATTGTCTTTCTGAGCCTTTTTTCTATAAAGAGGAAATTCTTGATCCTCTTTGGCAGCAAGCTATGGATGAGGAACTTTATACTTCGCATAAGATAAATACTTGGGATTTGATTCATCTACCTCCTGATAAAAGTGTTGTTGGTTGTCGTTGGGTCTATAAGATCAAGACCAATTATGATGGGTCTATTGAGCGATACAAAGCTAGGTTGATTGCAAAAGGATCATACTCTCAACAGTATAGTATGGATTATGAGGAGACATTTGCCCCTATTGCAAAAATAACTACTATTCATACTCTTATTGCAGTAGCTTCAATTCGTCAATGACATATCTCTCAACTTGATGTTAAAAATGCTTTCTTGAATGGAGATCTTCAAGAAGAAGTTTGTATAGCACCCATCCTAGTGATTCACATGACTTTGGGTATATATGTAAGCTCAAAAAAGGATTATATGGTCTCTAACAAGCACCTCGTGCTTGATTTGAGAAATTTTTTGTTGTGATCTCTTCTCTTGTATTTGTTTCTAGTAGTCACGATTCTACTTTTTTTGTTAACTGCACTGATGCAGGTCATATCACTATGTATTTATGTGATGATGACATGGTTATTACTAGTGATGACATTGATGAAAATTTAGTTTTGAAGACAAAGTACGTTAGCTAGACAATTTGAAATAAAGGATTTGGATTATCTATGATATTTCATGTGTATTGAGGTAGCCTACTCACCTAAATCACCTAGAGGTTACCTTCTTTCTCAGTCGAAACATATTGCATATATTCTTAAGCGGATTAGACTTACTGATAAAAATATTGTAGATACTTCCATTGAGGTTAACACAAAGTATTCCTCTTCTAATGGTTTACCTTTCTCAGATCCTACTTTATACCATACTATTGTTAAATAATTATTTTAAAGATATTGATTAATGTTTCAAAGGCTATAAGTATGCACTCACCACAAGGCATTTTGAATCCACGAGTTTAAATTTTTTTGTATTTTTTTTTAATATGAAACTTAAAATTGGGTAACAACAATGGTAACAGACCCATTAAAAACTAATCGTCGAGTGGAGATTTTTAAGCTCATTCTATTTTATTAACCTCAAAAGATAGATTGCAAAGAGAGGGAGAGTGATAAAACCAACAATCCTATATTAAATAAATACATAAGTAATATAAAATAATATATAAAATTTAGAATAAATAACTCACGATAAGATTTAACTTTTTTTTAAAATAGAATTCAAACTCAACTTTCAAATTCAATATATATATATATATATGAAGAAAAAAAAAACACACACATCTAGTACAACAATCACACACACTTATAGTCTCTTAGAAATTATAATGTTCACGAGTCACCTGCTCGTTTTATTACAATACATTCGGCAACATTCATAGAGAGTTCCAGCATGAGCTCAAGGTAAGAATTCTACCCCATTATTCGCACATAGGCACTTGCTCAACATATAATAAAGTGACATAATCTTTTAAACTTAATGGGATTGTGTAGGCGTCGTCATCATCCCCATATACAACATCAGTAACTCGAGCAAGGTTAACAATATGTTGAAGAAGAAGCATTGGAGCATTAGTTGGCCTCATGCAATCTTCATTGATGTCCTTCCATCCATTTGCGACCATCTTTTGTATCTCTTCAATTGCTTTCTTGTCCGAGACATCATATTGTTTCATGTAGCATTCAACACCGGATGCACAGTCTCCCCTCTTTTGTTCATCCTTCAAACAAATATAGGATGTTATATAATGGTTAAAAAATAAACTTAGCATGACAAATTCAAAACACAAAAAAAAAGGACAGGAATAGTCATGAGTAGAGCCCTGGTTCAATTTTGCTGATGCAAAAAAATAATTGAAAAATCCAGGAGAAACTATTCAGTATATCATAAGCTGAACTAGTTCACTTAAAGATAGAATTTGTGAATACTTTTCAAAATAGATTCTACTAGATTGTTGGCTTGTGCTAAGATATGGATCATATTAAAATTTTGATAACATACAAAAAATATATCTAGGTATTGCTAATGTTTTTTAGTAATTATTTTTTAAAATCATACATAAGCTTATCTAATGTGACATGATTAATTTGATGGATTCAAAGACAACCCAAACAACTAGTAAAAATATAGTTTGACTTACAAAAACACAACACAACATTTTTTTTAAAAATAGAATAGCAACATATTGGATCAATCTTGACCAATCCAGATTAACCAGTCAAATCTACGACCCGAATTATGACACCATGATAACCTTCATATAGAGAAAATCAAAACAAATTATGAAGTCAATTTTTAAGCAACCTAATGTTGAAGAATGGAAATAAAAAAATTAATTGAAAAAATTTAACTTGGGTTAACCAGCCAAACCCGTGATCCAAGTCATGAGATTGTGATAACCTCATAAAAATTAAACAGAAAAAATAACTTGACTCAACTTGGGTTAACCTGTCAAATTCAAGACCAAGATTATGGGACCAAGATAACCTCATAGAAAGCAAATTGAAATAAATCATTAACAATAAACTAAAAGTGGTGGTGCTTTTAATGTGCACCACCTTAGAAAACACTAATAATTTCAATTGTATTTTTTTTCCTTTCTAAATATATGTTTCTTTCTCTAATTTTATATTTCAACATTTGATTTATTGAATATTGAGTTTCTTAATTTATTGTGCCTCGTAACTCGTGTCACGAGTTTCAAGGGTTAATTAATTTGATTTTTTTTTAATTGATATTTTTTTTCAATTTTATCCTTTAACATTGGGTTGATTAGGAATTAGACTTCATCAAAAAAAGATCCCAATTAAAAAAAACTCGAGTCAATCAAGTTTACCCGTCAAACTGTATTGAAATGAATAGTATTTAGTGAAGCTAAATCTTCAATGAATCACGTATTAAAGTATGAAATTAAAATATATATATATATAAATTTTTTAAAAAAATATTATTAAAATAAATAAAATTTTGTGAGATAATGTATAAGTAAAATCATCACTTCTTTAAGTTTATTGTTAATGTTGTTGAACTATACTAGTTAACTGAAAGATAGAATTTGTGAATACTTTTCAAAAGAGGTTGTATATTTATATGGTAAATTCGAATTCAATTATCAATATATCTAATAATTTATTTATTTATTAGAGATTTAAATATCATACCTCATGGCCCACTATGTCATTCATTAAACGACCGATCATCTTTGCAGCTTTCATAATTTGTGGATTACTTTTTAGCCATTTATACTCCTCCTCTCCTGCAACTTCATCCATTTCAACGAAGGACGCTGCCATAATTACCCCATAACCAGTCGTTTCTAATCCATTGGGCACATACTCATCAAATGGTGGGACATGGCCTACATCTGCCCACTGCGCCTCCACTTGGTAGCCTCTCGTCAATTCTTTGAACTAATAGCATACAAATAAAAAAGAATGTATTATGCTAGAAATAGAAAAAGAATGCATGAGCCTGGAGAAATATTCTTACTGCCTCCTTCACGTAATATGAGGCGTAGGATCGTCCTTGCTTTCCCATATCACTCTCAGTTTCATTGAAAAGATTCAGAAGAGCTCTGTAAAGAACTTTCAAGTACTCGGCAGGTAGTTGATCGATGGCATCCATGCAGCATCTGAAATTGAGACAGAAAATTACGTATCAACTTCAATATTTGTGAAAGATTTCGAAGAGATAACTTGTTATGCTACCATAACTATTATTGTATCATTTCTTTGTTTTGCTGGATTTCCATAGCTATTATTGTATCCTTTCTTTGTTTTGCTGGATTTCCATCTACTAGATGGCCAGCGTAATATATTTCTTCGATATTCATATAAAAAAGAAGAAGAAAGATTATGAGGTAACAAGAAACAAACCTTTCAATTGCATCACTAAAATGTTGTATTTCTTCAAAAGATGCATATGCATCATATGTATCATCTAGCAGTGATACAATTTTTGTATATTTCGTGACCACCATCCGAGAGAAAGCATATTGAGGCTCGAAATGGATTGCATTTGCCCAGAAATAGATCTCTACAATTCTATCTCTTGCATATGGAAACTCCTCAGAAAAATTTAAGTCATTCCACCACCTAAAATGTAAATAGCAACCGAGTAAATAAATTCCAATAGAAACTTAGTCTGATATCTCTTTTGACCTCGAACGAAAAATTACCTCGAGAGAATGGATAGCTCTTGTCGATGCAGTAACTGAACTCGATTGAAATCTATCTTGGCAAACTTGAGTAGAGTGTCATTCCGAGACTCCTCTTCTTCGTAGAAAGAGATGTATTTTCTAGCCTCTATTCTTGGTACGCCTTTGTGAAAGGGCCGGATCAAAGCATACCTAATATGGTGTGCTAGGCGTGGGCTTGATTGCATAGCCAAAGATTCCAGGTTTGTCTTTGTGAGAACAAGGGCTTCATCCAGTACCTGTTCTCCATGCACACTTAAAAATGAAGCTTCATACAAGCTCAGGATGCCTTTGACATCGTTGATGATTGTTTTCTTAAACTCTCCATTGTTGTCCTTGAACTTGTCGAACACAACTGATTCATAAAAACACTACAAATTTTAGCCAATTTTCAAAAGATGTTTGTGGATTATGAAAGAGTATTTATTTAGTTTCATGAAAAAATAATTTTACTGTTCTAGTAATTTTTTTAATAATCTTAATTTGACCATAGATTTAGCAGAGTTTAAAGTACTGTCCAAGAATTAATTCTTGAGATGTTAATTAAGGTTTGAAAGGCTATAAAGTGGAAGTATGCGCTCACCGCAAGGCATTTTGAATCCATGCTGTCTCAATACTCGAAATAGAAGTGACAAAGTGTAGAGATCAAAGTCATGCTTCTCAAGAAGATTAGGAAGGTCATCAAAAATTTCTTTGAGGTTGTTTTCAATCTCTTTGTCAAAATGATACGACACACCAAGCCGACATAACAGATTAATGAATTCAATATGTTCCACTGGGTCCTTTTTGGATGCCATCAGCATGTCCTTCACATTTTCCTTCAACTCTTCTACTTGTCGGCTGTATGACTCGAATTCCTGCCGTGAAATATTCAGTTAATATAAATTGATAGCATTGGGTAATCCTTAACGTGTTTTTTTCTATTCTATTGATAATGTTTTTTCTTATAGAGTTTTACTCAATAAAAATGAAGTCTCTGTTTAAAGTAAAAGTAATCAACAGCTAGACAAATGTATAGCATATGAGAGGAGTGGCAACAAAATATACATATGATTTTATCATTAAAAAGAGAGAGAGAAGTACTAACCTAAGAGCTTATATACAGTTTTTGGATTTTATTTTTTTTATCTTGATACTTAAAATCATTAAAAGAAAAGCTACACTGCTATACACACAGAAGAGAAGTGGTATACCGTTTGTGGGAAGGAAAATGAAGCGAAGCTACAACCCCACAAGCTTGGTGGGAAATCTGCCTTTCCACGAGAATTGTTTTGTTGATTGGTGTTTTCCATTTTCTTGAATGAAATAGAGACTACTACTTTGAGTACTTTGATGCTCGAGTACCTAAATCATCATCAAAGGAAAGCTATTTATAGGGAAATGGCATGACGTTGTGTGCTATAACTTTTTTTTTTTTTATTGAACTCCTTAATAAAAAAAGATGAACGTGATTATGATGTTAAACGTGGTAGTATTAGTTTAAAGTATTTTTTATATATATTAAAATAATATTTTTTATGTTTTAAAATTTAGTTTTGAATTGAAACCTATTTTTATAAAGTCATGATGTTTGAGGAACATCGAATCAAACTAACTCTTCATTCTTGATTTATATATGCTTGATGACGATTAAAATCTTAATTTTGATTACTTGAAATCTGGTCTGGTGTGATGTGTTAGAGAATAATATAAATCATATCCTGAGACCTTACCTAACAACTTAAGCTATTGGGTTGAGATGGTTCTTTGACATGGTATCAGAGCCTTGATGACCAAGTGGTCACGAGTTCGAATCTCACTATCCCCATTTATTTGATAAAAATTAAGTACAAGGTAATATGGGCCTGTGCAAGTTTCAAGCCCAAAGAGCTTTCACTTGAGGGGGTGTGTTAGAGAATAATATAAATCATATCTTGGGACCTCACCTAACAGCTTAAGCTATTGGGTTGAGATGGTTCTTTGACATGGTATCAGAGCTTTAATGACCAAGCGGTCACGAGTTCGAATCTCACCATCCCCATTAAGTTGATAAAAATTAAGCACAAGGTAATGTGGGCCTGTGCAAGTTTCAAGCTCAAAGGGCTTTCACTTGAGGGTGTGTGTTAGAGAATAATATAAATCATATCCTGAGACCTTACCTAACAGTTTAAGCTATTGGGTTGAGATGGTTCTTTGACATGATGTTCACATTGGTGGGTTTATGTTTGAGTATTCTTTATGTTCTTTATTTTTTATGTGTTTGATCTATTTTTCTTAAGAAATTTTTAGTTTTTTATGTTTTTACTTATGTTGAATTTGTTTTGGGTTTAGGTCTTTATTTCAGTTTATTTTCGGGTTAATTTGGTCGGGTCAACCCAGTGAAGTTAACTAAATAACTAGGTGATGACTTCTTAAACCCGTACCATGCCCCCACGTGCAACATAAAACTGAGACTAAAGAAAAAAAAAAGGTAAAAACAAAAAAGGGCAAAGTGTATTGGTATGGATCCATGAATGCAAAAGGAGACCAAAGACTTGCATAAAATAATAAATCTGGAAAGGACAACGTAAGAATGACAACACAATGTCGGGAGGGAAAAAAAAAAAAAACAAGACAACGTGAAACATGCAAAATTCCAGCTCAAAAGAATCATAAAAGAAATAATTGGAATAAAGGTGGCAAATACACGACAAACAAACATCAAGGCATCAAAAAGAACATTAGATGCAAGAAAACCTCAAGAGGTGTCGACAAAGCATAAGCAAGCATGAATAAATTATCCACAATGAAAAAAAACACATTCAAAAACAGAAAAGCTTTGAGAAAAAAAAAAACCAAAAAGGACAAAACAAACTGAGAATGCAATGACGACCACAAAATGAGAGATTTCAAAAACAAACAGAGCACAAAAGTTTAATTAACACGTGCAACAATGAAAATAAAAAAGGAAATCGCAAGGACAAGATGATATATAATATATAAGCCGTTAATTTTATTTTTAACATAGACTGTTTTATCTTGCCCCATAAAAAATAGGAAACCAATGGACAAAAAGAGAATGGGGAAAGATGTGCTTAAAAATTTCAAGCACAAGAAGTGCACAAACAATGTAGAAAACAAATCCCATATAAATATACTAATATTAAATACTTTTATTTATTATACTGCAATAACTTATCTTACCACCAAGTAATTTGAAAATAATCTTGTAATAATACTAATTATTGATATTATTACATAATTATGATTCAATAAGTGCACTGCTTACTTTCAAAAGTAAGTTTCATTACAAATAAGTTATTACGAATTATTAAATAATAAATTAACCAAATAAATTGTGAAAATATCTTTACCTTTTCATAATTTAATTAAATTTCTGAATTATGATAATTATAAATAATGAAGTATAATCCCAATAAAAAAACAATACATTAAGAAAGAAAAGGATAATGTTTTAAGTTGTAAAGAAAAATTACAAACAAATAAATATTTGCACTTATTATATGCTAAATATTATATTATTATTTAATAACCTCGAAAGTACGTAATGTAATTATATTAATATGAATTTTGAAGTCAAACCCTCACACGCTGCACTTCCAATTGTTGCCGTATTTGGCTCGTCTTTTTTCATTATGGCCAGAGAATAGATAAATCCCACAAGAAAGCATTGACTTGGAAACAGAGCATTGATTACAAAGCAAATTCGGCTATCATCCTATCCTATCTCCAAACATTGACAACAAAGCAATCCCCAAGAAAAAGTTAAAGCTCCACTAATCTGACCAGCCAACCCCTTTAGAATCAGCCACCTTCAGCGCAGAAATAGTGACAAATTGTCCAGCTGAAACCAAACATCGAATCTCACCAAATTCAACGTCGCCAGCTCCCAAGACGTGAAAATCCACTGTGCAAGTTCATTGCCTAATGGTCTGTTTCTCCAACCCTATCCAAGCTTATGGTATGTTTTTCCAAGACTTTCTAAACCTACAGAAACATCAAAATGCTCTTGAAAAAGGCATGAAAATCCACTGTGCAAATACACAGTTTTTTGTCTCTTGATCCACATTGTACACATAGTAGACTTCAAACATGTTTTAGAATTTCTGTAATAATAATAATAACTTTATCACGGATACATAATTACATATAATAATAATGATAACAATAATAATCCTTACACACATAAATACCCTTACATAACCTCTTTTCCCCATTCATAGTAGTTCCACACGCCAAAAGTAGCAGTGGTATATGAATCACACGCGCTGGCAATGTTTTAGACTGATTTTAACAGTCTAGTCTTGTTTCCAACAACCTTAACCCGAATTTACCCATTATGAAAGGTTGATTTCAAACCTCTAACCTTGTTTTAAATATTTTTTTTGGCATGTGTTTGATTTCAAAAATTGTATTGAGATCTTGTGTATTTTGACAAATTTTAGCATGTGTTTGATTTCAAACCTGATCTTATTTTTATGTATTGGGTTGATTGATTTGTGAAATGTTTTGGGTTTCGTCTTGTTGTGTATGTTTTGGTTTTGGTCTTCGTGGTGAGTTTAAAAACTTGATAATTAGCCACGCGACCAAAGCAGAACCTCTGTCGTATGCAGATCTTCATAGTCATCTCCTTAATTACCCATGAGTTTCTTCACAAGACCTCCCTTTAATCCATGGTTGTCAACCCACCTCTATTGCCCACGTTGTCTTTCCTACCTTCGGCCAATCTTGCCTAGTATCAGTACAACCCCAACTTCAGTCATAACATAGGTTGTTCTCGTAGCAATTGGCATCCCAACAACAATCGCAACAACCACCAACACAAGTTTGATTATCGTGGTTTTCAAGGCTCTACTCCCACCGATTAAAAGTAGAGAAACTATTAGCAAAACAAAAGGAACTCTAGTTCTTCATAGTGGTCTTCTCACCAGTCTTTTGAGCAGAACATCAGGTGTCAGCTTTGATTCTCCTTCGGCCACACAGCCCCTCAACGCGCTTAGTTTCGAGTAGTGGACAACAATCGACTACTCATCTTGTTGTCGGTAATGTTTCTACTTCTACTTGGTTCTCGGACACTGGTGCAAACCAACAATTTGCGCCTGATCTTGCGACTCTAACCGAATCTTCACCTTATCTCGTTAATGATCATTTGTATATTGGTGACGGTAATAACATTTCCATATCCAATATTGGACATACCATGTTACGTTCCCCAAAACACACATTTACCTTATCTAATGTTCTTCGTGTTCCTCATATTACCAAACCACTACTTTCTGTTCAAAAATTTGGTCGTGATAATAATGTTTATTTTAAATTTCACGCATTTGTGTTTTATTTAAATGATCTCATCACCAAGGTAGTGCTCCTTTTCGATTAGAATAATGATGGTCTCTATGTTCTATCTAAGTCTTTTGCCATGTCCATCCTTCAGGCTTACTCACTACAATATTTAACAGTTTTACTAATGGAATTTTTCCATTGGGATAAGATTACCATTTTGTCAGTGAAACTTTTACTTACTAATTCACCAACAGAATGCATCCGTCGATATACCATTTGTCGGTAATTCTATTTCTATCGGTAAAATAAAAATTAAAAACCAATGGTTTTACAGAGGGAAAATGTGTGCCAAAAGAAAATTACCCACAAGAATTATTTCATCAGTATATTTTCATCAATGATAGTGGCATATGCAGTAAATTTTTCCCAACTCTTTGGAATATGCAGACAAATTGAGTCCGTCGGTATTCCCATTGGTAAATCACCGATGGACTAATTATGTCTGTGATAATGGCATATGCAGTAAATGATTTCCAACTCTGAAAAATATCGACGGATTACGTCCTTCGGTAACGTCGTCCATGATAATTAAAAAATATTTTTTTAAAAAAATTGTATACAATAATTAATATAAAATTTTATAGAATAATAATAAAATAAAATAATTAAAAAACAATTGTATAAAATTGAAATTAAAAACAAACTTGAATAATATAAAATCCAAATATTCTTAAGCGGATTAGACTTACTGATAAAAATATTGTAGATACTTCCATTGAGGTTAACACAAAGTATTCCTCTTCTAATGGTTTACCTTTCTCAGATCCTACTTTATACCATACTATTGTTAAATAATTATTTTAAAGATATTGATTAATGTTTCAAAGGCTATAAGTATGCACTCACCACAAGGCATTTTGAATCCACGAGTTTAAATTTTTTTGTATTTTTTTTTAATATGAAACTTAAAATTGGGTAACAACAATGGTAACAGACCCATTAAAAACTAATCGTCGAGTGGAGATTTTTAAGCTCATTCTATTTTATTAACCTCAAAAGATAGATTGCAAAGAGAGGGAGAGTGATAAAACCAACAATCCTATATTAAATAAATACATAAGTAATATAAAATAATATATAAAATTTAGAATAAATAACTCACGATAAGATTTAACTTTTTTTTAAAATAGAATTCAAACTCAACTTTCAAATTCAATATATATATATATATATGAAGAAAAAAAAAACACACACATCTAGTACAACAATCACACACACTTATAGTCTCTTAGAAATTATAATGTTCACGAGTCACCTGCTCGTTTTATTACAATACATTCGGCAACATTCATAGAGAGTTCCAGCATGAGCTCAAGGTAAGAATTCTACCCCATTATTCGCACATAGGCACTTGCTCAACATATAATAAAGTGACATAATCTTT
>Ga0307515_10004685_pt1 | contig 28046 bp, 41 predicted proteins | sample 17_EM_MG_FD_194513 | JGI IMG/M metagenome (GOLD analysis project Ga0307515, IMG submission 194513) | Populus trichocarpa ectomycorrhiza microbial communities from riparian zone in the Pacific Northwest, United States - 17_EM | ecosystem: Host-associated > Plants > Roots > Unclassified | place... | reverse complement strand
ATTCCGCCTCAGCGGACTTTTTGTTGGGAGCGCTCATACCTTGTCACACGCAAAGTAAGAAGCACATGAAGCTCACTGTCACCCCGAAGCGAACCAAGAATGATCTCAGGTGAGGCTCTCAATCAGAGGTTCAATCCAACACGTGAAGGTTGGCGCTCTCAGGGCTCATGGTGAGGGGCTTGAACACGGTTGCCCTAATTCCTAAAAACAAAGAGTTGTCAATCGCAGGATATGCAGATACGTCTCCACCTACCAAACTCCTGGAGGAGCACCACACGAGCTCTCTCCTCTTGCTTCCCAGGATTCAGTATGGCCTTCAAATCGTCTTGGAGAACTTCCATTAACCATGCTGGTCCAGTTTTCAGAAATGGCCCACAGGCCCTTTGTGTGACAAGCAGGAAGTCGAACACCCGCTCAACCTGATGTGGTGCGAGTTGGATGTCGTTGGGATGACCGCGTTCTTGGATGTCTCGTTCCAGGTAGGCTGCAATATTAAGGTCTTCGGGGCCATCCTCGTTGACGTCTATGTCATACGCTCGTTTGAACCACGCCCGGGCTTCAGTGTAAGGGATGACAAGCCCGCCAATCATCATCTCGCGGCTCTGGGTGTGACAAGGCCCGTCCGTCTGGGACCGGGAGCACGGAGATGATGCGTCTGGTAGAGAGGGGTCATCGAGCGCCCCCGAGGGTGGATCCTTGGGGTCGGGGGATGGGAGGGTGGGAGGTGTAAACGTGGATGGCATGGGGGGCGTTGGGCTCGGGGTCATGGTGGTGGTCGACAAAGAGGTTAGGGGGTCACCACCGAAACCTTGGGGTGTAGGTATTGGGAACGATCATCCCACCCCGTCATCTCGAATGTCCTCAGTATTCCTGAGGTAACTCCACTCTCTCGGACATCGTCAGCTCTCTGCAGCAACGACGACTACGACTGGCCGTGGTTCGTCGACCAGACGCCGTTTGTAAGGCAGAAATCTCCGCACTTGGTTCGGAACGGTCCCACTCTTCCGAAGGCGTGCCAACGGTAATCAAAAATCTCCATGCCGCTCTGACTCACAGAACCGAGCTTCGGTGGAAATGATAGGTGCCCTTGTAATGTTCGTCGTGGGATGTCCGAGTGATTCTTGGCGGGATATTGTGGGATTGCGAACCCTGGAGGTGGCGGGGGATACCTGGAAATCCAGAGGCGGGGGAAGAAGGATGGCGGCGGCGGCGTGGAGGGTATTGTGTTGCGGGGGGGAAGCGGCGGTTGAGGTAGCAGAACGACTAGGCATGGGTGAGATAGAAGCTATCACCGGTTGGAACATACACACCTTGTACTTTACTAGGAGGACCTTATGGCATTAGATGTCATCATCGCTGTCCACAAATTCCTCTTCGATAACGGCAGAGGTGTGAGGAGTTGGCACGTCCTTGGTGCAACAGCGGGCGTCCTGGAGGTTTGGCTGGACCCGCCACATACGGCTTCCCTGAGGGCGAGGACGATAAGAGAAGGGTGGGAATTGCCAAAAGGTTTGGATATCATGACCTCTTCGGGAACTCCCGTCACTTGTCGCCGTCACATCACTTCGCAAGCGCCTGCAACGCGATCCCGAGGACGGAGGATTTTCCAGACGCTCGCAAAATCAAGACGCAAAGGAACCGAGGAGGGAATAAGAAAGACAAGAATGAAACTACTACAGTCGGGTAACAAACTTTTCCAGAATATACGACCCGCCGACACCTCTACAAACTGGCTTTCAGGACACAAGATCAAAGGACTTTCAAGCGCCATAATTGAGCCGGAAGATATCATTGAATCTGGGTTTGCCGTAATCAGAGCGGGTTCGTGGGGTGAGGAACGCTGCAGGTGGACGTACACATAGTAACTGCTGCCGTCAGGAATCAGGTTAAAGACCTGACTGAACTGGAGCGGGTTCGGGCTATCGTCAACCTGCACGGATATAAAATGTCATCGGAGGTGTCAATCACCCGTGAGGAGAGAAATGTACAACAAGCAGACCGGTCACGCTGACGAGGATGCTGCCGCTTTCGGATGATGGCTGAGCATCCAGTGTGGTGACCTTGTGGGCGACCTTCTCAAATGGCAGGGACTTGATAAAACGTCAGTTCTCTGAACAGAGATAGGGCGCAGCGAGAACCTCACCGTAATTTTCTCGACGATGTCAGTAGCGCCCAGGATTGGCGACCCCTCCCAGGTGAGCATAGACTGAGGTCGCTGATCATCCGGAAAAGATTGGTTAGATCCCGGAGAGGGCCAAGCTTCCAACCTGCGACTCACATATAAAGAGAGCAGACTGGCCCTGTTGGAGTCAAAGGTTGCATAGTAAAAGTCGGTGAACTGCTTTGCGATGCTGTTGATATCGGCCATCGTAATCGTCGAAGTTGAGGTCAAAGTTTGTTACCCTTCGATCAACCCAGACCATGATCATGAATCACGTCGTCGATGTCAACCGTCCGGGCATGCGCAGGAAGTCCTCCGCACAGAACCTTCTCTCGTCGTTCAAGAACTCGACCGCACAGATCCAGGCGAACATTAATGGCAACTCGGCCACACCATCACCGAATATCACCCCCGCGACACCCACAGCGATGTTCGCGACGACGACACAGACCTCACATAACAAGGAATGGGACTCCCAGTCTGTCGTGTTCGACCCACTACCACCGCCTCCAGTAGCCCAGGGACAGTTCGTGAACGTCGTCGACTATATCCGCGACTTGGTCCAAAAACGCATCGTCACTATGACATACCTACGGAACGTCCACGAAGGGTGCGCATCCTCCAGATCTTCTTTTGACGTGGGGAAAGTTGATTGGGGTCAAGGCGATCTCACTGGTTTCACACTGTCGTCATGACCAAGGCAGACATTGAGCGTCTGTTCCCCAACCACGCGATGAGGAAAAGGTTCTTGCTCTCCTCAACTGTTCACCCACGACAACTTCCCGACCTTCAGATAGAACATACAGATTCGCTGTGCTGGGGATGTCCCTGTCAAGCATGTTTGAAGTCAAGGACACTTTCGACCTACTGAGAGGTCTCCTCAATATCTTGGCGGAATACGAGCAAATCAAGGATGACCCAATAGACAAGCCAAAGATGGTGTGGTATTTTCCGGTGGCTGAACTTCCTCTCTGTTGATCCTCAGTTCTCTTAGCGGATATTCCGGACTAAGCTCAACAAGAGGCAAGGGTTGGGCGAATACGCGATGTCCTACTCAGACACGTCCGAAACATCCTATCTGATCACCCCTCCAATGGTTTGGTAACCCCGCCAAAAGCGCGAAGACAATTTCGTTAACTTTTCGTTACAGCCGTTCCCGTTGGATTACCAGCAGACCGCAATTTCTCTGCTGGACATATTGTCCGAGATTTACAACAAGATCTCGAGATATCTTGGCCCGCCTCCAATTGGACAGCAGATGTATGGGCCCCTGGGGCTACTGTCTCCCCACCCGGGTGTTTCTTATCTGTTTACCGGCTCGGAGCCATACGTGCACACTCCACTTGAAAACGAATCGAGTCTATGGGGAATTGCCAATGCCAATAGCACGCCGGGATCTATGGGGAGTCCACCGCCAAACTGGACCTCGGCATACGGTGAAATGGTATTGAAAGTCGACGGCAAATTCAAGGTATATATGACCCCGTTCTCAATGCTTCTAGTCTGGCTGATTGACGCGTATCGTAGAAAATCATTGGAGTCCTCCTCAAGGAACTGGATGACTACGCTCGAAGCAGCATGAGGGATGAATTGGCTTCGTTGGATCCGTTGCTCAGGAGTGCCGGGTTGGGCCACACTGGCCATGACTTCGATGTTGCTGCGTGATTTATCAGTATATGCTCGGTGGCCCATATGTATATATCGCATACTTAATACCATAATTTGTAGTCTAGTATTATATTCAGGAATAGTAACGAAGAACAGGGGGACGATAAGGTCCAGGATGTGGTCACCACTTCAAAACGCATTACCAACGGATGGAAAAAAAAGCAAGGCGATCTGCGTGGGACCGAAAATTCGTTATGGCCAGTTGTTTAACGGATAGAAAGTTAGGCGAAGCTTCAAACCCGTTGATAATCCCTGGCAATGTCTCCGCGCACTGGTCGTTCGCTGCAGGATAACAGTTTTGAAAAGTAGTCGTTGTTCGTGGTCGCATCCAAACAAGCATTTCTTTCCGTGTCACGTTATGTGCGTCCGGACTCCGTCACATGCACGCGATTCTGTCACGACCAGTGTGCGTCTAACCGACCGTTATAAACCCTTTCGACTTTGACCCCGACGGATAATGTGCGTTTGAAGCGGTCCGTGTCCGGCCACCCGCTATTATACAGTCTCAGCCCGCAATGAAGGTCGACCATCCACCCTTCTTCGTTTCTCCAAAGTTCTCAGCAAGCAGCTTCGCTATGCCGTCTCGCCCGATGAAGAGGTCCAGGTCCAGGTCTAGGGACAGTCAAGCAGATCGTCCTCTGGTGAGCACCTCGCCTTTTGAAGGGTCGTCTAAGCTTGACTCATTCTGTTTCACAGAAACGAGTGTCGCTGGCTCCTGTGAACAGCGCAGACGTCTTCCCCCAGAGACCTCTCTTTCACACCGTCCTCCCGGTCATGGATTTCTCGCAGCAAAGGTCTCCAGTCATCCCCGCGGATGGTTACTCGATGGCTCCTTTGTGGGGATCGAGGCCCCAGAACGATATGACCGCCCAACCTCCCCCGTCTCATGAGAATCAAGTAGATGATGGTGATGTGGTGGGCCTGATCACTGGTAATTACATTCACATATAGCTGACCACCTTCAAGCGAATGGATTGTGATACAACACCGAGGCGATCGGCATCACCGAGTGTACCCCCTCCACCCCCCAACAAACCGGCGCATGGCTCTTCCGACCCCACCAGTACGGAAGGGGTCCCGCTTCGAATCCAGAAACCGTTGACGAGTTGTCCATCCATGGAAATGAACGAGATTCTGCCCCCAGTTTTCCCAGGTCCGGCATCGCAAATCATTCGGTCGAGTCATCCTAAGCGGCCACGATTCACCATGGGTCCCCGAAGTGATTGCGAAAAGTGCCGCGCAGGGATCAAAGGCCATTGGGGTCATTTCACTTGAAAGCCATTCATGCTCCAGCTGCAGTCATTGTACCTGGGGTTTTTATCATTTTGTTCGACGCATATGCACGCGCACCACACATACAATACCTTATCATCACTTATAGTTTTCCGCACATCACTCGTTGGCCCTTTCAAGTACATTCCCTGACTACTACAACTAAATCAATTATTGACCTTGCCAAAACCTCGAGTTGACACGGCGCGGCTTGAACTTTAAATGCCTGTCACGTGGTTTCATAACCAGAAGGTGTAGCATGCGTGGGAAATCTTGGTGATCCAAGTGATCGAGTCTGCGACTTGTTTTCCGCCAAAAAAAATCCCTCCCGTCATTCCCGCGGGCCGATATAATGTCGACGACCCTAGAGCTTTTCTGGAACCTCTCTTCGTTCAAGAAGAAGGAGAGGTTAGATGCTACGGCTAAGCTCGTTACCACTTTGCACAAATTCCAGTCGGAATTTACCCTAACGGAAGTTTCGGATGGGGAGGGGACATCGGACTCGGCCCAGGCGGACACTTTGGACACACTCAATGCCCAAGATGTTTCATATTCCATCCGAAGGTTGATACGAGGACTCGCAAGCCCTAGGGAAAGTAGCAGGCTCGGATTTGCGGTTGCTCTCACCGAGGTGCGCTCGCTTGTCTATGCGTTAATCTTATTTACTGACAGCCTGCGACAAAGTTGTTGTCAAGGCTAGATACTGTCACATGCGGCCAAATTATGAAGCTTGTTCTCGACGCGTCGAAAACGCAGGGATCGATGAGCGGCCAGGAGGAACGTGATAATCTCTTCGCCCGGCTATTCGGAATTACCTCCATCATTCAGTCCGGCCTTATCGCACGTAACGATACTCTTCCGACCTCCTCCACGTCCTCATCGTCGCCCGAGAGTTACGAATTGGTTGTCACTACGTTGATCGCATTAGGAGAGAAGAAATCATGGTTGCGAGAGAGCGCTTGGTGGGCTCTTGTTTCCGCGGTAGAGACTTTGGCAAAGTCAGACGTGGAATGGAAAGAGCAAGGAGTCGAGGCGACTTTTGATGCCATATATGGCATCAGTTCTGGCTGGACTCCGGAAAAGCTCGCTTTGACCCTGAGGCTGCAAACTCTATTCCCCAAGAAAGATTGGAGCCTAGCCACGTCCCCGGTATTCAAGAGCACGGAAATCCTCGCAACACAAAACTTGAAGGTTGTCGCCAATATTCTCAAGGTCTGTTCCTTCATCCATCCTCTCGAATCTTGCAGCCGCTCCAACTTTTTGCAGGAGTCTCGAGCCTCAGAGGAGGACGCTGAGTCGAGCGCGGCCCCAGGAGGGTGGAAACCTCAACTACACTTCACCTGGTCCATCCTCCTTGATTTATTGTTTCCTCAGGGCGAGAATGCCTCTCCTCAGGGTTCCTTCCAAGACTTTTGGAGTTTAGTCGTTGATGGTAAGCTTCCGTTTTCTAGGGACATACTCCTTGTCTCACCGGTGTGTCCTAGAATCCCTCTTCTCGTCGACTTCATCTCCGGAGAGAAAGTATTGGGGATTCCAGTTGTTCCAAAAGGTCTTACCCAAGATTCGAAACTCCCAAGATCTACCTTTTCTTTTCACCAAGAATTTCATGCGATCCTGGATAAACCATCTCTCAAAAAGCGATCGGTACTTGCATAAGGCTGCTCTATCTGTCGTATGTTACTCTTATCCTCACTTTACCCCTGTGCGTGTCAATTGACCAACGATCAGGCCTCGGATATCAACTCGCGTGTGCAAGATAACCCCACGCTAGGTTTCACACTAATCCTCCAGCTCACGGGTGTCCACGGCTCGAAGCAGTTTGACAGTATCACGAAGACGAAGACCGTGGAGAATATCATCAATTCTATGAGCCCGGATGACATTGTCAATTATATCAATCACTTACTCGAACAGGTCAACGACGAATCGACGTGAGCTGCGGAACACCTCATCTCTGCCTCGCTGACCCTGACCATGCTCTGCTTCACAGGACTGACGCAAAGGCCACTCACTCCCGACGGTCTTGGATTATATCTCAGCTTGCCCTCCTGATTCGGAATCCATCAATACCCAAAATAGACGCCTGGGTCTTCTCGGTTCTTGATTGGCTCACTCTCAATGGTCTGTTCGTTATCACACGGAAGAATGAGAAGAGTGATTTGGCTGGGGTGAGCCGAAAACACGTTTTTGGACCGTGTCACGGTTCTCATCACCAATTCTAGCTGCGTCAAGTACCAAAACCTCCGTTCTCCGAAGATCTGAGGAGGGAGTGCAGAACGAGGTTGTTGAGTTCAGTGGCCGAATTAACTGGGCAGAGCTTGTCGGTTAGATCAGGTGAGGTCACAGATTGACGTCCCGTGCGAGCTGTGCTCTGAACATTACAAAGACATAAATGAGAAGGCATTGAGGGTTACAGGGGTCTCATCCAATGGCGAATTCTGGATCTTACACGTCCTGTATACGATTAGGAAACTGGAGGGCATGCCCAAGGACGTTCACATCGCATTTCCCATCGATGGTGAGGACGAATCTGGCAACAAGCCCGCCGACAAGGCTCAGGAGGCACTCACAAGACTAAAAACTGTATGTCAAACCCTAGCGATGGATATCACCCTGGTCGCTCACTACATCTCCAGGTGGGTCACGACGACCAACACCCCGTACGGGGCGCTCAGTTGTTATTGGCCGGAACCACCTTGCAGCATTATTGCACTGCAGGTGAAGAGGAAGACAACGAGAGCGAGGATGGATTGGCCACGGTCGATGTGAGATATTCGCCACCCCCTGCGCCCGTTCTTGTTCACAATTTCCTCTTAACAGACCACTGTGAACGCGATCGCGCGATTATTCCCCGTTGAGACTTCCGACAAGGATAAGAAAAGGAAGAAGCGAAAGAGTGCTGTAACCGAAGAACTCAAGTCCAATGACGGGGATGAGTCGCTTCCTATCGACATACTTGCCGACACTATCATCGGCTTCCTGGAGAAGGGAACTGCGTTCCTTCGGACTGTGGCAAATCAGTCATTTTCCCTCCTCTCAGCATGTTTGAAGAGGAGCACGATCGAACTTATTTTGACTGTGGGTGCAATCCCGTTCCTTGACGCGATTGCTCGGGACTTAGCGCATAATACAGCAACTGGAACGAAGGGACCCCACTCAAAAGGATGGTGACGAGGACGAAGAGATGGGAGACGGAGAAAGTGCCGAAGGAGATGACTCTAACTCAGATAGCGAGGATGAGGGGGACGAGGATGAAGAAGAACCGGATCTCGAACTCCGGAGCAAGATTGAGGAAGCCCTCCGAGCGAGCGGAATCGAACCCGCCGATACCAGCGAAGGAGAGGATGACTCAGAAGAGGAAGAAATTATGGACGACGACCAGATGATGGCAATAGATGATCAACTCGCTGAGATCTTCAGGTCAAGAGCTGGCGAGAAGAAAGGCGGGAAAGGTGGGAATCGCCCATGTTTTTTCCGTTTTTTCGGGTTGATTCACGACTCCTCTAGATGCCAATGCCCAGCGTGAGGCTACCCACTTCAAGAACCGCGTTCTTGACCTTGTTGATATCTACATTAAGAAACAACCGTCCAGCGCCTATATTCCGCTCTTAATCCCCCCTCTACTCCAGCTTGCCATTACTGCCAGCCCGGAAGAAAGTCAACTATCCGAGAAGGCGACCGGCATCCTTCGTTCACGTATCGGAAAGTTAAAGGAGTGCCCAGACAGGGACGAAACGATTGACACCGGTTTCATCCTCAAGGATTTACACTCAAAGGCTCGTCACGCATCCTCCGGAGACATTCTTACAACGATCGGCCAATGCTGTTGTTACCTGGTTCGAGCTCTCGACCGCACCGGCACCGACGGCGCCGTTCACCTCGTATACCGCCATTCCCTCGAAGACTTTGTGACACGAAAAGCCTCTCGTCTAAATAGCGCCTTCTTCCAAGAATTCATTCTACGGTGTCCCGAGATTGCGTGGGACTTGAGGCAGGATATCCTGGACGTGACTGTCTCCAAAAAGGCTGTCAACGCGTATAGGAAATGCCAGGCTTTGGGGCTGTTGAACCTTTTATTCAATAACATCCCAACCAAGGTAAAGGAGTGGTTCCCCTGCTCACAACGTCGTGACTGAAACCCCTCGATTCAGGATGGCATTCCCGAAGACCTTTCGTCGTTTATCCCATCGTTAAACGATACCGTCATCGCTTTGCTCACTTCGTCTGTGACCTCTGGGGCGCTCACCACGGCACAAATGAAGGACGTTTTCAAGTCAGTTCTCACCGTGATCCGCCAGACAAAAAGATTCTCCAAGGATGGCACGGAAGTGGGATTGCTGTGGAAATCCGATGCATGGGACACGTTGCTGGGGCAATTGACTACCTCCGAAAAGTATGGACAAGCTACTGGGCTACACGCTATGTGCAAGCAGGTCCGTGACGCGACACGGGTCTCTGAGCCTCGCGAAGCCAAGAGGGCGAAGAAATCCTCGGAAGCCACCGCGAGTGGTGGGAAGCCCCACAAGTCGAAGGCCAAGCGAAAGGCGGAGGAAGTTGAGGATCCCTCGGAGAAGCCCCAAAAATCCAAGAGGAAAAAGATGAAGGTCATTGCGGAGACTAGCTGAGGGCCAGGTCCTTGACCATATCCTTTAGTTCTTCCACCGCAGCTGCGTCGCCTGTACTAAGACAATCCCGCAATAGTTTAGTAGCCATAGAGAATCTGAAGAAGGGTGTACATCAGGGGGACGTTTTGTTGTAACGATCGGTTGATCACATACCGATTTCGCTTCTCCCGAACTTCGACAGACAGTCTCAGTGATTTCGATTTTGATGCTGCGACTTCGAGTAGGGGTTCTGGGAGACCGGCCAAACGCCCACACTCGACGCCGAAGGATTCTGTGGTGATGCCTGGGGTAATCTTGTAGAGGAACGCCACATCACGCAACCCGTCCCGTAGGATATCCTCCCTGTAGCCCATGTGGAGGTTTTCCACTTGTTGGGGGCACCGGCGTTGGAGATCCTGTGCAACTGAAGCGTAGTGGGTGACGAACAGCGTCTTGCATTTGTTGTGCTGCATCAACTGACGGAGGGTAGCATGCGCTATTGCCATCTAGGGTTGGCGTAAGTGTCACCAATAATGCTGGACCACCCATAGGTTCCACTGACCCCGTCAAAAGTGGACGTTCCGCGACCGAGCTCGTCGAGAATGACGAGACTCCGCGGCGTGCTCTTCTCCAATATCAAGCTGGTCTCGACCATTTCAACCATGAACGTTGACCGCCCTCTGGCCAGTTCGTCAGAAGCTGTTCAGCCGTGAGTGCTTTTGATGAAGAAGGGTCTCATGAAGTCAGAATCGTACCGCCCATCCTGGTCATAATCCCGTCAAGAATACTCATGGTAACCCCTTCCGCAGGGACGAACGATCCAACTTGGGCCATGACCGCGATCAAGGCGACCATTTTCGTCGTAGAACTCTTTCCTCCCATGTTCGGTCCGGTTATAATTTTGCATTGTTCGCCCCCTGGGCGCTGGCCTCCGAACCGGATTGAATTCGCTATGCACGGCCGTTCAAGCAGGGTCTCCACGATCGGATGTCTCCCTCCCACGATTTCCAACGCGTCGTCCTCAGTAAATTTCGGGCGGACATACGTCTGGTGCGCTTTTGCGACGGCAGCGAAACTCTGGAGACAATCCGCAATCGCAAGTCTGTTGACGACATCTCTTAGTCGCGCGCCGTGGTTGTCAATGAAGTCGGTCAGAAAAGATGCATAAGCTTTGTTGGCTTCAGCTTCTAGCTTCTCTCCGGCGCGAGCTCGTTCTTCTGATAGTTCCGCCATTTTTGGGGTCCGGTACCGCTTGACCACGGTAGTACTATGAACAAAGTTATTTTGTGTAAGAGCGAGACCTGAGAGGTTTTCTCACCCTCCTACGTACGCCCAGTCGTCTGGGATATCGGCAGATCCATCCTCGATCTTTTTCCGAGAGATCTCAATGAAACACTACAAACAGTTTAGAGCGACGTGCTGAGAATTCGAAAAATAAACACACCTTTTCGTGGGGGAGATCCTTGAACTCGATTTTGTCATCCCCTAACCGTTTGCGTACTACACACAAGATTAGACACAGCGAGAAGGCTTATTTGGATATGGCACCTGTCTGTAGCTCTTGATCCAGATCGAATTCAACGGCGATTATCACCTGGATGAGAGGTCTAATCGGGGAAATTGGATCTGGTAAAGGATAACACCTACGTCATGACGGCGGTTAACAAGGTCACAATACTTGGAGGCTTCAGTCCACATCTTGTCTTTCTTCCCCGCCCTCGCGGCACCATTGTTGAACTGATCCATGATTCCCGTCATAATCGGTCGCAACTTGGGTAGCACAAAGATGGTAGAATTGAGGATGCTCGCGTCACATCCAACGTCTGCCGGACGGTGATACTCCGGGAACTTGTTTGCGACGCTGTGGAAGGCCTCGATGATATCACAGAACTCCGATGGTGTACACTGTGCCCGGGATCAGTATCCGTTGAGTCAGGAAGATGAGAGATCGTACACTTCCGTACTGGATCCTAGAAAGGCCCTTTTCCAAGTCGGGGAGGTTATACAAGAGTTCCAGCAGCGCACTGATGGCTCTGCTTTCACTGTAGTCATATATTTCCTGAACGGCGTCAAGACGCTTGTTGATGTCCCTAGGTTTTGTGAACGAATACCTAACAACCCCCCTCGATGCTGACTCACTTGATATCCAAGAGCGGCCTCCCAAGTAATTCTCGCAACTTCCGCAATCCAAATTTCGTCTTGGTCTTGTTCAGGATCCCCAGTAATGACCCTTCTACTTGATAATCGGTTTCATTACGATAGATCTCTCTGTGACGTCGGTAACGGTTGGCCGGGGAGACAAAGATAGAGGTGTGGGCGACGTACAGATTTGTGAGAGTATTAGCGTTGAGTAACATATGGTTACGTTCCGTAAATTGCTTAAACCTGGTCTGTTTGCGGAAAACTCTAGAAATATTGAACTTGGAGAGGTGTTCAACCATATGCGCCAACGCAATGATCACTTGCTTGGGGTACTCGGTCAGAAGTCCGACGAGGGCTGGCAGAAATTTTAGCTGATCTCTGCTCGCAAGGCTTGCGAACGCAAGTACCTGCTGACCCACTCTCGGTGTAGAACTTGGAAAGATACGAGAATGCGTCGGCGTATGACTGGGCTTCATCGAACCTTTCCATTCGCACTGTGATATCACCGTCAGGGTGGCTGAAAGAGGCGTGAGTTCGATTCGATAGTTATTATATTCAGCTCACTTTGCGTAGTGTGTGAGTAGTCGTTCTGTTTCTCTCGAGAGTCCGCCCTCAGGAAGTAGGAGCTCGTGTGGTCTCGCATGGACAATACGATTCTGTCTATCCCTCAAGAACTCTGGAACTCTGGTACGTATGCATGACATACCTCAAGCTCGCCTCTCGTTTTGTTGTCTAACACTCCGCCATAAGTCCAATGAGCCAGGCATTGCCGGATTCGCGTACCTTGGAATTCGTCGTAGGTGACCTCGCCCGTTGTAGGACAGACAACGGTAATGCCGATGCGGGTTGTGTCACTGCTCGGCCTTCGACGTTCTTCCACCACACACATCAGGGTGGGGGGGTGGTCTTGATCTATTGAACCCAGCTCATCCACGTATGTAGCAACTGTGTAGACCTGCGTCACTTCCCGCTTGAAGGTTTCGTTGCGGGTCTCCCCAACTTTCTTCAAAGCACGGGTCTCCATCTGGTCAACAAAGCCAACCTTGTACCCGCGGTAGAGAAGTCTGGCGCATAAATTGTCAGCGCCGGCAACCTCGCCCGAAGTTATCCTACGGACTTTTTAAGGTAGAGATTCCGACGTTCCATGGTAACCATGGCAGTGGGTATGTTGCCCTCCTTAGAGAACTGCACACCGAGGACTTTATGGGCAATCTAAGGGATTTTGTCAGAGGGGAGCGGGCGGTTGGAATGGGATCACACCTCGGCATCCTCCTCGAAGAGAAGGCACTTATAGCCGACCTCGAACATAAGAACAACGCCTGGGTACCGATTCTTTATGCTCGATACCTGTCACAACATCTAAGGTATAAGGCGTGCGTAGATAACACAAACACGCACCTGTTTCTCCAAAGCCGTTAGATTGGCCTTATCGGTGGAGAGCTCGCTGGACTCTTCAGGAGCGTCGGGCTCGGGATTTCTACGCGTCTTTCGTTTTCTAGACTTTGTCTTTGACAACTCAGACATGAGATGTTTAGTTATCGCGGCAGCGGTCTCGGCGACTTTCGGTCGGTCGCGCCCCCTGATTTCCGCTGGTTCCGCAGGTGAAGCGGTCGCCGACGGACGTTTGATGAAGCGGCTATTCTCATTCAACAAACTGTGCGAAGCAGCGAGGAGTCTCTTCTTACGAGCATTGTCGTGAGCTTTCTTCGGTGGAGAAAAGTACGGACTCTGGACAATGCGGGATTCCGGAGTATTCTCGGAACTACTGTTCGTCGAAGTAACGGTGGATGACCTGCTCGAGCCAGTTACCTGTCGTTTGCGAGGGCTGGCGGGAGCAGAAGTATCAGTGTTTTCGTCGGGGCGGGCCCGTTTGCGAGTGGGTTTCCCCTCGCCAGCCATCGTGGATCGAGGATGGAGTTGTGGAACCGTGGGCGTCACCACATTCTATAATCACCTTGTCCACAAACCACGATCATCTCCATGGCTGGTCGGGCGGGTGGTCTCTACGGTGGAATCCAGTTCACCACTGCAAAACCTTTCGCCAATCAAGACGCATCGGCTTCTTCATCATCTGCGCCTTCAAAACCGACCCTGGTCGAAAAACCCCCTCCGGAACAGCAGCCGACCAGCGAGGCTCGGCCTTCGACAAGCGGTCAAACTCCCGCGGACCCTGGATCAGCCTCCACAAAGGCTTCAGCTGGTATTGCATCCCTCCCCTGAACAGAAAGATGTCATACAAAGCGAACTTAATCATGTGTCCTCGAATGTAAAGGATGGTCTGCTGCTCTTGCGTTCGCCCCAGTGCGACGCAGTGCTCAGCAGAAACCGAAACCCGCCGCGCCTAGGATACCAGGTTCTATTCCTGGGGGGACATTGTCGTCAATGTCGACCGTTTCCGCTACCGCTGTGGTCTTCGCCCCGCCTACAACTTCCGAAACACCTACGAATCCTCCCTTGGATTCCCAACCGACCCTCCAACCCGAGAGATGGGGAAAGAAGGTCAAACCCCCTTCGATGGTGTTGGATGAAGATGTCAACGGCTTTAAGAACAAACGAGGCAAGAATAAGAAGTCAGGGGGAGGCGGAAAGAAAGGCAAGAAGGTGGGTAGAATGTACGATTCACAAGGGACTCACTGACACCACTTTGACAGAAAAACGCTCCTGCTATCGTTCTTTGGGACCCGAACGAGGACTACGACCCAACCCGGCCGAATGACTACAATGAATACAAAACGTGGAGGCAACGTGAAAGGGTGGAACGCAGACAGCGTGCACTGGAAGAAATGCGGACGGGTGCCAACAAGCGCTACAGGAGCAGCAGTTTCACTGATAGCGTGGGAAGTGGTTCTGAAGGCGAACGGCCACATAAAGCAGGTTTGTAGAACTGTCAAATACAGTGGGCGTCCCCTCTAACCTATCCCCCCACAGGCCGCTACGAAGAGTATGACCGTTGGAACCGAAACGAGGATGATGCACCCCGAGGGTTAGGCGCTCCCGTTGCCCCGGCCAACACAGACATGACCGGTGACGAAGCTTACCAACGACGCCTTGCAATGTCTTCTGGTCTGCAGCAGCCAGCCCCCTCCCTGGTGGTTGCCGACCGCCACATGTCCGGTGATGACGCATATGCACGGCGAATGGTAATGTCCTCGGGTCAACCACCTTCCTTCCCGATAGAGGAAACGGAAGAAGACGAATATCAGCGCAGGGCCGCCATGTCCTCGGCATCTCAAGTACATCAGCCGGAACCGCCGAGCGAACCCTCGCCGACGCTGGCATACAATCCCTTTGCACCTGTTTCCGTTCCTCCCCCTCCTCCTGGTCCACCTCCCTCAATCGAGGATGAGGTCGCCCGTAAGAGAGAAGCCGCGGCCGCAATCGCAGCCAAATTTGGCGCGTTGGCTGCCACCCAACCTCCAGAAGAGTCGACCCCTACTCTGCAGAATCCTGTCCAACGGTATGTCTTATTTGTTTTCGCGGCGCGCTGTTCTCAAAGGTTTACAGGCCAGATCCATCCACTTTCGCTGAGCGGATGATGGCAAAATGGGGCTACCAGGAAGGACAAGGCCTGGGAGCAGATGGTCAAGGTATTGTGAACGCGTTGACGGTGGAACAAATTCGTGAGGGTAAAGGTAAAGGCAAGAAGGAGGGTAAAGGTAAAGGCGTTGGATCAAAGATGGGCAGGATAATCAACGATAACGAAGACGCTCAGGCGCGCGAGGATCGCGTTAAGTTTGGAGAACCTAGCCGAGTGGTGGTCCTTACAAACATGGTTGGTCCTGAAGACGCGGACGATGGCGACTTAAGAGAAGAAATTGGTATATTCGACATCCCATCTCGTTTTGGAACTTTACTGATAGGATAAACAGGGGATGAATGTTCAAAGAATGGCACAGTTGAGCGAGTCATCGTCCACCTTGTCAACCCACCTCCTTCAAATCCTGACGATGCGGTCCGAATCTTTGTCCTTTTCGCCGGTCCGGTCGGGGCTTGGAAGACAGTTCGGGAACTGGATGGACGATTCTTTGGCGGAAGGACAGTGAGAGCGAGGTACTTCCCTGAACCCTTGTTCGACCAGTACAGTCTGGATGTGGCGCTATAATGACCATTCCTGTTTTGTTTTCATCTCAATACTCGATGCTCCCCCGTCCGTCACGAGTGTATCGCGCTTCATCCTATAAGACCTTATTTCTCTGCACCAAAGGAGCCAACTTTGTAAGCACTCAACAGTTTTGGGACTCTACCTGAAATATCCTCGCTCGTCGCTCTGAGGATTTCGAGGAGTTGTTTCCGGTTTAACATGTATGCGGTTTCAATCGCAGCTATCTTCCCCTTTTGTAGATCTGATGGTAATTCTGGCCTTACACATTGGTCAAGTTTATGGGCAGCCCGGTGTTGATTACAGTGAGAAGTGTTGCCATGTAATGAGTATACCCCCGGGTGGAGAGAGATTTCAGCACCTAGCTCGAGTCTAGTACATTCTAGCCTCAAAAATGGATGCCTGGGCTGCCCTCAGTGAATTGAGATTACCTGACACAGCCCAACATCAATCATGTGAAGGTGCACAGCTTGATGAGTAAGCATGACTAAGCGTGACTCATGCTGACCAAGCCTACACAGCTGGGACTATATATACTGGGGGTGTGAGTAAAAACCCCCAGAAATAACTTGCCTCACAACACTCATGAAGAACAAGAGCACAATGGAATTACCACCCCTCCCCATAAATGTGACAATCAATCAGGCAGGAACCAAAGCAATCCTACACATCAATTGCCAAAGTGATGGAAAAGTAGCAAGGTGGATAGAGGATAAGGGAGAGGGTGATGCATGGGCAAAGCAAGTTTGGTTGGGCAAGCTGGGATGCCTGCTCAAGCTCTATGGGAATATTGAATGTCAGTGGCCTCATCTATCAATGGAGCCTAACATAAACACAACACTTATTCTAGATAAATTCAATAACCCATGGGCATACACCATCTCAGACTTTCCTGAAAATTACAAACTCTTTGCTGTGGAGCGCCAGGTTGCACAGGGAGAAAATCATCCCAGAAAGGATTACTATTTGTGTGGTATGGTTTTCTTTCTTCTATCTGTGTAACCCTATTGAAAATTTCTTTTCAGGTGGGGGCCACAAGTACAGGTCACCCCAAGAATTTTATCCCCACATGCATTGGCTACTTGACAACACTAGAGGGGTCAGGAAACCATGCATCTGCCAATACTGTGATCCTAGCAGATCACAAGAGCAAATCAACAAGATCTTTCCACTGCCCCCACACAGGGAAAGTACCAAAGGGCCAAGGGGAGCTAAGAAGCATAAGCAGGCAAAGAAACTACATGGTCCCAGGGGTGTTACCAGCAAGAGGGGGTTCATTGTGAACCGGAATTCCATTACCAGTGGCCCAGTAACCACCCTGGGAAATGGATGGCAGAAGCACAAACTTATTGGTTATAAGACAAGCCATCCTTTCCAATAAATTTCTCCCCTTCTCTTTGTTCTAGACTCTCCCTACACTTGTGGTCCTCATTTCTATTAGGTGGCCCCTCGGTGGGTTTGCGGAGCCTTTTAGATGTCACTTCTATGAATATCTTCAACCTGTATGTTACAACCTATTTTACTTCTCATGTATGGGTTTGCAACCCTGGGTGGTGCACCAGATGAATTTTCTATCCGTATTATACAAAATACAGCAGTGTAATACCGTCAGGATTGTGAAGAACAACTAAGCCTCTCAATTATCGGGGTCATTGTTATTTTCAGCCCACCACCGACCTGCCTGCAGCGCCAGTACACCCGTCAGAGCAACACTGCAGACAAGGTGGGACGACGCGAGCTCAAGCGTCGACCTTTTTAGAGGTTCAGGAACCTCTGCCACATACTCGGGTAAAGTGACGAAGTTCGCCCTCAGGTCTAAAAAGGAAGGTCGTGAACCAAGAGTCAAACGATTACTCGGGTCCGGACGGGACCTACTCGGGAGGACAGTATGCATGTACACAGCCAAGGCTGATGCATATAGGACTGCGGGACGGGGCATCAGCCAACTAAAGGAGAATAAAATAAGACGGTACGAACATATGCTTCCCCCGTCGAACATGAGGTTCCCGGCTTCGCCTTCGCGGAGACACCATAATATCGTCAAACCGCCACCAATGGCCACGAACGCGAAAAAATAGAGGAATCCGATCGGAGCTTTGGTGATCACAGAGTAGTACGTCGCAGACATCCACAATCGTTCGTCTGTGGCCGGTGGTTTCCACAGAGTCAACGAGTCCGCGATCCAATGCGTGAACAACAACCCTGTATTGTAAATAGCGTGAGGTCTGCGTTCGAAGGAGGGATTGTTGGACGTACCCAGCAGAAACGATGTGGCAAACACCACGACACTAACTCGCGTACCGTTCATCCCAGCCATGGCGCGTTCGTGGTCGTCGTTCGTGGTCTTACTTTCGTGCTGCGTCGAGGACAACCAAAAGGTATAACCTTGGGGGTGTATTGAAAACGACCGGCGGATATCACAGGCAACAGCTGGCTCGGGTCTTGCCGAAAACATTCCACCCGTCTTCTCGGATGTCCTCAACATTCCTGAGGCGACTCAACTCTCTCGGACATCGTCAGCTTTCTACAGCTACGACGGTTACGACGGGCCGACTGCCATGGTTCGTTGATCCTGCGCCGTTCGTGAGGCAAAAAGCCCCGCATCTGATTCAGAACGGTCCTGCTCCTCTCCCGGAAGGCGCGCCGACAGTAATCAAAAATCTCCATGCTGCTCTGAAGACGTCCCCTCACTTGGACCAATCCGAACTCTTGGTTTGTGAGCCAATACTGACACCTCCGGGACCGCCCCTCCCGGATGCCATCCCGAGGGGCCGGCGGAAGAGAGGGAGGACATATGCCGGAGAGGGTGTCTCTACGGGAGTGGTTGGAGGGCTGTGGAACTGGATTGTTCTCGCGCAGGTGAGCTCATACACCAATGGTTCATTGTAAATGTTCAAACCTTGTCGGTTCTATAGGTTAAGGAAGGGACAGAAAACCGAGGCGCAATTGAGGCAGTCGTACGCGTTGTCCGCAAATCTGTAAGCAAACGCACCGGATGCGTCGGTAGACGAGGGTTTTGACGCGTCCATCGCATTTGCCCTTCAGTTGCTCCAATCTTCACCACCAGTGACGCTACCTCCAAACTCAAAACGGAGGACGAACGACGGTTGGACGATGATCGACGCTGGGGACTTTGCGGTCCATGTCGTCAGTCGAGAGGCACGAGCCAAGTTCTTCCCTCCCGGGACAAGACGATTCCAAGACGCTCTGTGAGCGTCCGCCTACAATCACCTCCCCACTCCTCTTAGCGGGTACATTCCCCGGTCATCGTATCTTTCACATCTCCGACTATCGACAATGAACACGCATCTCCAACTAGCATTTAACCTTTCCGTCGATTTAGGTCACCTTTTTTTGCGTCGAGGGGGAAGTGCACACTTTAGATTGCATACCGTACAATAGCATCTCGTGGGCCATGCAAACCTCAATCCACGTAGCGCTCTTTACCTACGTTCCACCTGGCCCTCGGTCGATAATTCAACTCTTCGACGAGCATCCTCTCCTTGACAGACCTATGGAAGTGCGGTTCCTCCTGACGAATCCGTCTGCCCTTCCCAATGTTGAATCTGAAAAACACCCTCAGCAACCGTTCAAGATCATACCACAGAACGTCTTACCCCCACTTTGCGCTCCACTTCCCATTTGCTTCTTGCCATGCGTACTTCATTGGAAACATCTCCAACATCCACCAAACCTTTTTTGACTTCAACTCATCATGGCAATCGGTCAGCACGTCGTGATCCATCGGCCACAGTTCTGCTGCATCGTGACCATTAGCGTTCTCGCGACCATGTGTCATGGAAGGAGATTTGGTCATATGTGACCCCGTCTTCCAGAGATCTCCGACGGTGGGCTGGTTGTGGTCCATGAAGACGATGCTCGAGATATCGATGTCGGCATTCCGCAGAGCAGCGTGATCGAAAAGAATACCGCATTGGGAGAGCACAACCTGTTTGACCATCCATCGGAGAGAGATACCGGCAAGAGAGTATCGACAGTCATCTGCAACTGCCCCGCCTTTTAGAAGAAATAATCAATGTGAGGGGCAACAGCCTACGGTAAAACATAAGATACTGACCGCCGACATCCGAGTGACATCCTGCGAACCAAACTTCTTCTACGCTTTGAAGGAGCCCTACCTCAGTCCTCCGCAGAGCAGCACGTTCAAGCGCGGGAGTTCTGGATTTACTGGAAATATCGTTCCTCCTTCCCACCGTTCTGTAGCGTTCCATATCAGACAGCCTCTGGACAGTCGTCCTCCACGTTGTTGTCAATTTTGGCCGCGATTGTTGTATACCAGCTTCCTCTGGGCAGGGTTCCAAAACCGATGTGTTCGCGCGGCTAGCGTGCTCCGGGTCATTCTTGGCAGACTCCTCGTCGGGACTTTCACGGTGAAACATATTGGGCTGGTATTTAGCTCGGTGCTGAAGGAAAATGTTGAGCACTCCGATCGTCAATGGGAGCAATAAATTCTTACTTCGTCAAGGGACAGCGCGTGTCTGAACACCCTTATCGCCTCGTTGTTGGTGGTAAAGGGTAAGTTGCGGCCATAGAGTATTCCAACACTCGCAACAGTATCCCTGTAGGTTCATCAGAGAACCGACCATTACGGAAGTGTGCTGATAGTACGTACCACACCCCGACAAAATCGATCGTGACCGGATTGCAGAAAGTTTGTTTATAGCCGGCTGCAAGTTGACATCCGACCTTGTCCGTCCGTTTGTAGAGCCGATATGCAAACGGGATCTGTTCTTCGTTGTCCCTGGGTAGAAGCCCGATCTGGACACCGTCTTTCAACTATGGCCTCGGCGTCGGTGTGAGTTTTACGGCATACCTTGAATAGAAATCCCGCCAACGCCCGAGCTGTATAGGCACCGCGGGAGAATCCTGACGTATGATGTGGTGAATGACTTCAAGTTGGAGGAGGGAAAGCTCCACCTACCAAATAGACAAATCTTGTCACCCTGGCGGTAGTTCTGCATAAGAAACTTGTATCCAGCACGGACGTGCGCATTGAGATACCTGGGAGCGTTAAGTGGGTGAATTGCCAGACTATTCAAAATGGATACCGCACCATGCCATGGCCAGGTCTGCGGTCCTGGCTAACCACTCCAGCAACGGACTTACGACTCCGGGATTGAAGAACGTCCCGATTCCGGGCTACGCCAACGAAAGTCAGGATGGGCGGGAAGGTCAGCCTACGATGGGAATACAGAACCTGGTAATACACAATCTGGTCGAACGGACGGCATTTTTCGAGAAGAGCGTAGAACTTGACAACGTTCGTATTCTGGGCTGCGGGTCAGATTGCCTTGCGAGAAGCAACGAGATGGCTGGTATCGAGACTGACCGAAGGACCGTATTGGTTCGAAGTCCCGTCAAAACAGAGCACAATCACTCGCGGCTGGCGCACAGTAGAGTCGGTAGACATGGGGGTTGTTTCCAGAGAAAGCTGCGGCGCCGACAAAACTTATAGGTGACTTCGCACTCCACATTGGAGAGAAGTCATCAGACAAGGTGGCGATGCCTCATCAAGCGGGTACGGACCAGTGGGGCCGTGGCAGGACGAGGCCCCCCACAGTGTACAGGACTTTGTCAGTGTCAGACTTTCACCGAAGACCCTCTATACGACGACCGAAAATCGCCTGAAAATACCATATCAGCCACGCGACAGGCGCGCTCCAAACCAGCTCCTGGCAAGACTCGGACTGCATCAGATTGGTGGTGGAGAGAAGTATTCCCCGTGAGCCACAGATAAGCGCCAAGGGACCGATCACACTCGGCCCGCGTTCCCTGTTTCGTTCCCCGCGCCGAAAATCCAATCATGAACTGGCGGTGGCATCCCGCCCGACCGCCGCTCTCATCACCTGTCGACAGACATGGCTAAAAAAGGGTTGGTCCTGGTACACAACAGTCCTCGTACCCAAACCGTCTCTGATATTTGGACGCGTCCCAAGGTCACCGGTGTTTCTGGTTATCTAGGATCCCACGTTGTGGATCGGTTAGTTGCGTGGCAGGGGTACAAAGTCAGAGGGTAAGCCGATAACGCCTGTTCCTGCTATCCCAACCCCACTCAGACAGCATCGCTCGAAACCCTAAAGTAGCCCAAGTTCAAGCCGTATACGACAAGGCCTACGGGTCCGGGGTAGAGATGCTTGGTGCTGATGATCTCACTGCCGGAGATTACACCGCGGCGGTTGAAGGTACACATCTTTATATTCCGAAATGCCCGGAAACATCAAATAACGCGCCGCGTTGAACCTACCACAAAGGAAATGGCGGGATGATCTGACTGGAGTCGGTGGTAGTATGAATTTTGGAGCGCATGCGGCCGGTGACCATTCCCCACATGCACACCCCACCCTTGCGTCACCCAATAGGTACCACAGAACGGAGGCCTATGACGACACCGCCAGCAAAAGAAAACGTATAAAACGACGCCTTGTGGTCTCGGCACTTGGATCTCTCACGAATACTGTACCCCGACTTGCACTATTGACTTATACCTCACCCCACCTCACATCTTAAACCTTCATACCAATCATGTTTCTCAACGATAGGACCCTCGGTGTCGCCAAAGGCTCCGCCGTCTACGATGGTCTCGGCAACCCGACGTCCCATTCCAATTATTCAACCCCGCTCGCCATGAACCTCGTAAGTATATCCACACAACCACTCCGTCTTCTAGACGTTAACCTTCGAGCGTGGGGCTCATAGGCCGAAGACCCGCTTGCGGAAGAGTTGGCAGCTGGCGCAGGACCAAATTTCCAAGGTCATACGAAGAATTCCAAAACCACCGGCGGAGTGATCGAGGGACGACCAGGGATTATCGAGTCGACGCATATCGATCCACTGAAAGAGAACACATCACGTTAGTATACCATCCTCACTCTCACCTTTCTTGATTTTTCTTACGAGCCCCGTGTTTGTGCAGAAAGAGACCAATGGGAGGATGTCGGAGTAACTCCGACCAACACAAACTCTTCCAGATCAGAAATGGTGAAGACCGCCATAGATCTTGGTAACGCCACGTCGAATATGTTGACTGGTGCTATGAAGATGGCTTACGGAAGCGTCGCCGGTAACGAGGAAGCATTCAAGGCCGGTAAGGAGGCCGTGTACGGGAAGGATGCTTGAACGAGCAACCGCGAAGTTGAAACCAAACATAGTAGCCCCATAATCATTTGTACCAGTGTAATACCACCTCTTCTTGAACGGTCGCTGTGTTCTCGACCGATGTCGAATCCTTGATTTGACGTGAGGGGGTCGACGTTCACAAAAATGACGCACGATTGCGAAGGCTACACAAAACCGACATGAAAACCAAATAGATATTCACCTGCCAGATATCCAATAGGAAAGCGGACAAACACAACTAGTTGTAAGGGGACACTGTGCGGGAGGAGTGCTACCCGAATCTGAGGGACCGTTACCCAAACCCAATCAAGAAACAGAAAGCTCGGCCAACTCTTTTCTGATCTCTGCTTCCGTGTCAATCTTCTTAAGTTGTGTCGCCTCTAACCTCTCCCCCCTGTTCGCCTTCTCTTTGAGCTCTTCAATCGCCTTCAGCTGTTTGTGCAGACGACAAGGTCAACAACCGGCATACACGCGGCAGTGAGCAAAACCAACCTTTTTGTTGAGGTTCCGAACCTTCTTAGCGCTCGCGTCCAAAGCCGGATCGACAACGTCAACTGGTTGCTCCTGCGGAACGGGTGGCGGGGGATGCCTTCCTCCACCGTTAACATCTACCGACCTCCTGCCGTTCTGCTCAAACTGTTGCTGCAACCCAGGACCGAGTGGCCCTTTATCCCCCTTATTCTTTTGCTTCTTCTTTCCGTGACCTCCGACTCCATCAGGTTTCGGTGAGGGGCTCTTCGGCGCTCCGGGGACGTATCGCCTTCCGTTCGTCGTCGGTCCGGGACTGTGGTGTCTCGTGGGAGTGTTCTGACCGCTTCCACCGCTATCCTCCCGGCGGTAAGCCAAGGACGCCTCCAGACCTCTCGCACCCGGGGGTCGATATGGGGCCTTTACGGGTGTCACAACCTTCGCCGTCGTCGTCAACTCCAAGACGCTCGGATGCGGTGTTGGGGCAGGAGGTATCGTCTGACCGAACTGAGGTACCTGTTCAGCGGGTATCGGTCGCCAAGAAGCCTGGTAGAGTTCGTCGATTGATTCGGTGTGCATTAAACTACCTGCACAGTGCCAGATCTTGATGCCATTGTCCACACGAAGCCGGGGGGAGAGCGTAGCGGTGAGAATGAATCGTCCATCTGGTGACCACTGACAGAAGGATGCATTTGCTGCATCAATGGTGGCGACCTTGGCAAGAGATCTCCGATCGACGATGTCAAGGGTTCCTCTCAGGTTTCCGAAGCCGCCCAACGCAACCAATCGACCGTGAGAATTGAACGAAACGAAATTGTAGAAGTTGTTCCCGAAGTCGTGGACGAGGCGCCCTCGCTGATCAAACAAGGCGGCCTTCGCCGGCATGACTATCGTCCTCACTTCAGTGACCGGTGCCGAAACGGGACTCAAGGCGAGAGGACTTACATCCATAGATAACCGCAAACTCCTTAGAGTTGGGACTCCAGTTGAAGTCATGGATGCCGCCCTCCTTGTCGAGGGTTAAACGAAGATCGAAATTGCCGGCAGCACTGAGGAGGAAAAATCCACCAGTCTCGCCATAATAGCTCTTTCCGGAATTGTCGACTTCCGTCTGAGTGAGCACCAGGACCTGAGTGCCGAGAGTGTTCCATTTGATCTGTGCGCGGTCTGCTTTGAAGAACGACTTTTGACACGTAGGTGGTGCTGAGAGTGAAATGAGGCTATAAATCTTTATGCTCGCGGGTTGACCCTATAGGCATCATGAAACCGGGGGCGTAAGCAATCAAGCGGTTGTGGTAAAAAGTATCGGCTTACCTTCTTCTCACCAACGAAGACCGCCACGGAAGGATTCAACCCAGGGCTGAGGACAACTGAAGTAGCACCTTCGACCTTGAGTTTATCGACGATTCCCTCGGACCACTCCGCGGGTCGATATACTTGAATGTCTGCGCCGACCAACCTGATGGCGTGCGATTCAGATATCGTATATTGAAGGTCCCAGCCCTCCTGGGCCTTTTGACTGAAAGCGATGAGCTCTTCACCCGTGGAAACGCTGAAGACTCGATGATTTTTGTGCTGGGCGCCATCCTCCAGCTTTACTGCGCACGCGAACCGAACAGATCCGAAAAAGACCAACCGAACCGATGAATTACGAAGGAAGGGGCGACGGCCAATCAGCAAACGATGCAACAAGGAAAGAACCGATGGAAGAGGGGGCGTCATCGAGTCGAGACCACTCACCAGGTCTCTCCCAAGTAGACAGGTAAGTCCCCCTCGGAGAAAACCCGATTTCTATTATATTCGGCAAATTGAGCTGGCAAAGCCGCTGTGCACCCTCTGCCAAGAATATCCGGACGCTGTATCAAGGCGGAAGAAGAAGAAGAGGGGAGAAAGCACGAGGGTCAGTTAGATCGGAGTATCTTGACGCCGTGGTACGGACCAAGTGGGGAGGGCGTATGCGTAGAGCCTTCCGTCGTCGCTGTACTTGTACGTTCGAGCGGGGACATCTGAGGCTTGGACGCCTTCGAGCGGCGTGTACGATGGCGAACCGCCGGTCAGACCGAGGGTTTTCTGAGCGCGGACTGCACGGAAATTGTGAGCTGTGACCAGAACACGAGCATAAGCGAAGGTTCGGACGGACATGCATACTGCTGAGAGGGCTGGGAGGCCATTTGAGGAGGGGGCCCGTCGGCGATGAAAGCAAATTAATGCTTCAAGTCAACAGAGGTGGGAAAAAGAATGCGTGTACAGTTTTATAAAGTGATCACATGATACTACAGAAACTAAAACATATGCGCTGCTGTAACATAATATTTGAGGATGAGCGAGGAAAAAAGATGCAAAAAGTAAAAAGCAGTCTAATCTAAGACACCAGCGGGGGTGGAAGGGCGGTGGGTACAAATTTTGGAGCCGACATGCGATACTGGGAGTATTCCCCGTACGCCCAACCCTCCCCAGTATCCTCAATATCGATCGTAATCTCGTCCTCGTCTTCAGCGATGTCGCAGTCCTCGACGTACACGCTGATCCCGTCCATACTATCCTCCGGCGCAAGCAACATCTCAACTCCCCTCTGACCCTCAACCTTCGTCCTCCTGAACTGCGCATCGACCTCCAACTTCCGCAGCGCGTGAATCAGGTCCTCGGCGAGGGGAGTTGCGTTGGGGGGGTCTTCCCTGACTTGTTCCCATCCGATAGGGGGAGACCCAGGAGGGGAGATGAGGAAGTTCTTTTCGTGTTGGGGCGGTCGGAGATACTGTTCCGACGGATCTCTCTCGATCTCTGTCCTGTCCGCACGATACACCTTCAGCGACTCGATGGACTCCGGCCTACAACCACGGTCAATCAGCATGTGGGCTAGACGGGCAAGGGTCAGCGTACGTACCGGTCGTGTGTATGTTTCAGAGCAGTGGCATCGAAGTCCAGCCTCGCCCGCTCGGCATCTTCGTCATTGTAGTAGACCACCATTATCCTGCCAAAGCTCGGCAGCAGAACCCACGAGTGCACACTTCCAAACAGCTGAAAGTGTCGCTCGAGAATGGAGACCATGGTAGGATTTTGGAAGAAAGAGCGAGATATTCCGGTGACGATCAGAGTGTTTGTCATTGGTGACGAGGGTTTTGTCTGGGGGGTATGTTGCCCAGCAGGAAACGTTTTGACGTGGAAGTCGACAGTGAAGTCTCCGTAGTTCAAAGTCTGCGGCATCGTCGGTCTGAGCGTCTGGAGTTGGTAGGGCAGATAGAGAGAAGATGGTGTAAGTGGAGACGGACGATCAGTCCTTTTATAGATGATGCCAATATTCATTACACAGGCCAATCGCGTGAGCCTCAGTCACGACCTCACGGTTTCGACGTTCCAACAGAAGATCTACGAACCACTACACCGCTTTCCACCGTGCCCAGTCGCATCTCATTCTCCTCCGGCCGTCCTTTCGCAGTCGCCTGACGTGTCCCGGGCCCGCAACCGCCACGCACCGCTTCTCCGGAGCGAGCGCTGCTTTGGGAGGTGCCATGGCCTTCGTCCGACCAAACCAGTTTTATTGTCTGTCCCTGAGACTTTGCTCTGTCGCCACATTCTTCTCCTTCAGTGCATGTACCTTTTCTTCCTTGGTGGCGTCATACGAAACCACAGTCTGGTTGAATCTATTTGAGATCCAGTCTCAGCATTTGCGTGATCGAACAAAAGCGAGACCGGGCTCACGGATTCTCTGGAGCTTTCTGGAATTTCTTGAACAGAAGCTCCTCGTACTGCTTCAAACGCAAACCTGGGTGCTAGACATTGATGGCAATCAGACAACCAGTGTCACAGCCATCGACAAAGCACCGAATTAGAAAATTACCTCCTCCCGGAGTGTAGGTAACTCCCGTTCCTTATAAGCCTCCAAGGCGGCCTAATCGATGAACCAAGAGGCATGAGCACATGTCTGCAGTGCGGCAGATCGCCGTGGCACTTAAATGGGTTCTCACCTTGAACCTTCGCTGTAAGGGCGAGGAAAGCACAGACAAGCCTCAGCAAGCTGTGTATGGATGTCAACCTCAACACTAACCTCTGGGTGCCTTTCAATCCCAGCAGCTTGTTGGCCAACGCTTGCCTTGTCCGTTTTGGCGTTTACCACTTCCAACAAATCCAAGGCGTTGTCGATACCCCTGGCGGTGAAGCTCTCGATCTCTTGCGGTTCCTCGCTGGTCTCTTTCACGCTGCCGGCACCAAGACCGCCTCCAGCGGAAAGGGCGCCAGGACCTGCGGGCTTGGCGTCCTTCTTTTTATTGCTAGCCTTATTGGGAGTGGGTTTCTTGGGTGTTGCGTTGGCTTCCTCCTCCGCGAGGAGACGAGCGGCTTCCGCCTTGCGGGCGAGCTGCTCCTGGCGCTTGGCCTCCTTATCGACACCCTTATCCTTCTTAGTACCTTGACCCCACTTGGATGCCTCGAGACGTTCCTGTAGATATCCATGTCTTTATGCTAGTCATACCCATCCTAGGGACACACGTACCTTCTC
>Ga0307515_10004684_pt1 | contig 28046 bp, 11 predicted proteins | sample 17_EM_MG_FD_194513 | JGI IMG/M metagenome (GOLD analysis project Ga0307515, IMG submission 194513) | Populus trichocarpa ectomycorrhiza microbial communities from riparian zone in the Pacific Northwest, United States - 17_EM | ecosystem: Host-associated > Plants > Roots > Unclassified | place... | reverse complement strand
AAAAACTATCTTTTCACTTTAGTATTTAATTAATTAACGTCGATAAATCCTTTAATGATTTATTAATGCATATATTTTTCAATTCATTTTATTAAACTTAGATATATCATCTTTTCAATCCTTAATTAGTTGTTTTTTATGACATAAAATTGGCTATATATAATGGCTATATTGGGCACGTCCATTTTCAGCCTAGGGCATGGGCTTTAAACCTTTCATAGCGATTTCATGGATTTTAGCTAGCGGCAGGCCAACCCAAAGGAAGTAAAGAAACGAATAACGAGTTGATTTACCTGCGATGTACAAGTGTAACGGGACGGAGGCCCAGATATGACTATGGGCAAGGCTATCTCAAATAACATCGCAGGCAGCTCAGAGCGGCCATATGATAGATGGGTCCATGGTTACAGTTAGATTATCAAGTTTTCAGTAAATTAACATTATTTTTAATACATATTAAAAATTACAGATCCTGGTTATTCACCGTCTATCCTCGCCTAATTTAAAATAAATGGTCAAATCAAGAAGGAGATTCTCTTTCAAAGCATAACAAAATATGAATTCTGGGTAGGAATAGGGTATGCGTGGGGAAAATAATCCATTGTTAACTGAGCAGTCAACAGTGATCTTTGCCCTCTAACAGTTTCATGTTTCCAAATCGATGGAATTGATTGACACAGCAGACTCCACTGTCATTTGTTGCAGAATGTGATGGACGCGATCCGAAAAACCCAGTTTAGGAACTCGAGTAATGTTTGTCTACCACCATTCAATAAACTGGCTGTTTATTGATCGGTTTGCTAGCTACCTGCATTATTTAAGGTATAAACAAAAATCATTTGATGATACTTTTCTGGGAAAGCAGTGGCTCTCCACAGCTACGGCATTATAATAAGAATCACTAGATCTTAGTCACATTGGTAGGATTTTCAGTGCTGTTTTTAAGATACCAGGCAGTCGTCATTCGAAATATAGTAACAGGATACTGTTTTTTCCTCTTGACGTGTATCGATCCAATTTATTAGTCTCTCGTTGAAAGTGGTTCACGAAGGCATTTCACATCACAGTCCTTTCTAACAAAACGTCCTCGTGTGCACTCGGAGTTGACTCGGTCTCCTGAAGATTTTACCACAGGAACGGCACCCGTGAAACTACTAGTGGTGGTCATAGAGCACTCGGCGTCACTACAAATGGCATCTCTCCAACCACGCAACATACAGGTTAGAGGTCATGGGACTGACCAAACCGACTCACTTGTAGTCCTTTTTTTTAATAAATTCGGTTTTTTAATAAATTCGGTAAGCTTTTCTAGTATAAAAAGCATGTTGTCCTTTTTTTTTTTTAATATATATATCTGGACTCTTTTATACACATCTCCGTTAATCTAATCAGTCTTAAAGTTAATAATTATATAAATTTTTAGTAATTTTAAGATTTATAAGACTTAAACTAATAACCTCTACAAAACAAATTTAGAAACTAACTAGTTAAGTTACATCCCTCAAGATTAAAAGTTATTATTTTATTATCGTTGCGATATGAACCAGATTTTGTACGACGTAAAAAAATAATATATCATTAATTATAATTTTTATTTATATTGTTATTAAACTTTGTTATAACAATTTAAAATTTAAACTTATAAAATCTGAAAAAAATTTCAACATGAGTTTACAGTCCTGTCTAAATACATCTCATTACATGTATTATATAAGTTCATTGAATAATTTACAAAAGCATAAATCTACCATTCAATATTTATAGATTTCAGGATGATGACGATGATATGATAGGATATGTATTTGCCAGAGAATTTAATCCCTAGTTTTGAAATTTTCTTTTCCAGATAATATCTTTTGATATACTTAGAAATTGGAATTCTTTATTATGTAGATTTTATAATCTATTTTGTTTTTTCCCCCACAAGAGAGATGAACATTCATTGTTTTTTTAATATTCAGTTGTTTTCTTGGGGGGGTTTGATATCCTCACTGATACATTAATTGCATTCCGTTTCTAGATAAAATCAGCCTTTTCTTTTCTTTTCTAGAAAAACTCAAGGACTCCATGATTTATTTTTTCAAAAACATTTCATATTATTCTTCTTCAATAAAGTTTAATATGTTGGTTAGAAAGGACATTAAAGGCATTTTACTAAGTTTTTATTAGATCTAGATTCCATATTATTTCTAGAATATTTTTTTCCCCTTCTTTTGGCCCTGAACTTGTCTCATCGAATTACACTTCCATGCTTTACAATGCCCTAAATACATCGCACAGAGATATTATATCACAGGGAATTACTCTGCTTGTTTTAATTATTCGAATTTCTAGAGCGATAGCAACCACACATCACACAGATGCAGGAAAGGTCCACATGAATCACAACAATATTAAAATATCGTTCAATTAAGGCAATGTTCAAGATTGTGTTTTTAAGACTATGGCTTGTATCTAAAATCATGGTTTTAAAAAATTAGGATATTTAGAACTTGTTTGGAAGTGTGGTTATGGTTATTTTTTAAAGTATTTTTTACAAAAAAAAATACATCAAAATAATATTTTTTCTTTTTAAAAAATTATTTTTATCATCAGCACATCAAAATAATTTGAAAATACAAAAAAATATTAATTTGAAGCAAAGAAAAATAAAAAATTTTAAATTTTTTTAAAACTATTTTTGAAACACGAAAACAAACAGGCTTTATAATCTTTTCCAAAACAATAAATTCTAGTTTCTTCATAATCATGATTTTAAAAGGGTTATCAAACGTCTATTTTTAACCTAATTTAATTACTTTTTTTTTATCAACTCAATAACAAACAACCACCACGACAACGATAGGGTGATGGGATATATTATGTGATGAATGATGTCTATATAAATGCAAGCCAATCAAATTATCTTTAATAATTCCAACTATAAACAAGTTTGACTTTCATAATAAAAAAAAGTGCAATAGCAGGTAGGAAACTAGTCATGCGGAGTATAAATAACACCATTTGAAAAAAGGCCAAGTTTTTGTTTTCGTCTAGGATTAGCTTGCAAAATCTTAACTATTAATAATTGTTGCTGAATATATATACATACCAGGAAATATATATATAATAGCTCATTAAATCTCGTGGCACACAGATTTAGTTTTCTGAAGGAAAAAAGAATGATTTCAAAATGATTATGAGGAGGCTGAGAAAGAGAGCCCAGAGAGCAATGCGAATTGCTTCACGTTTGTGACCAGCATACGTTAAGATGTTTTAAGTTATAAGCAGTACAAAATCAAGCGTGTAGTCTAGTATCTCTCCTGCCAAGTTTTACGTAAATCAAGCACTCACCTAAAGGTTCCTTCCAGATTACTTGATAGGAACGAAGATTAACTATAATCCAAAAAGATACCCTAAAAATGGGGATTGCTTCTTAACACTACATTTTCCTTTAAAGCTATACCTATCGATCAACGACCTATATGAAATTGGACTTGTGCTTGCTCGAAGCAGCGACTAATAAAATGTGCGATGTGAGGTTGAAATTTAGCATTTCATACTATTGTTTAGGAGTTCGTTAACAGTTTTATTAAAAGTATTTTTTATTTGAAAATATATTAAAATATTTTTTTATTTTTAACATAAAATAATTTGAAAATATATATAAAAAAATTAAATAACTTTTTAAAAAAACAACATTTAAAAGACAATTCTAAACATCACCCACTCCTCGTAATTAATTGGGGGAGAAACACGTTTACGAAAGCTTCAGACTTTGAAAGATTATCCTCTAGCTGCCTCAACCCCCAGAACGCAACTTGCACCTTTACACCCGTCTCTCTTCAAATTTTGTATCCGTACTATTTTAGTCTTGTCTACTATTTTTGGTCAGTAGTTGTCAATGTGGCAGATCAAACGTCCCCTCTCCCTTTAGGTATCAGTTATCGCCAGCCTTTTCCAACTATTCAAAGCTCATTACAAGCAACCTCTTGTCACATGTTAAATATATCGCACGGGAAGAGGGTTTTCACTTTTGAGGACCAGTTGTGATGTATGTAAATTGTTCTAGATATTTATTTTTTTAAAAAAAAAACACGGATGAATAAAATTGACAAAATTAAAAATTGGATTCTCAACCTACCTATTTGTATTCAAAAGACAAATCCGTGGTGGGAAAATGGGAGTTGCTTGAGTCCGCACATAAACACTGTATCATTTAACCAGTTTATTATAAATTATGATCAAGGTCGTCCAGATTTATGAGCTGTTTGGTAACGAGATTGGATCTGTGTTTTAAACAAAACATAGATGCAACTTGTTTGATAAAAAATATATATATAATTTATTGTTTATGGGTCTTATAGTGTTTTTGCGTCCGAAACGCAGGGGAAAAAAAGTAATTAATTGCTGCTTTTTGCGCACTGTTCATGTAATTAATTAGCATGACCAGTGTAGCATGCTACACTGTTCAGCCAGCTCTACTGTTCTGGTTCAAAGCTCAAAATGCATTGAATCAGGTCTGATCCAGTAAAATAAAAAATAAAAATTATTTTTTATTTTTTAATCGTGTTTTATTCGAAACACTAGTGTTTAACATTATTCAATGACACTACATAAATTAGACAGAGATCGCTTGATGACGAAGCATTTACAAAATTTAATCACAATCCCAATTTTGTTCCTGATTATATTTTGTCTGATGTTGTTGCGCGCTTGAGAAACCAAAAAAATTGTAGTCCTTGTCAGATGTATTTCATACGTAATGGAATTCTAGATAGTTTAATTGAACAATAAAAAATATTTTATATAAAGTATTATTTATTTCATAATGTAATAACAATAGTTAAATCTATAATATTTAAATTAAAAACCATCAATATTAATATATATTTTTTAAAATTATTTTATAACCTTAATTTCAAAAGCATTATTAATCAAATACATTAAACTATTTTTTGTTCAACCTCAATTTCAACCACAGTTTTAACTAAACATACATAAATACAAAATTAACTTCGACCAAAAGTATTTTTTATAAAACAATTTTTTTCAAACCACAATCACAACAACTATCACAATACCAAACACACTAGCCAAATTCTTTTATATATAATTGTACAATCCGACATCACAGTGAAAATATAAAAAAAAGTGAAAACAGAGTATTCATTTAAATAAATTCTTAGATAAAAAACTAATTATACTGTAAAAAAAAATCTCATCCCTTAAAATATGCCTTTCTAATTGTTTGCTTAAATTTAACATGGGTTTTTTATTTTAAAAAATGGGTTTTTTATTTAAAAAAATGATTTGGGGATCGGGCATGGTTTGAAAGCTTAATATTTACTTTCTGAAACACGAGCAGAGAGTGATAAATATTGCATTAGGCTTATAAACCTATTTTATCATTATGTTCCAAATTTAAATCGTGAATCATTACTCATTCTCAATGAACTCTTGAGGTCTCGTTGCCTGGCCCAAATCAACTCATAATATAATATAAAAATAATTTTTTCTAATAAAAATCACAAATAAGTAATTTTAATATTATATATAAAAATTCATTCCTAAAGTCAGGTAATAGATGATAAATAAAAAAAAATAAGGAAATTAATTTGTTTTATATATTTTTTAAAAATAATATAGTCACTTATGGGATAAGTAACTAATACACTATAAGATGTGAAAAATAAGGTGGAAGATATCTCCCAAGATACTCTTAACTTCACAATCTAATTCCATGAAAACTAATTTTTATTTTTATGTTTATTTTTTAAAAACAAAGCATCTTGAAAAAAACACAAAAATTCCTACCATATTTTTTTTTTTAAAAAGCCAAAACCCAATATTTTATTAAAAGAAGGAAAATATCAGAAAATTTAAAAAAACAAGATACAAATAATCAAATCAAAATGCATATAAAAATCTAAGAAAACTAAATTACATTGAAATCCTTTAATTTTCAATCCCAGCAAGGAGGATTGAATTTCCCTTGTCACTCTAGACGCATAAAATTCCCCAGCGATTATAAATCCCTGGGGGTATCCAGGCATCAAGCGTGAATTTAATCCCCACATACTGGTTCATATTTTTTTTATTGTCCATTGTTACAAAGATTATAATAAAACAATTAAGTCAATAAAAGAAAAGTAAAAACAACTAGGACCAAAATTGACCTTCGGCTAGCTGAAGAACGTTAAAAAAATTTGTGGAAACACGCGGTACCCAGCTGGCAACCCTTGGAGATCATGGCTTGAAAGGAGCGTGCCCTCACGTGCCATACATAAAATCTCAAACACAAACACAGATAAAAAGAGCAGCAGAACTTTCTCCCACAAATCTTAGAAGCTGACAAAAATTAATCGTGATTTATTGGTGAATTTCTCATAAAAAAATGATGTGCTTGAGGCTGTGATCTCTATCCTAAAACCAAGACTGTTGTGATTTGGTTATTGGTGTGGAAAATGGTGGATTTAGGTCTTTTGTTTACGGGAAAATTTGCTACAACTTAGGCTGGTTTTTCAGTGGGCTACTGCCGGCAAATGTTGCTGGGTTCTCATCCTAGCGTGAGGAAGGGGGTGCTTGTTGACGGGGAGATTGTTTTTGTTGGAGAATTTGGTGGACTAGGTTGACAGTGGTGGCAGTTAGTTCTGGGCAAAATCTAGGTTATCGATCGTGAGTTGTGTCTATGATGAGGGGAGATCAAAGTTCTGTTGAGAAAAGATCGGGCTGGTGGCTATGAGTGTGGTTTTCCACTGATTTATTTGGTTTCAGTGTTTTATGGAAGAGGAGGAGGCTACGGGCGTTGTGGTGGCTGATGTTGGGTCTGTCACGGGCTGTGCTGGGGCTGGTAATGGTATTTGGTGCAGCGGTTATTGGAGAAGAAAAGAAGATCAAGCCACTGGAGTTGACAGCAATGATGGTGGGCACTGTGGGGCTGATTTGTAGCCGGGTCATTGTTTTTGAAGGGGAAGGATTTGGTGGATTTTAGTGGTAGCAATGTATTTCGGATTCTCTTGGTGGCCGGAGATTTAACGTATTAATGGGTGGTGGTTGATACTTTTGTTCGTATGAGTATAGGGTGGCAGTGTATTGTTTTGTGGGTGGCTTGTGATGTTAGATGGAGGGGACAGGTTTGCAGCGTCGGTAAAGGCTGGTTGCTATAGGGAGATGGGTAATCGGGATAGAGTCCACTGGCGTGGCGTGGAGGAGGTTGTGAGAAAGTTTGGTGGTTATGGAGACTGGTTCACAGTGCTGGAGAGGTTTTATTGTTTATTATGATTCACCCATTTCAATTATGAAAATTTCTTTTCCAATAATCAAATCACAACTTAAAAATGTATCTCCAATACCGATCTAGAGCGTCAATGGGAATAACATTTCCAGGCGTAGGGGCAAACTAGGATTTAAAGAGTGAATATGATGAAGAAAAAAAACCACGATAAGTTTGAAAGTAAAATAACAAATGAAAGACTACATGAATAACGCATATTTTCTGAGGTGAAAAATACACATCTTACAAGAAATAAGTCCTAGTTTCAAGGATATAATTCAAAAACTCAAAATTTTAGTGCCAAAAAATAAATTTCTCAAAGTTAGCTGCTCAATTTTCAAATTCCAAGAAAAAAGAAAAAAGAGCAAGCCTTTTTGGAGTTTGGACCACTGATCCTTGAAAGTTTGTTTTCTCAAAGCGAGGTATTGCTAAATTTCAGCTCGAGCTTAATTAGCAACTTTCTAAAAAGTTAACCAGGTATCCAGCACTCATGCCTGGATAATAATTTCGATATTTAAATTCGAAAAATAAGAAAGAGAGCAAATCTTTTCTGACCACTATCCTTCGGTTTTAGTTTCATCAATGCTATATGCAGTTATATTCCAGCTCAAGCTCCATTAGCAAACGGTCCAGGCATGATTAGAAAAATACATTATTAGCCTTACAAAAAGGTTAAAGTATTTTTCCCTCAAAATATATATTAAAATTATTTTTTTATTTTTTATAAAATTATTTTTAATATTAACATAATAAAATAATAAAAAATATTAAAATAGCAATTTTTTTAAAATAAATATTAACCCATCTTTATTTGAACTGCAATACCAAATAAAGCTGTTAATTTAATAAAAAATTTGCTACGTGCCATGAAATCAGCCCCTAACTTTTACATATCCATTTTCTTAACGTTGATTATTATTATGGATCACCTAACAACGAGTAAACTAGCGATGATCCACTTAACGTTGCTTAAAAATTCCAATGCTGATGTATCTCCAGTTTCTGAACATCTAAAAATATAAACAATGGATGTTGGGTGACGGACGTTATACATATGGACATTGTTTATTCATAGTTGTATGATACTTTTAAAAAACAAATTTTACTTTCATATTTTATTTTTAATTTTTTACATTAATATATTAAAACCATAAAAAAACATCATTTTAATATTTTTTAAAATAAAAATACTTTAAACAAAATACATAAAAGCAAAAGTAGAAGTTATGTCAATCACTCCTCATGCATATTTGTTCACGTGACAAAAATGATGTTTTTCAGAAAATTTAAATTTTTATTTTATTTTTTTAAATAGTTATGTAACGATAATATCAAAAATAAATTTTAAAAATTAAAAATATATATTATTTTAATTTATTTTTTAAAAAATATATTTTCAAATAAAAAATAATTTAAAAAACAATCAAACCACAATTAGAAACAAATAATAACTATGCTCAGCACTTCCATGATGGTGGGAAACCATGCCTTTTCCTTTTGGTTCTGGGTTATTCCTCTTAATTATTGGCAACCACTGTACTAACCCTATCAATGACACCCAATTTGCAAGTGCATCTCAACTCCCAAGCTACTTTAAAATTATCTCTATAAGATATTCGAGACGCATAATTGCCCTTCGGCATCCATAGACAAAAATATAAAACTGCCACTGCACGGGGAAAAAATTATTTAAATTTGATTCGCCTCTCGACCCCAGAACCCCTCTGAGCAAATTGTAGATACTGTTTTCGTGTGCCAATATTTTGTGATTAGGAGCATTGCTCGATAAGTAAAAGGCCCCGATAAAAAAATAAAAGAAGAAAAAAGACAAGTAAAAGGCATTATTCCACGGCTACCACTGGACTTGAATCACGAGGCTGTATACATAGCCCGTGCCTGCAGGTAGGTGATTGTCAGATTAGGTTGATGACTGGCTAGCATTTCAATACACATGCTGAGCTTTCTCCTTGCCTCCTTGGTGTGAACTGTGAAGCAAAGGCATCATGGATCTGCTCAAACTTTCTTTAAATGGAAATACTGTTCCTTTGAATATAAAATTTCTCCCAGAGCTTTTTTTGTCTCCTGAAGCAAGTCACATCATGCGCAAGTGGGTGTCTTATTATACTAGGAAATCAACCAGTGAAGAACAAGAGAAATGTGTTCCGCTAGCAAGGGCCACCTATTTGTACTCTGATTGGGACACTTCATCATACTAATGGCCAATAACGTTAGTGGTGAGATCATCAGATTTGTATCTAGATAAATTAAATTTGTAACTAAGAGATTTTGATTCGTGCAAAATGGACCCCATTCGCTTATTAGTTAAAACATTAAGTAGTGCATCGAATTTAGCTTCGATAAGTTCTAGTTTCTTCCTTTCGGAATCAATATAGCTAGCTTGTTTATTTGGATTAACTATAATTATTTGGTCAATGTTGTTTCACTGCATGGTCAGGAAAGATGTAGATTCTTTGTGCTAATTATAATTGACATATTTTTAAGTTATATCCAGATAGATAGTTCGCCGCGGATCATGGTAATTTTTTCTTGATACGAAAAAAATAAAGTCTAGGCAATAATAACTCGAGTCAAGTTGAAAAAAATTATAAAACTTAATATTTAATAACTTAATCTCAAATGATAAAATTAAAAAATTAATTAAAAAAAAACATCAAAAAAAAAAACTTGTACAAACTCGGGTTAATTTGACTAACTCACCATGAGCGATATGAGACTAGGATAAAAAATTAAATTTTTAAAAGTCATGAAAAAAAAAACCGAAGTTAAATCAATAAAAAACATTGAAAAAAACTCGAGTCAACACATGTTAACTTGACTAATCTACACCAGGGATAACACCACATGAAGAAAAGCAAAAAAATCACAAAGCTCAAGGGATAGTTTAATACCAAATGATGAAATTAAAAAAATTTTAATAAAAAACACAGTCAACCCATATTAACTCGACTAGTCCACTACTCGAGATTGAGATAGCCCTAAAAGAAGAAAAGTGGAACAAATCACGAAGTTCAAGGTCAATAACTCAATGTCGAGTTATGAAATTGAAAAAAAAAACATAAAAAGATCAAACTTAAACCGAAATAATATTCAAAACCAGCAACTTGGATGAGATCAGGATTATTTCGTATAAGGCAGACACAAAAAACAAAACAAAGAAAATTTCTCAATCATGATAAATTAAAAAATAATACAAATATCAATCAAAATAACGAGAATCAAATCTAATATAAAAACTAAATAACATAAAATAATTATGGACTAAATTAAAAAAAAATTAAATTAAAAAAAAATAACAATAAAAAAACAATGATCAAAATTGGATACAAAAACTAAATGAAAATTTTTTTGATGGATAGAATTGAAGGAAAAAAACAAGAAAAATAAAAAAAACAGTAATAAAAGAATGAATATCAAATTTATTATAAAAAAATAAATAAAATAAAATACATAGGGATGAAATAATGAAAAAAAAAACATAAAAAAAATTTTAATCAACACAAATAGCAATATCAAATGAAATAAAATACTCATGGATGAAATCATAAAAAAATTAACTTAAAAATACATTAAAATCAACACAAATAACAATCAAATTATTGAAGGTCAAAATTAAAATAGATACAGATAGGAGGACACCATTGAATTTAGAAGTGCAACACGAGTGCTGAGGGTAAGAGAAAGAGAAAAAGAGAAGAAGAAAAAAAAATTACCACTGCTTAACCACCATCATGATTTTTAGCACACGCGCCGTCCTATTAACTTCATCGTCACTGGACGCTTTGAAATACACAAAAACTAAATGAAAAACCAAAAAGCTCAAATTTTATTTAAGGGATAGTTAAGTCTTTTTCATATTAAAAAAAAATGGTTTAACCTCGGTCAATTTGTAAAATGCCAGTTGAATCCATGTAAAATGATCAGTTTGCCCCTCAATTTGCACTTCTTTAGCTGTCATTATGGATGGCAAAATCATTACTGCATTGTAATAATCCACAACAGAATGTGTCTTGCTATGCAATGAATCACTAAGCATCTATAGTTTTTTTTATATATATAATGTGCGTGTTTTCTTATAAATTATTAAGTATTTGTGGATTTTTATGATTTAATAATAAAACTATCCTCGAGTCATAAATCAAATCATGAAAAAATAAAGATATGCAATGATAATTATACATATTAATGATTTTTTTCATGAGTGAACAGCATTGAAATATTTAATAATTTTCATATATTTTTACTTGCAAAGAGAATAGTTTGATCTTACGTGGAGTTCTTGAAAGAAAAAAGAGAATCTCATTTCCAGAAAGATATTTGAAGTTTTTAAATGCAGTTTAATCTATCAAAACTAGACATTTGCCTGCAATTCGCAGCGAGACAATGACACATCGATTGTGTTAAGTGAGTTTACAGAAACAACATGTCGTTTGTTGCTTTTTAAAAAAATTCCCTCCCCTAGCTTTCCAACCCATTAAAAAAAAAATCCAAGATCACAAATTTTTTAAAATGGCATTGTTTAATTTGGTTTAGTTCTTCAATCGTTTGGTTTGGATTTTAATTTGATTAACCCTATGTTTAAGATTTTATGAGTTACAAGTTTTAAAAATATTATTTTCACGAGGTTTGCCTAAATGTTTTAGTTTTTATTTTTTAAGTCAATATTTTTTTTATTTCATCATTTAATATTTATTTAATTGAAAATTGAGCCCTATTTTCTTTTTCATGCTTCCTATGACATTGGTTTTATCATTTTTTTTATTTAATTAGGTTACCCCGAGTCTTTTTATTTGTTATTTTTTGCTAAGTATATTTTTTAAAATAAATTTTATTATTGAATTAAATAGAATTTGTTTATTGAAAATAAACATATGCTCATTTTATTTTGTTTTATTATATTTATTTTTCTAGGATGTTATTCCAGAGATCCATGTGACTTCTTCTTATGTCATCATCTAGAATTTTACAGTAAAGTTTGAACTACCTAATTTTATTGGATCCAGTCAAGTTAATTACTCGAGTATCAGATTTTCTCGCTTCTTTATAAATATTATTGTCATCTAAGCATCTTTTTTATGTGCTAATTTTTTTTAATTAGCCCACGGTATAACACGAATCACCAATCTAGTTACCCTAAAGTGACCCTAAATTTAGTTACATGTGCTACTCAACTAAACTACAACATGAAGATTTATATATATATATAAAGGCCTGCTTCTAATTTCTAATATTACTTCCTGGCGAAATAATTGGACAAGGAAGCGCCCAATTTAGACCACTTTCCTCCGTTTTAAACTTTTAGCATTCGAACACTAATACCATTCAGCCAAAACACCCAGAAGAGGGAACTGAATAATTAGGAACCTTTTAGTTTAATCTAAGCTAAGCATATATCATTAGAGCAATATAAGTTGGAAAATGATAAATTAAGAAGGCATCACGCATTCCAAGTGATAGAAAAAAAAGGAGATATGATGAAGCCCAAAAAAATCCGCCTAAAATTGCCTTTACAGCCCACCGACGCCACCAAACAAAGCTTCAAACTCCAACAACCGTCACGTGCCGTTATAGAAAAAGCGAACATTCTCGTCTTTTCACTATTAAAAAACCCAGGGATTTTATCATCATTTCAAGTTCGGCCCTATTCAGTAGGGGTGATTATTTTTGGTTTGGTTCGGTTTTTATCAAAAAAAGTAACCAAACTAAATTTTTTTTTTTTAAAAAAAACCGAAACCGGGTCAAACCGACCGGTTTCGGTTTGGTTTTTAGGGCAAAAACCGGTTCAAACCGGTTTGACTCGGTTTTTTTCGGTTTCAGTTCGGTTTTTTGCTTATAAAACTGAAACCGAACCAGCCGGTTTTTTCAAAATTTTAATCGGTTTAATCAAATTTTTTTCAGTTCGGTTTTTTCAATTATTTTTTTTTTATTTTCTCAGTTTAATTAATTTTTTGATTTTTTTGCTCAACCCTACCATTCAGTTTACCAAAAGATATATATAGACCACGAGATATAGACATATATTATAATTGTGTATTGTTGTATTGAAATTACTTTTTTGTTACTGGGTGGAAGAAAAGAAGCCTCGAGGATAGGGTGCTTTGATCTATTTCATGTCATTAAAAAAATGTTAAGGGTATGCTAGTTTTTTTCATATTTTTTCTAAAATAGACCTTTAAGATCAACAAAATTTCGAGATATTGACCAAATGTTCTTTTAGTTTTTCATTTGCTTTTACCTTCAAGATAAAAAAAATATATTGGGCAATTGATCACGACTTTTTTTTTATTTTTTCCTTCTTCGGATGCAGTTAAAATACATTATTGATATTTTTTAAAAAAGATGGTTTGCATGTTTTTGTACTTTTACACAATTTTTTTTTCTTGGTAACTATATGGGTCATGGTGAGTTTTTTTATTTTTTTCATTTTGACTTTTTAATTTTTCATTCAAGAAAGTTATTGGAGCGTGCTTATTATGTGTCAATAAATGTGTGGCATCGGAGTCTTATAGGCTATGCATGCAATGCCACCCGGTTGCCAGACATGACATTCTACCATGTTTTTTAAAGCGTCATTGTGTCCTCTTCTTCATAGTGTGGTGTGTGACAACATATGGTTGTTGGATCGTCGCCGATGATTGTTTCTTTTTTTTTTCCTCTTCCCTGCCAGATAAAGTATATGATTGTCCTCTTTATTTTTATTTTTTTAATTTCAGTCCTTATTATTTTAATTTGTTATTTGGTCTTTATTCATTTTATAAAAGTTTGTTTGTTTTCAATTTAGTCATTTACAATTTCTCATATGTTTTTTTTTTCATTTTGGTTCTTGTTCTTTTAATTTTTAATTTATTTCATTTGACATCTTGTTTAAGTTTTATTGGTCTTCAATTTCATCATTCAATCAAAGTTCATTATTTTTGTTTTTTCTATTCTAGTCCTCATTCTCTTGATTTCTCATTTCGTTCTTGTTCTTTTTATAAAATGTTTTATTTGATTTCAATTTAGTCTTTTAATTACAATTTCTTGTATGTTTTTTTTTCTCATTTTGATCATTGTTATCTTGGTTTTTAATTTATTTCCTTTGAATTTTTGTTAAAGTTTTATTGACTTTCAATTTCAACATTCAATCAAAGTTCGTGCTGTTTTTTTTTTTAATTTGACCCTCATTCTTTTGATTTTTTCTCCATTATTAAAGTTATTTTTCAATTCGATTTAACCCTCAAATTAAGAATTTTTGTTTGCCCTCAAATTATTATTTTTTTTATTATTTTCACCCTCATTCTTTTAATTAAAATTTTTTATTTGATCCTTTTATGGAGTTGATTTTTTTTATGGTTTCATGTTTTGATATTTGATTTGTTGGGGATTCAACTTCACATTTGTTTTATCTGTAGCACTTTCAATCTAATGACCCAGTCACGAGTTTGAAAAGTTAATTTAGTTTAACATCTTTTTTTTCTCATTTTCTTTTATAATCTTATCATTCCGCATTAGTTTTTTTTGTAAATATTGGTTTTTTGATTATCTTCAAATTTTTTATGAGTTTATCCCAATATTATGATTTAGATCATATGTTTTGCATGCATTTTTTGGATTGAAGTCTTTTTAAAATTGACTTGTTTGTGTTTGATTTTTGAAGATATAATTATAATTTATCTATATTTTTTTATTTATAAAAATGAAATTCATTTTAAAAAATAAAAAACATTCAATTTTTAAATAATATTTCTTACATGTTAATCATTGTTTAATATTTTTTTAGGGTACGGTATTCAATCAGTTTCATTTGTATTTTTATTTTTATTATTTTTTATTGATCTAGATAAAAAAATTTAGTAAAAATAATCAGATAAATAAATCATTTTGTGTGATTAAATATCTTAATTTGTATTTATCTCTTAATTTTTTAATTTCTCTTTCAGTTATTGTTAATAATTTTTTCTCTTGTTTATTTACATAGAAAATTATTAATTTATTTAATTAGATGTTTGAATAAATTGTAAGATTTATAATTTGAATTTTTTTAGATAAAAAAATACATTAAAATTAATTACATATCCAATATATATATATAAAATTTACAACCCGTATCGACACTCGGGTTAGGCAGCTAGATGCAATATAAACATAAGCCTCCAAAACCTTTTGGCCTCAGTAAAGACATTTTTTTTCCAACTTTTATACTCTTACACTAAACCCGCAGCTTCAAATATCGCTAACGTACGCCATTTGCGATGTGCGCATTCCCTGCCATAAAATCTTACGTGTGAGCCCATTACAAAAGGTGCGCACTCACCCTCGCTGCGCCCGTTAGCTTCTTCCCTATGTTATTTTAACATTTTCCAATTTCCCACCGATTCTTCTCACTTGCTTAAAATACACAGACTCTCGAAACCCTTCTCCTCTTTTCTCTTTCACTCCACCACCCCCACCGCCCTTACCCCTCAATCTGAAGCGGTTGTTTGTCTCTTCAAACCACTAAAATTCTAATCTCTTTCAGCAGCTTCATTTCCTTCACCAATAGGTAAACAGTTTCGGCAAAAATTCTCGATCTCTGTTTGTTTTTACCGGATCGCTGGTAAACGCAGTGCCGAGATAACGGTGGCTTGTGGTTTTGAAATTTTTTTATTGGATTCAGAAAACCACACAGAAATCATGCGTTTTTTGTTTACTTTCCTGAATCTCATGGACTTGCAGGGATTGTATGTCTTCTCCACTTCTTCTTCTTCTTCGTTCACCCTTTGCAACGTCACCTGAATCAAGTATTTTCTTAGTTGCTTGTTATCTTTCTGAATCAAAGCTTGAATTGTTGGTTTGGTTTGAATTGTGTGAGGTCCCTGAAAGAAAGAAAAAATGCCTCATCGTACCACGTACTTCTTCCCCAGGCAATTTCCGGACAGGTCCGGATTCAATGCATCATCGTCTTCAAAACAATTATTAGATCACGGGAATAAAAAAGTCACTAAAGATGCTTTTAACATCGAAAATGACCTCCGAAAGCCTTCATCGAAAGATCTGTACTCCACAGTTGGCAAAAATACATCGAAAGCAACTGCTACTCCGACCACAATAACCACACCAATATCCGATCTCTTCACGAGCAGTGACGACGAAAAGTACCATCTTAAGACAAAACAATTTGGCGAGGATGACAAGTATAAACAAAAGAAAAAACAACTTGCCGCTTTTTTCGACTGGTTGTCCGAGAAAAAAATTGAGAAATCTACTAGTCACGTGAAGTTGCAAAGATTATCGACTGAGGAGGATTGTCAACTGTTAGTTACACCGGACCTGGAACCAGAGCCTGTTCTTCCAGCTCCGGGGATAATTAAAGAGAGGGATGTTGACCGGAATTTTGACCGGCAAGTGTCGTTGCCAAGATTATCGAGTGGGAGTAGTTACGCTGGTAGCTTGTTCTCGGGGATTACTACACTTGATGGAAACTTTACTACCGATATCAAGGTTGACACGTCGACTTTGGTGCATGTGCCGACTATGAAGCAGGAAGTGGTGCAGGAGGTGACTGAAGAAAAGGAGGATCAGCAGAATAAGAATGAAAACTTGGTGCTAAAGACTAAGGAGAGTTATTATTTGCAGCTTAGTTTGGCTAAGAGACTGAGTGCTCAAGCTGGTATTGCTAGTGAGCTTTTGCTTCTGCAGGAAGGCGTACCTGAAGCCTCCGATGCACGAACCGTTTCGTATCGTCTCTGGGTACAGTACAATCCATCCCATAATGTTTTTTTTTACGATTTTTTTTTTCATGTCATGACGAATGCATATGATCTTGTTTGTCGTTCCAGGTGAGTGGATGCTTGTCGTATAGTGACAAGATATCGGATGGATTCTATAACATTTTGGGAATGAATCCATATCTATGGGTGATGTGCAATGAGGACGAGGAAGGAAGTAGGCTGCCACCATTAATGTCGCTCAAAGAAATTGAACCAAGTGAGACATCAATGGAGGTGGTTCTTGTTGATAGACGTGGTGACTCGCGTCTTAAAGAATTGGAGGATAAAGCTCAAGAACTGTATTGTGCTTCGGAGAGCACGTTGGTGTTAGTGGAGCAACTGGGCAAACTTGTTGCTGTTTACATGGGGTAAGGTGTTTATCATGATATGATTACTCTTTGTTATCTAATTGAATGTTCACTTTTCCGCTTGTGTTTTCCCTCCCTTTTTTGTGGGATTAAATGTTTAGGGGAAGTTTCCTCTGGGAGCAAGGAGATCTCCACAAGCGATGGAAATTGGCTAGCAGGAGGTTGAGGGACTTCCATAAGTGTATTGTGCTCCCTATTGGTAGCCTATCCATGGGACTCTGCAGACATCGCGCCATTCTTTTCAAGGTAAAAAATACATGGTACTTTTCTTAATTAAAAAAAAAATCGGTATTGGTTTCTGTTACTAGTTCCTTCGTCCATCAAAAGAACACTAATAGTCCACTGATTTATAAACCTTCAACGAGTTGGTGCTACAGAGAAGAGACTTGATTGAACTGAAGGATATTTGTTAGTGGATACTTAGCCTTCATGGTAATCTAATTGGATAGGATAACTATGTGTACATGTGTGGTGGTATCTACGCCCTACTTTGGAAATTTCAGATTGGGGGAGGGAGGGCTGCAGTGGACTGTATACATATATAATTCATAAGGTCCTGTCAAGGAATTTTCAACATGGGAAATTTGAGATCAACTACCGCATGATTTAGGAAATACTCATTTGATTATTATTTTTTATTTAGTTCAAGAGCACAGGTTCATAGTGATTTTTTATCGGAGCCCCTAGCTAATCCTCCTCAAAGGATGCTAGCTCTGGACTTCAGTAATATTATATGCCAATGGCTGGTGATTCTACTATAATTGTTATCATATTTGAACTTTCGCGAAATTCTATTGGATAGATGTGTTACATGGAGGAATTATTTGTTTTTTGCAAGAAGGTTCTCTTGATATGTAGGCTTGTGATCCATCACATTTTGTTAGGATTAGGGATGAAGGCTTTGGTGTCTTTGTTGTTTCATTTCTCTTTTGTATGGATTGATGTGACTGCCAGTTGAGTGGGTACACATGTTTTTCATTAGGTATTAGCATGGAAAAATCTGGCAGTTCGTGTTTTTGTGTTTTCTTCTTTAATTTTCCTTCTCAATTTGTACCGTCTTACGACCAATTTGAAGAAACTATTTTTTTGGAAGATCACATTTAGTTCATAGATTTGGTGCCAGGATTCACTTTTCTTAATAGAAGGAAATTTTTAAAGCACGCCTGACTGTCTGAACAGGGGCGTGGTATCGCATGAGAATGCAACTGATTTAGAAGAATCAAGTGTCACCCACAATTATATAAAGCAATCCATTAAGAGTGCTCTTTCCCCTGATCACTAAGTGAGGTATTTGTAGCTTGTTGCAGTAAATGACTATTTGTTTGAAATCTTTAATTCATGTGGGTCCTAATATGATGTCAAGCCTATCTGATTGTTCCGCGTAACATTTTGTTCTTGCAGTTAATATTTGTAGCACTTACTGAAGGATATAAGCTTAATCTTTGAAAACTAATTTCATTGCCAGTGGATCATGTCTGTTTCTGAGCATCATTGAGTAAAGCACACCATGGGCAGCTATCTTTCCATTGTGTCGTTGTAGACAGGGTCCTTATGCTGATGTCTCGTTAAATCCAATTAAAGTTGAAAATAAATTTAGCAAGATCATGGTGAAGCAGATAGGAAAATTACATTTTCAGCAACTTACTATTTTGTAGAAGTACCCAAAACTGATTTTAAATCTGTGGGCGGCGCATGATCATTATACTATAAAAAGGTGAGTTTCTCCAAGCATTAGTAACCTGTGGTGATATATTTTTGCATGTGCAGAAATTGGCAGACTATATAGGTTTGCCGTGTCGGATCGCTCGGGGTTGCAAGTACTGTGTAGCTGATCACCGGTCTTCTTGTCTTGTCAAAATCCAGGATGACAGGCAGTTGTCAAGGTATGATACTTTTAATTCTACCTTACATTATCACGTGAGATAAAATGAAACAAGAAAAAGTTAAAGTAAAACAAGTTGAGGAAAGCTCTAACCAGTCTTCTAGATTTCTCTATTTGCTGAAGAATGTTTGTAGTTTTTGCAAGATGATTTAACATTTAGTTACGTCACTTCAATTTTGAACCCCGAGTATATACTTAGCCATGTGTTCTTTTCTTCATGTTGTCCAAGCAATTTTGTCTATGCAGCAATAATGGTTTTCGAGATGTTAAGTATCCTCTTTTGTTCATTTATTTGTTATTTATTTTGGTTTATACATTGACTAGTATACATATGAACTTTTGGCCACCATTGTATCTATTTGACCATTGCCAATCTATGTGTGTTCCCAGTTCATGATTCTCCCTAAATATGGGTAACTGTTTAGATCACCTGAAAACTGTTCCATAATCCAATTAGATGGAATTATGAATGTCTTTGAACTTGTCTCCTTTACATATGGTAGTCTACCATTTTCATGTTTTGCTAATACAGAGGAGTGCATTTTATTAACAGGGAATATGTAGTTGATCTAGTTGGGCAGCCAGGAAATCTCCACGGTCCAGATTCCACAATAAATGGAGGATTCCTTTCTTCAGTGTCTTCACCTTTTCAAATCCCACATATAAAAGAATCCCAACAACCTTACATCGATGATGCACCTTATGAGATTCAAGACTCTAAGCAGTTGTGTGCATTTCCTGAAAATCCTCTATGTTCAGGTATGCCTCACAGAGTTAACTTTTACATGCATCATGCATCAAAGGGGTGAGAGTAACTTTAGGAATTAGGATAACCAACGATGACATAGCTACCACTTAAGTTTTTTTTGGTTGTGTAACATATAACATATTGGTTCTTTGCACTTCTGTTTTGTTTGGCATTTGCATTGCAATTGTTTGCAATAGCATGCATTCTTGATTTCCATGGATAGCTGACAGCTCTAAATTTCTGTTATTTTCTTTCGTACCTTATTAAGCAACAAGGTTTCCTACATTGGTATCTATTCCTATTTTATGCAAACCTTTTTCTTGTTTTACAATTTTATTTAATGGGGAGCAATCTCTTGCAGGCAATAAGGAAGTAGAGGAACACACAGTGGTTGATGGTTGGCTTGAACATCTGAAACCCTCCACTTATGTACCAGTGGATCAAGTTTGCCTTGGAAAAGAATCGTCCCTGATGCTTTTGGATTTGATAAGGAATGCTGAAGCTCCTGACGCAGCTGGGCGATCTGTACATGAATGTTCTGGACTTGAAGAAGAACAAGTTATTATACAACAAACTTGCAACATAGAGAAAGTTGTATCTGGAGGTCCAGTCATAAACAGTGTTGTCAAGCAAACCAAAGTAAACCTATCCAGTCAGTCGGATAAGAAGGAAATTGAGAGCATAATCGGCAATCAAGCCAGACTTCCTTCCTTGACCATCCCAAGATATTTGAATCTTGAACCTTCACTTGCCATAGATTGGCTTGAGATCTCATGGGAAGAGTTACATATCAAAGAGCGTGTTGGAGCTGGTAAATCTTTTGCTTCTCATTATCTCTAGAAGCCTAGGATTGATGTTCTTGAAGTATTCGATCATTATTCTTCTCCTAGAAGCAATTAAATGAAGTGCTGTGCTCTCATTTTATCCTTGCAGGCTCATTTGGTACGGTGCATCGTGCTGAATGGCACGGATCTGTGAGTATATTCCTCTTAGATACGTGTTCATTGATTTTTCCATGATTAGTCATTTGAAGTTGATTCTGCTGCACGCCTGCACAGCTCCTCTGGTCTTCGACGTCATATGAATGTTTGGTTGTGCTATTCTTTATTGATTTCAGAATGCTATTCTTTATTGATTTCAGAAAGTAAATCCCTTTGTGTCAATACAGGATGTTGCTGTCAAGGTTCTAATTGTTCAAGATTTTCATGATGATCAGTTGAGGGAATTCTTAAGAGAGGTATGTAAATGCACCCTATCTATTTCATCTTTATTATTTGCTGATGTGCAGATTTTGTGTCATCTGTCCATCCATGCTTCTGTCTAAGTTCCCCTCCCCCCTAGTCCCAATCTTTTCAAAATGCTACTTTATTCTCCTCTTCATTGTTTTGTTTCTTTTGTTCTGCTCGTGATTTATCTATATGCTCTAGTCACCATTGTTTTGGAATTTTAACAGTTAGCTAAACAAGCAAATGAGAACTCTTGATTTCACACCCATGTACTTCCATGGAAGCAAATGAGAACTCTTGATTTCTCACCCATGTACTTCCATGGTTTTGGTCACTCTCTTCCGTATATGCTGTCTTTTAGTGTTACACCTGTCCATGCAAATGTATGGAATCCAACAACCATGGGCTGTACCTTGCACGAGTATTGGTTAATGTTATTGGTCTTTTGAATAGCTGATTGTCTTGAATACAATTTGCTGTCAGTGTATTATAGGTTGCACCTTATCATCTCTTTGATTTTTACTGGTTGAGTGAAAAATCTAAGCATGTCACAGGGTATTCCTCTATATATTGTTAGGTTTTAAGGTTTTCTTCTTCAAAGATTACCAGCTTTGGGTGTGTTATTTCTGCGGCGAATAACACTGCTACAGATCAAGTTATAATTAATGTTTTTTCAGGTTGCAATAATGAAACGTGTTCGTCATCCAAATGTTGTTCTCTTCATGGGTGCCGTTACAAAGCGCCCTCATCTATCGATTGTGACAGAATATCTGCCAAGGTATCATCCAATTTTTAGCACAGTAACCGGTTGATGTTCATCTTTCACTACTAACAAGAAATATCATGCTAACCAGAGTTTCTGAACAGGGGCAGTCTATACCGCCTCATACACCGGCCTGCTGCAGGCGAAGTACTGGATCAAAGGAGGCGTTTACGTATGGCACTTGATGTGGTGTGTGATAGTGTTGTTCATAGTGCTTTTGATTTCTGATGTTTTTAGCAAAACTTGATGTTCTTTTTTGGGAGCAGGCCAAGGGGATCAATTATCTTCACTGTCTTGATCCTCCAATTGTTCACTGGGACCTTAAATCTCCAAATTTGTTGGTTGATAAAAACTGGACAGTAAAGGTAAATGATCAAATATTCACATGAATGGTATTCGACTTTCAGGCAGCTTGCTGCATATTTTTAACCTCAATTGTTAATTTCATGCTCAGGTGTGTGATTTTGGGTTGTCCAGATTCAAAGCTAACTCTTTCATATCATCAAAATCAGTGGCTGGAACAGTAATTCTCTCTCTTAATATTATCTGCTTTAAATTATCCGTGTTCATTTGCATCGTGAAAATTCCCTTGATTGTGATTATTATTTAATTGAATTCTTCAGACAGTTGTTTCTCCAAGAGATTAGACTAATATACTTGTAGGACTAATATACTTGTAGGCATGAGAATTTGTTGAAGCTGTTATACAGAATTTTGTCGACTTCCACACTCCTATGGTGTTGAGAGCTACAGCATTCTTGTTCATCATCATGAGACCTTTTTCGTGTTGCTTTTTTCTTTTCTGATTTGGCTTTTGAATATGTTCCATAATTAGCTGTGCACTCTTCTCTACTCTAGAAAATCAGATAATTTCCAGTTAACATCTTGCAGGTTGAAAATTTACTTCGCAGTGCTTCAATCAGGCATGTAACTCTCTTACTTTTATTTTCAGCCCGAGTGGATGGCTCCAGAATTCCTTCGTGGAGAGCCTTCCAACGAGAAGTCTGATGTTTACAGTTTTGGAGTCATCCTATGGGAGCTTGTGACTATGCAACAACCTTGGAGTGGACTTTGCCCTGCCCAGGTGAAACATAAAACTGACACCTGCAGCTCGTCAAATTGTTAGACCCCCCCACTCTTTTTTTTATGATTAAGCCGACATGGTGGAACCTTTCAGGTGGTTGGAGCTGTAGCCTTTCAGAATAGAAGGCTTTCTATTCCCCAGAACACACCGCCAGCATTGGCTTCTCTCATGGAATCTTGCTGGGCGGAGTAAGTACTCTTGGGTTCCATGGTTGTTTATAGTACTTGTATGCTCAACAGTTAAGAGCCGGGGTATATTCAAGATGGAATATGCTTTCCCTGCTAAGATTTTTTTAATTAAGAACAACACTCCAGCACATCTTCATTATTGAAGACTGTTCATGCCATCATATTGAAAGTATTTAGGCTTCTGCATGCAATTTGCGTTACAATTAAAGTGCCTACAAGATATGGATGCTTCTTGATCATATGCTCTGTTCATAACTAGTCAAGAATTGATTGCTTATTCCATTTTGTCAGAACACCAGATTCAATTGCACTTGCCTGAGATGTGCAAGACTTCTACTGTTCTGATATACTTATCTGGACAATCATAGCTGTCTTGTGTCTAATACCATGATCTAGCTGCTATCTCTAAGAGTCCTATCCATCCCAAACTATATAAGTTGCTGTTTTGTTTCAAGATGAGCTAAAAAAATTACAACTGCTGAACTGTTGGTTATATTTGTTCTGTTTATGATGCCTTTTGATTTTCTGTTGGCAGTGATCCAGCTCAGCGCCCATCTTTTGGTAAGATAGTGGAGTCATTGAAGAAGTTGTTAAAGTCTCCACTGCAGCCAAGGCAGATCAGTGGACAAAAGAGTTCTCCCTTCAAAGATACTTAATATATTCTCACTGTAAAATACTTTGAGCATCCAGCTGGCTTCGGAGATTTAGCTGATAGAAATAGAGTCCTGAACCCCTATAGTTATGGTGAACTAACAGTACCTTTTTGGTTCCAGGCAACTGTAGATGTGTTGCTTATCTAACCCATTTGGAAGGCATTAAACTTCGAAACCCGCAGTTCAAAATGCAGGCCTAGAAGTTCCCTCTGCATTTGTATAGGTTTCTATGGGTAGCCCTTTTCATTCAAGTTGATTTGCATCTCAAATCCGAGATGTTTAAGATTTCGGAAGATATTTTGGCATGTATTTTCTTCTGTAAGCTGCAATCAGGGAATTTCTCCATGTTCATACAGCAGCGTGATGTAATAATTCGATTGAACTCCCAGTATATTTAAGCATCAATGCAAGTGATCTACAGATGCAATCATTTTCTTTTAACTCCTTGTGCATGGCACAGAGTTCCTTGTATTTTTGCTGAAATCATGGCCAATCGAAGCTTCTTCATCTGGGAGTAGCTTGATTTTTACTCATCTTCTGAAGATAAGTCCTCAGTGGAATCGCTTTGATCTTCCTCGTTGTAATGTCGTTATGGACTCTTCTATTTCACGGCCATCGGTAGAAAAGGTGGATTCAATACCAGTATGTAGTCTTCCGAATTAGTTGCGTTCCCTTGGCATCAATACAAGCCATTAGACTCATTACCAGCTGCAAGAACTGTTTCCCTGCGACTTGGCTATCACTGCATTTGTCATCGTTTTATGCAGAACCTGGAACATCCTAGAACAAAAATCTCCCTTGCTCTAACGTGGTTCTGAATATTTTTTTTTGCTGGGGACTGGAGGGAGTTGGTGCTCATTATATTACACATAGCGACCTCTGTGATCCTATTCTTTTTAATCGCACATCGAAGGGTATGAATGTGCTCTCTCTGTTGCAAAAAAAATAAAAATCAAGGGTTAAGCTCTAACTCGAGTTTTCCGTTTTGTCAAGTTGAAGCTGCTAACAGTAAATACTCGACAATATCATTCTATCATTTTACATGACTACATTGTTGCCCTAGTTTTTCACTTAGGATTCTTTAGTGAATGTTTGGATTAGTTAGGAGGTTGGTGCTCATTTCTCAATGCTCCCCTTAATTATTTTCTCTTGCGAGCATTTTTCACAAAGCATGTGTTCGTCCATGTGACGTGATATTTCATGACCCAAGATTGTTTTTTTTTTTTTTTAGAAAGTTAAGTCATACTAAAAATTAAGGGTATTGATGCATGTAGATGGGTTAGGTTTCAGATTATAATTGTATGTAATTGAACTTTTGATATTTTACCAATTATAAACTTGATTTATTTTAAAAAAATTTACACGAGGAGGTTGGATTTGATAATTAGGCTAAATTCTTATGAATATTGCCGATATATATGAGCTAATTTAATATTGCTAATTTTTATAGGTTGAGTTTAATTAGAACAAAGATTTGATATCAATAAATTAACCCAAAACTTTTTATAAGATGTAACAATACTTAATAGTTAATACTGAATCAATTAACTAAAATAAAAAATTCAATTAAGATGTGATAAATAGTGGGTTTATAGGGTATACAAGTTGGGTCGGGTTGATTGGATTTTAAAAATTATAAACTGCCACCCGATCCGTGATATTTATTTCTTAGATTTTATTTATTTATTTTCATCTATAATATCTATATTATATGGCTTGATGGATTAGTTTATGTTAGTTTAAGTTAGATAATACAAATATTATAGATGAGATAGTTTTTTAAAACACCCATACTAAAATTTAAAATGGTTTAGTCCGTTAAATATCTAGTTTTTTAAAACACCCATACTAAAATTTAAAATGGTTTAGTCCGTTAAATAATAGATATTTTCTTTCTTAATAATTCAATTTTTCATTAATTTTGATATTTAAAGACATGAATAGATATTTTTTAAATTTATATTGGCTCTAATTTTAGAAAAAGAAGAATATATTATAAAATATAAAAAATGTATTAAAAATTCAAACAAAAAAAATTTGCCCATTTCTTTTTTTTTCTTCTATTTACTAGCTTTTTTTCAAAAAGTTTTTACACATTTTATTTCAAATCAAAGTTTTCTATTTTATTTAATTTTTTTAGTCACACTTTTATTAGCAAATGTTGCAATGATCATTTGCATCTTTTTAAATCAAAAGATGGTTTAATAATATTAAAGAAAGAATTATAGATATGTTAATGAAACATACTTGATGGTAGTAAATGTGTATTTGTTTTATGAATAATTTATTTTTAATTAGTATTTTGATTTTATGTTCAAGATTTTCTATATTTTACATAAAAATGATTTATTTTCTATTTTTTTATTTTGATTTTTAAGTAAAATAATAAATCAGATAAAAAAACGTGAAAAACAAAAAAAAATCCAGCATAAAAAAATACAACTTAAGTAAATTTGTTTTTTAAAAAAGCAATCATTTTTATGATTTCTAAAGTAAAGTAAAAAGTTCTGATGCAAATAAAAGAAATATTTCTAGATGTATATAAATAAAAAATATCAAATTTTGTTTGAAATTTTTTTAATTAATTTTGTCCTTCCATAACTTTAAAATCATAATTAAATTTTTTTTTAGATTATCAATGGAGTGACCTATGAAGGAAACTATAAAGACTGATCTGTCAATGTCAGACTATAAATTTTATTTTTATAAAAAGAATAACATAAAAGGAATCTCTAATGTCATTAAACTATTTTTGGCTTTCCTATTAGTTCGGCTTCTTATATAGACTTGTTTGTTGCCCTGACTTTGTCCAATTTTGTGGAAGAATTTGATGGAAATTCAAGTTCAGACGAATCAGTGCATTCCATGACCTTTAATAAAAGACAGGCCTTTATTTATTTTTATTTTCTTATAAAACATGTTTTTTATAGTTTCTGATTTTTTTTTTGCAGGTCTCATTTATTCTCGGTCCTTGTGTTATTATAATAAAATAAACTAAAATAAAAGGAAGAAATCCACAGTGATAGATACGGTAACTATAGACTTATAACATGTTTGTCAAAAAACTGAATTATTTTTTTTAAAAATATTTTTTTAGTATTTTTAGATCGTTTTGATATTTTTTTTAGATAATGTGTGTTGTAAATGAGTGCTCGGTTTGGCACTAACGGTCTTTTTTACTTTTTTTTCTCTCTCTTAAACATTAATTTTCACATGACCCTCTAAAATTTCAAAGTAATGTGTTGTTTTTTCCACTTTCATAATCGTTGTTTGATTTTTAGTTTTTTTTCTTGACCCTTTTGTATAACTTTTATTGGTTTTCACTTTCATCCTTCAATTCTAATTTATAGTATATTCTTTTTTCAATTTAGTCCTCATTTTTTTTATTTTTTTGTTATTTTGTTAAAGTTATTTCTCTTTTCAATTTCACCAATTCAATAAAAAATTTGTAGTTTCCGTGTAATCTTCTTTTTATTATTACTATTCTTTTAATTGCCTTTTTTTTTATTCTTTTTTATAATTGATTTTTTTTCCAATATTATTCTTCAACGTTTGATTTACTGGGAATTGGGTTTTGCATTTTTTATTTATTTATGGTGCTTCTAGTTTAATGACCCGGGTCACGGGTTTAAAAAGTTAATGTGGGTTTACATCATTTTTGTACTTATTTTTTTTTTTAGTTTCATCATTTGACATTAATTTTTTTTTAAAAAAAAATGGCTTTGTGTTTTCTTATATTTCTTTTCTACCGGGTTATCCTGATTTCATAACTTAAATCGCGAGTTTGACGGGTTCGGGTTGGCTTGGGTTGTTCCCCACCCTTCTTTTTATCGATTTTCATCCTTCCAGAGGTTTGTTTCTCAAGTTATTGTGAAAAAATTTTAATTTTTTTTTATTCGTTTACTATCATTATATATGTTTGAATGATCTAATTAAAATAAAGTCAACATATTTGATCCAATTAGAGTTATAATTAGAGTCGTAGATTGTTCTTTTTTCTTTAAACGCGCTTGTGACAACTAAACATTATTTATTTATGAAAAAAGATAATACGGCCCCGTGGCATAGCACAAGGCCACGTCTAATGCTAGTTTATTTGTCAATAAGACTAGGTTCTTTCCCCTCTAAAACTC
>Ga0307515_10004683_pt1 | contig 28049 bp, 32 predicted proteins | sample 17_EM_MG_FD_194513 | JGI IMG/M metagenome (GOLD analysis project Ga0307515, IMG submission 194513) | Populus trichocarpa ectomycorrhiza microbial communities from riparian zone in the Pacific Northwest, United States - 17_EM | ecosystem: Host-associated > Plants > Roots > Unclassified | place... | reverse complement strand
GATTCTGCTCATAATTATTTGATCTTCTCCCTGTGGCGGGACGGTTCTTTTGAGAAGAATGCTATATTTGGGCCGTTCAAGGAAAAGCTTGGTGGACCCAAAACGACTGCACTATCACGAGGGTCATATAGGGACTTTCATAGATGCAGGCCTGCAGCGAAATCCCTTTACCTGACATACAGGATGTTGAGTTGGTGATTCCTCGCCATTCTCGGTCAAGTGGCTAGTGGATAGGTTCAACTGCTGGATAGGGAGACTGGGATTCGATTCCCTGTCAGGAAAACTTTTCCCTCCCTGTACAGGACAATATAGTCCACCGTGTTGGGTACGTGGGCCAGCAGCCGATCCCCGCCCTGACTCCCATTCCACACGCTTTGCACTAATACGTCACTGGGAGCTGCGCGCGCATGGCTCAAACTATTTAGTGGCACAACAACCGATTACTTGTTGAAACGGAGGGCTGGCGTGAGGCCGCAACGGGATGTGCGACGCCAGGGAGGCACCAAAAAGGGGGGACAGTTAGTCTGAGAGACCGCTTTCTGCAGTCCTCCATACCAAGTCGTATTACCGATGATAAAATAGTTTCTTTTCGTATTCGATGGGTCAAAAGGTTTCGCAACCCAGATAACCCAGATATTCTACTTGGCAGGAGAATTGACCTACGCGATACACTAGGTTTGTTCGTCCCAAAGGTCTCAAATGGAGGTTTGGTCAGGCAGATACATAGCACCAGGCCCACGCCATGAGGAACGGATGGAAAGTAACGGAGTAAAACCGCTTCGGAACATTACTTTTCTAGGTAGTCGAAGTTACTATATATAAGAGAGAGAGGCATTTTGTTTCTGCACTCGGAGGACTCCACAAAAATCGGACAACCCAATTGCCTCACCCTGATTCCCCGATCAGTTGATCGGACCCTCGCGCAAGCTCTGCATTAGATTCAGGATTTGAAATCAGAACACTCTCTTAGTTGTTTGTTGCTTCAAGATTCAAGTTCTGATCACCCGTACTTTCGCGGTGGCAGTCAAAGCAAGTGTGGGTTCGACCCGACGCCCTTCCGACAAATGGATACGTACCAAACACCTCTTGCAAGGCAGGTACGATAGAAAAAAACATATTCAAATTGACCTGATCACCGTCCCGTAGTCGCTATGCAAGCAAGGAAATGGCCCATCTGTTTTCAGGGCAGGTATGTTCAACACCTCCTAAGTAATGAGAACATCTCCAGGCATCCGACTCATGACCCTGGTTGTAGAACCGGTTTCATACCTGGCGAAAGCTTTGGCTGAACCTGGCGATCGCCGAAAAGGAGCTGGGACTCCCGATTTCTGAGGAGGCAATCTCGCAAATGGAATCTAATTTGGTACAATTATCGAGTGCCACTTTGTCTCTTCTATAGTGGACTTATGTTGCCTACTTAACCCGTAGCATCTCGATGAAGGACAATTCAAAGCCGCAGCTGAGGAAGAGAAAAGGAGGCGACACGATGTAATGGCCCACGTACACGTGTTCGGAACGGTTGCACCTGCTGCTGCAGGAATCATTCAGTGTGTCTCGTTGTCAACGCATCGATCATCGACAAAGACTCATTTGGTCCACTTAACAGCCTCGGCGCTACGTCTTGCTACGTAACAGAGTGCGTAAATACCCACTTTACTCTTCAGATTGTTCTCACATTCTCTCACGTCTAGCAACGCTGACCTGATTTTCATCCGAGAAGCGCTCTCGCTGCTCCTCCCGAAACTTGCCATCTTGATATCGCGTCTTACCGCCTTCGCCACTAAATATGAATCACTCCCAACGTTGGGTTTCACTCACTACCAGCCCGCTCAACTGACCACCGTAGGCAAACGCGCCTGCCTCTGGATTCAAGAGCTTCTCTGGGACCTCCGCAACCTCACTCGGGCTCGCGACGACCTCGGTTTCCGCGGTGTCAAAGGGACAACCGGCACCCAAGCCTCCTTTCTGACCCTGTTCGAGGGGGATCACGAGAAAGTGAAAGCGCTCGATGCGCGCGTCACCGAACTCTGCGGGTTCCCATATGCATACCCCATCACTTCCCAAACTTACTCCCGCAAAATCGATGTCGACGTCCTTCAGCCCCTGGCTAGTTTAGGTGCATCGGCGCACAAAATGGCTACGGACCTGAGATTGTTGGCAAATTTGAAGGAGGTCGAAGAACCGTTTGAGAAGGACCAGATTGGGAGTAGTGCAATGGCGTATAAGAGGAACCCTATGCGGTGCGAGAGGGTGTGCAGCCTTGCCCGGCATTTGATGGTTCTGCCTCAAAACGCGCTTATGACCAGCAGCGTGCAATGGTTTGAGAGGACGTTAGATGATAGGTAAGTCCTACATTATCTGATTTCCAGCCACTATCCCCTTGAACTAATTCACCGCCCTTGCCTTCGTTTCGTTCAGTGCAAACCGCCGGGTCTCCCTCCCAGAAGCTTTCCTCACAGCCGATATCGTCTTGAGCACCCTTCAAAATATCTGCGAAGGCCTCGTCGTTTACCCCAAGGTCATCGCCTCGCGAATCGCCCAAGAGCTGCCCTTTATGGCAACCGAGAACATCATCATGGCGCTCGTCACAAAGTCGGCCCCCGGTACCACCTCAAACTCAAAGTCGGACTCAAACTCAAACTCTACCGGTGACCGACAAGAAGCCCACGAACGCATCCGCGTCCTCTCCCACCAAGCCGCGCGGGTGGTCAAAGAGGAAGGCGGGCAAAACGACCTCATCGAGAGGATCAAAAGGGATGCGTACTTTGAGCCCATATGGGGGATTTTGGACGACCTGCTGGATCCCCAGACGTTTATTGGGCGTGCGCCCGAACAAGTCCGCGAGTTTGTAACGGAATGGGTGGGGCCCGCTTTGAAGCCGTACGAGGAAGAGATCGCAAAGGCCAAGAGTGTGGAGTTGACTGTGTAAACTCTGTGTCACTGAATAAAGTGCGATTGAGGGTACAGCGGCGTTGAAGTGAGTCCAGGGTCAACCCCTTTCGTAGTAAAGAAGAATCGTCAATACTCTCTCTCGGCGGTTCGCTCCCGCCTGTGACCCGGATCCCCCCGATCTTGGCCCCTTTCGCCGAGACGAGTTGAAAGGCATGACCCTTACTCTGCCGTCTTTGGAGTGCTTGCCCTTTTCTGGTTACATCGTGTGCTTACAATGAGTCATCCTTGTGAAAGAGAATGGTCCCTGATAGAAAGAATGGCGACACAAAACGTTAAGATGATCTTACTTCAGAATACAAATTATGTATACAACCTCGTCGAGTCCAGCACTGTAGTCTAATTCCACCAAACCAAAACGGAACCCAAATTCAAACCAAGGGGACCGGCATATATCTTCGTACATCCAATCTTCACAACATATTGACGCAGGATATATTCGTATACAATACCTGGCGCAGTTGGCAGATCTGACACACCAACCAGGTTTGGATTAGCGAGACCAGTTGCGATGACCCGTCTAGAAAACACCGCGGCGGAACTTGTGATAGAAGGGCTTGTGGGTCTTCACGGCGTGGCTGTCTCCGCGGAGATAGCGTTCCTTCTTGCGGCCGAAGAGCACCGCGCAACCTGCGAAGCAGAGTAGGAAGAATGTCTGTGAGGAGCAGCAGCCACGTCAGTCTCACTCCACACGGAGCACACGAGGCTCGGAAGGAGGTTAGGATACGCACGACGAATGTCATCCAGAACGCAGGGCCAGGGTTCGTGTTTGACTGAACGTTGCTGATTTCGTTCATCTTGTTCTCTGTTTCCACAAAGTCAAACGTCTGGGTCGCAACAAAGATCCGTGGTAAACGCACTGAAGTAGGCAAAGAGCGCGATATCACAGAAGAAGGCGATGAGCGTCAGGAAGGCTGCCAGCCACGAGGTAAGAGCCCCAAGAAGCATGATTGGCACTCTAGGAATGAGGCTCAGGATAAACGCAGCAAAAATTGAGGCAGTAGCTGTAAGTGCATCAATGCTTGTGAGTGGGGATATTGATGCGCAGGAGAAAGACACAAACCGACGGGGTGGATGAGAAGACCGCGCGTCCAGGAGGGCCCGATGGTAACACTCCCGATGGTGATACTGTATGAACTGCCTAATATGTCCCATAATTAGAGCTGGATATGGCGGAACTCGGCCGAAATAAAATTAATTACCCGTATTATGGCAAACCCATTCGCCACTTCTTACAGCTTCGTAGCAGTAACCCCAGATACCGAGCTACATGGACCAGCAGAATAATGCTTGTATCGGTTTCATGGAGCGAGCGGTAGGGGAACACTCACCCTGGCCTGGCTTGCGGCTTCGTTGCTGTTTGCACTGGTTGTATTGCCTTGGAACGTAACTCGAACAAAGTCAAAATCACGGACGTAGGGGAGGGAAAGCGCCGTCTGTTTCGCGAACGAGAAAAAGTGAGCTTAGGAGATATCGATCGCACGGAGGGAGTAAGGACAAACCAGCAAGGAGAGCAATAAGGCGAGGAAGAGCAAGAGGGCACCGGGGATGCAGTGGGTGCGTTTCATTATCGTGGACTATTGTCTTGGTTGGGCAGGAGCGGGGTCAATGACGTCGGAAGACGATGGAACGGGTCGCTGCGAGTGAAGAAAATCTGCCCGAGAAGGTTGCAACTGGGTTATTAAAGCAGTGTGGCGGTGAGAGCGGGGATGTGGTGGTGGTGGTGGTGGGCAAGAGCGGTCGTACGATCACGACAGAGGGAGAGTGGTGGATCCGCTAGCCACGCGGTTCGGTTCGTCTCGTTCCGATAATAATACAAAACTCCGGCAAGAAATAGACCGACCTCCGTGGGACACAAGATAGCAGATCAGATCGATGTGACCTAGTGTGCCTGGAAAAAGGTAATGAGAATGCGTCAATGCGTCAAGTCTCTTTGTTGTTGAAGTCTTCCAGTATATAGTTTCTGTTCCTGGACACCGACACACGGCACGCAGAGTGTGGCACCGAGCACGGCCTCAATAGGTCGGATTGGGCGTTACTGTTCAGTTGCCGCGACCTAAGTTCTATTCACAATACATCGTGTACATAGGGTGGGTATCACAGAAAACTGACGCCTCCATATGTGGTTCGTTCCGCCCTTTCGGATACTTAGGCTGTATGTAGCTGAAGTTTGGCGAGCTCATCAAGGAGACGAGCCTTTTCCTTGAGTAGGTATAGCCTCTTTTCATCAGGTGATAAACAGGGGGGATCGTCAGAGAGCTGCCGAGTAGCCCGCGCACACTTCTGTAGCGATGCATCAGTTACACGATTTCGTACGGGCCAAAGAGGATGAACCTGGACCTGATCCACGCGAATGGAGGGAGCCTGGTTCCCGAATTTAGGTGGCAGTCGATGCCGAATCACAGGGACCGAATCTTCGTCTTCAATGAGACTGAGCCACCCATTTTCTCTCACTTCGGTAGTTCTACCTTCGTCACCGCTCTCTCCTTCTGACGAATTATCCTGAAATTCCGCCGGAGCACATGGGAGGGCCGCAGATATTTGAGCAGGAAGCGACCGACGAACTAAAAGCCTGTTGAGTACATTCCGTGGACATACATCCAACAGGTATCAGATGCTCACCCGGAGGTCGGCGAGTAGGCCGCAAATTGGCAGGTTTGTAGGCCATAAATGACCTCGATCCAAGTCCACCAGTCCTCTGAATTCGTGGAGTACTGGTTATAGCACCGTGTAGATCCCGTACCATATCCAAAATCCTCGCTGCTCCGCCGTCATCGGGATTTCTATCCTCACCGACGGCAGGTGTGCTTCTCGCTCTGGTTGTGGACATGCTAGCAACAGGAGTGCCAGCCCCAGACCGACCCCTTGTTATACTTGGAGGCGGCGTACTCCACGGAAGTAGTGTGGGTAAACCCTCACTGATCCCCTCTTCGTCCAGGACATCACTGACAGAGACTTCGGGGTCGACATCCACAATGGCCTCGTCGTCGCCCATCAAACCTTCTTTCTTGGCAACATGGACGAGCAGGCCACCGACGTAGACACACTCGTCCCACTCCCCTCGAGCGAGCTTGCGCGGGTCGACTTGCGAGAGGTCCACACCAAGTACATCATTCCCCAACACCCCGAGAAAGATCTTCACGGCCTCGACTTTTGTTTGGGGTGTATGCGCCTCTCGCACGCCTGGAGGGAGGGGCAAGCGGGATTCGAGAGTGCTTTCGAGGATGGCCAGGAGAAGGGTGGGGGTTAGGTCGAGGGGACTGGCGAGACTGATGGGAATACCCAGTGACGTTAGGAGGTCGTTCAATGAGGAGACGAGTGCAGAGGTGCTTTCTACAATAGCGGGGGCGCTGCGTGAGACGCCCTCCTCGTGGACGGAGAGAAACAACGAACCATCGAGCACGCTATTCATTACGACGGGTGTTCATATAGATGCACAGCGCGAGACGTCCGCCACTCGCTGGAGGCCGGTAGTCAAAGTCAAAAGCAAGGCGCAAAGCAGTTTGTCAATATCAGAGTGTTCATATGAATTCCGAGATATGAGATAGACCGTTCATACAATGATTCCCAAAAAGCATAAAATTTATCCAGATACCTTCACCGTCCGCTCCGTTCCTGCAAACCCTCGACACGAGCGAACAACTCTCTCAACGCCTCCTCAGCCGCTACGAGGTTCCCGTATATGGCGATGAGGTGTTGCACTGTTCCTTGGTCCACAGGTTTGTTTTTTCCTTCAAGCTCTCGCTTGTATCGGTTATCTTCTCTCTCAAGGGCAGAAGTCACCAAATCTTTCGCGACCTTCGAACTGAACTCGATCGTTCCAATAAGGCTCTTCTCTCCTTCCTCTTTGAGACTCCTGATCCAGGGGTCCACAATCTCGTCCCTGTATCGGTTGTGAATGACATCCATCTCGAGATGATAGGCCCGAGCTCGAGATTGGACCATCCATGGCCAGATAGGGAGACCGAACACAAAGGGCACAGTGGCGAGCACCGTGATCGGTGCGCGAAGCATGAAGCCTAGTTCGTCAATGCTTCGCTGGCCGGCTGCCTCAGCATCGTCCCCCAGATCGGATTCAGATTCATCGTCGTTCATGATAGGACTACCAGGACCTAGCCATCGGCGGGCGAGCTTCTCTTCTATGGCACGGAAGACGGTCTGTGCCGTGTGGCGGGTGGCCGTAATCTTGATCACGTTACAGATTTGCTGGAATGCAATGTGACGAATATCAATGGACTGGGATTCGAGGTCACCTAAACGATATCAATACACCCATGTCACTTCATAAGGTCCAGATATCCACATACCAATAATCGCCTCACGAAGTTTAGGCTGAAGCTTGGGATCCAGGAGCTTGATCGCATCCCGCAGAGCCTTGAAACGCTTGTCCTTTGCTGTCTCGGCCAGCTTTCGGATAGCCGTCACGTACTCCAACTTGACAGTGTTCAAGGCTGAGTGGAGTTCTCGCTGACTTAACCGCAGGAACTCTTCAGCATGCGCGGCAGTCTTCACAGTCAGCACCTTGACGCCCTATAGACCACTTGTTGAGTACACCTGGTCAAAGCAGGATGTTACTACACACTTACTCCTTTTTCACCTACAGAGGCACCTCGGGGGCCACGGCCAAGGTCCTTGTTCCCTGACTGAATGTTTCCGAGTCTCCAATCTTGCAATGTCTTCTCAATTGCCTGCCCAATGAATCCATATGCTTTCTGCGAAATCATTGACGATGCCTTTTCGAGCAGCAGGCGGTTCTCTTGGATCTGCATATGCCCCTCTCGGTTCCAAGTATCCAACGTGGCCTGCAATTGTTCGCGCGCTTGATCATACCCACCTTTTGCGGTGTTGTATTCGTCTTTGGTTCGCCTTGCTTCAAGGAGCTTTCGTCTGAAGGACTAAGTCAAATAAAGGTTAGCTATAACAGAAACAGGGCGTACTCTTGAACGTTACTCATTTCCTGTAACAGTCTGACGATCGTATCTGCCTCTCTAAGGAGCGCGTTGATTCGAGCGCTGTCGACCATTTCTTTGGTCAGCTTTTGGATGGCCACGGGAAGACCACTGGCACGGAGTTCCTCTTGGAGTCGGTCCCGCCATGTTCGGATGGAGAACTGGCAATAAGTAGATTCGGGGGCTCCCACCCCCAGAATATTGGCGGCGCACTGGTTGGCTGTTCAGTGCAGGCTGTTGAGAATAGTAGTCCGCGTACATGATAACCCACACCCTGCTTATCCCAGATGGCCTCAAACGGAGGTTTGGTCATACTGGACTTGTCGAGCAAATCCCTCGCACTTAGACCCATGAGGGAGGAGCAAGGGATCACACGATTGGTGTTCAAAACATTTCTCGGCCAGAATGTCTTTGTCACAGTCTTCAGTTGCTCATCCATATTGTCCTGCGAGACTTGGTCCAAGTGAGTGCAAACAACCACGTTCGCCCTGCCATTGAATCCGTTCGCGACAAGTTCAGGGAGACGTTTCCAGTCACTACGAGGGATTTCCTTGAACGACACAATCGGTACGATCGCGTTCGAGTCGGATGCCACGAGGCGGACGAGCGATTCAAAATTGAACTTGGGAACGAAGGTCAGACGTGATCATATGGCAGAAAGGGAAACCTCACATCACGGAAACCTTCACCGACACCCTGGTGGTGAATCAGTCACAGGGAAAGTGGTGTGACCACATTCAGGGACTCACTGGTAAGTCGATAAACTAGATGTGAGGGTCAACAACTGGGAAAAACCGCAAGAGTATTGCCACCAACCTCGTATATACCATCCATTTTGTGACCACGCAGTGAGTTGAACTCGACCGTGAGCAACGGCCACTCGACCTCGCTCATATCAAACTTGAGGTCGAATCGATGGCACAATCGGACGATATCGTTCAACTGACCCAGCTGAAAATACCATTTAGCCGAAAATAGAGCTATCCAGCAGGACTTGAAACTCACCAAGGTCTTCACTTTCTGTTCTCCAATCGCCATTGGAGGCAATTTAAACCCAGGTGTCTCAAACTTCAGTAAGTTATCGCGGGTAGCAGCATGTAGGTCGATCCACTGGCCGTGTATCGTCCTGAGTAGAACTTCTTCTTCCAAAGGTTCGGATGGGGCGTCAGAGATCAGTGCTTCGAACATATTCTCCGGAGGTTGGTAGGTCTGCATCTTCCGGCCATACTGATGGGCCTGAAGCTTCCTCAGCGCGACGACGAATGGCTCAGCCTGGAATTGCAATTCAGGGACTGTCTGGCCTTCGACATGGCGCAGCCGGCATGGCCAAGCTGTAGAAGGGGGCTCTGCTGGAATGATACTCAGTATAGAGTATGGCGTGCGAGGATTATCAGACTTACCATCTGATGGGAGAATCGCACGACCCATGAGCGCATTCAAGAACAGCGATTTGCCGGCCTTGACCATTCCACAGAACGCAATTGCGAAACGTTGCTTCTTCGAGCGTACGATTGACCCTTGCAACGCCTTTTCCAGCTTCTCCACTACCTCCTCGAAGTCTGGTCGCTCAGGATCGTCGGCGGAGTACGCACTGTGCCGCTTTAGCTGTTCTACTGTGTCGCTCCATAGGAGCTCAAACAGCGAGGTTTGCAAGGCAGCAATATCTAGAACCTGTGTATCGTATTTGCGGACGCGGTCATGCACCCAGGCCTTGCCGATTCGTCGAGCTAGCTGCTCGTGTCGAGTGGCGGTCTCGTGATTGCGGTTGAGGATCGCAAATGTAGGTAGATTGACTCGACTATCTCCTTCTGGTGAGACAGCAAAAGGATGGACGTGAAAAGCGTGAAGGACGGAATCGAGGGCCTGCCCGACGCGGTCCTGAGTATTGCCGATGTCATCGACAGTGGAGCGGCGACCAGTCCACTGCTGAGCGACGACATAAAGATTCCATACAAGTTTGAATGCACGTTCGTTGTTCTGTTGGCGCACAAAGATTTCGTAGGTCGCGTCTGTGAGCTCGCCGACGAGCTCTCGACGATGTCCTGGCCGAAAGTTGGCCTTGAGGGTGTTGAGTACAGAGTTAAGAGCTCTCCTAGGTTTCTTGTTCCCGGAGGGGTCCACTGTGTTTTCCTGGCGATTTCCCGCTGGGTTCTCCTCAAGCAGTAGTCGTGTAGCCTTGAGCGCTCTCTCAAGGCTTTCCATCGCCTCCTTTCCGTCCTGTCTGTGATATTGTAAATCATTAGCTCTGTGAACATATGAGCTTGAGCGCAACCCCATCACGTACCGTTGGATGAAGCGCGCATACGGAGAGCGCTTATCAAGGTCAGTATCGGTCTCCATGGCATTCAGGAGGACCTTGTACACCAGTGTGTCGGACTTTAGGCCCTCGGCCCCCTTGCGGAGCTCCTTCAGAGCTTGTTTCTCCTCGTGTTCGAGCTCGAGCTCGATCGCCTTGTCGACTGCCTTGCACACTCCCGTGGCTGCTGTGCCGACGAATTGCAGAATGGCAAGGACCGTTGCTGGGTCTGGATAACTGATCGAAGAGAGGGGAGATGGCGTCGGACGAACCGGCCTGGGCTGCAATGTTTGGCTAGGAGGGAGGGTAGTAATCACCGAATGTTCGTTGTGGAGAGATACAACCTTGAGTGAGGCTGGTTTATCGCTGGAGGGAGGGAGACTTGCATCATCCGAGTTTGATGTTCCCGATGCTTCGACCAGCAGTGGGGTAGGAGACACTTGATTTTCCTCGAAAACTTTGGCGGTATCAGTTGTTGAGGCATCCTATGCGCCATAATTTCAGTCAAAGTCGAATGCCTACTCGACCCAACACGCACACTCAGATCACCCTCAGAAGTGGCACCCTCACCCTCATCGTCTGACAAGACGTGAGCACTGACCGGCGGAGGGCGAAGGTCAGCTTGTAAGGCCTGCTCCTGTAGCCACTGAATTGGATCATTTGAATCGTCCATAAGCCCTCCATCATCCTCAGCATAAAGGGCCAAAATTTCTGCAATTTGGCTAGAGACGGATGCGACGCTGCGACGAGTCGAAACAGACGCCAAGCTTTCGACGCTCGCATTCCCTTGAATGGTACGGAAACTCTGCACGCTGTAGAGGTACCAGAGATGCTGAAATGCGCTTTCTGTCTCCTTTCGGTGCCTTTTAACTTCAAATTGGAGTTCCTCGATAGCGTCAATGGCATCACTGATCGCTGACGGAGAGAAATTGTGCTTGAAGACGGCCTGGATGAATTTAATCGATCTTCGGTTACTAGGCAGGGCATTGTGGGGGACGATGGGAGCGGAGTCTTCATTGTTGAACCATTGCTCAATCCATTCTTGGGTAGCCTCCAGCGCCTTTGTCAGCTCTTGTAGTGCGATGACACATTCTGTACTGGTCAGTCGAAGTGAGCTCATCTGGCGTCAGTGGAGAGACGTTGAACAAAACACACTTTCTGCACATCCTCTTTACGATCTTATCCTTGGAGTTTCCTAGTATGGTGTTAAGGACAATTTGCAGGTTCGTAGTTCCTTTGGTTGTCCTCTCGAGCTCGCTTCGCAGATTCCTAACGACCTTCCGCTGAGTAGCATGGGCAGTGACTGTCTTGTCCACCATGGCCATCGCTCCGGATGCAACTTGTAGGACAAACCCCACGACGGATAACACACCCGTTGCGAGGCTGAGTGGATCACCCATCGTGCGGCAGTGGTGAGGTCAAAAGATGTGAGGGAGGCTGTCGGTATCTGATCGGCGATCAGGCGCAATCAAGACAGTTCCAAGTCTATATGAGACAAAGGCTAGAGGCGGAGCCACTGATGCAGGTATTTGTTAGGGGGGTCGTTATTGTTCGAGCCGAAGGCGAAAAGGAAGAGCGAGGCGTCCTTGAACAAACCTCTGGATTGAAAGACCCGGACGTTATCATGTTGGATTTGGCAGAAATGAAATGAAGGAGTCCCAAAGAGATCAAACTGTATCCAATATCTCTTAGATGTGCCGTTCCCGGAAATGAAAGGTCCAACAAGCGTGAAATAAAACAATTAGTAGCGAGGACATGCAGCTGTAATCTAAATGGTAAAACATCAATTTTGGCAATATCTGGGACTTACTGAGCAGTAGACTGGTCACTAATGGGCTCACCATGTACCATTTATCTGCTGTTTGGTATTTACTCGGCCTGGAGCCAGCTGTCAAGATTTGTTTTGGGCAAGGTCTCTCTGGTGTATATGGAGAACGGTGGATTACATATTTGCCCTAATGCGAATGGTAACAGGCCGGCGAAAGAGTCCCGACCGGTCAAGAAGTAGAGTCACAACATTGTTTTGACACTGCCACCGACCTTGGCCATTTTTTTTTTTTCTTCCACTTCCTTAGCCTCTACATCTCCCAGTGCCATCTCCATCTTCACCTCTCACTCTACATCCAGTGAACGCCCCAGTGGATAACGCGATATCCGCAGGGTTCCTAAGATCGTGGGTTTTGGTGGACACACTCTCAACCCCAAGGCGGGCTTTTCTAACCTTCCCGGTCCGTCAAATGCGCCAATACCTTGGGAGTATCAACGCCGCTGGTATTTCCGGTACGTCTGTCTTAGTCTATCGCCCAGATGCAATCGTGGTATCACATTCAAGCCCTTTTTCATCTTCAACGTCTATCACTCCCCAGGTCTTGTCGCCCAGCCACGCTCTTCGATCAAGACAGCAGCCCCGTGCTTCACGCCACAGCTTGGCTCCCACCATGCAATCCCAAGAGCCCCCCTTGCTCGCGGTAAACACGCCTGGTAATACTTTGCGACGCTGACATGGTGCCTCGATCGAGAGAGTTTCTGTGAACATACGCCAGACGAAATTTCGTACACTCTCAGTATCTCCGGGTATCATCCACTAACTCTCGAGTGGCCTCAACACTTGGCATCCGTCGATGGCCAGCCATGCGTGGTGGCGATACGTTCATAGGGTCAGCGGACAGTTTTTGGCCTCCATTGGGCGCTGACCCACTTTCTAGGTTTTACACCTCAAAGTGCCTATTCCCGCCGCACACTAGAGACATGAGTGGGACGCGCCACGCCTCATTTCTCTTCTCCAGGGACGCATATCAATCATGATGCCACATCGACTCGCGCACTTCCGGCCCTACTTCGATCCCCTCTCCAGCTTTCTACAAGCACCACCGGAATGAGATGTCGACGCATACGATCCAGCAAATACGGAAACTGCGCCCCAATGCGGGTAGGTCTGTGTCTTTAGGGCGTCACTTTCGAGGATACCCTTGCGGTGGATAGAGAGCTGAAAAGATCCACCGTGGCTATTGCCAATTTACAGGGCGGCGACGGTGAGACGACGGACGTCGGTACTCTCGATGATATCAAAGTGTACATATGAATTCCGAGATATGAGATAGATCCTTCAGACATGATTCCCGACAAGCATGAATTTGTCCAGATACCTTCACTGTCCGCTCTTTTCCTGCAAACGCTCGACACGAGCGGACAACTCTCTCAACGCCTCCTCAGCCGCTACGAGGTTCCCGTACATGGCAATGAGATGTTTCACCGTTTCTTGGTCCACAGGTTTGCTTTTTCCTTCAAGCTCTCGCTTGTATCGGTTATCTTCTCTTTCAAGCGCAGAAGTCACCAAATCTTTCGCCACCTTCGAACTGAACTCGATCGTTCCAATAAGGCTCTTCTCTCCTTCCTCTTTGAGACTCCTGACCCAGGGGTCCACAATCTCGTCCCTGTATCGGTCGTGGATGACATCCATCCCGAGATGATACGCTCGAGAATGGACCATCCATGGCCAGATGGGGAGACCGAACACAAAGGGCACAGTAGCGAGCATCGTGATTGGTGCGCGAAGCATGAAGCCTAGTTCGTCGATGCTTCGCTGGACGGCTGCCTCAGCATCGTCCCCCAGATCGGATTCAGATTCACCGTTGCTTGTGATAGGACGGCTAGGACCTAGCCATGGGCGGGCGAGCTTCTCTTCTATGGCGCGGAAGGCAGTCTGTGCCTTGTAGCGAGTGGCCGTCGTCTTGATCACGTTACGGATTTGCTGGAACGCAACTTGACGGATATCTATGGACTGGGATTCGAGGTCACCTAAAGGATATCAATACACTCATGTCACTTCATAAAGTCCAGAAATCCACATACCAACAATCGTCTCACGAAGTTTAGGCTGAAGCCTGGGATCCAGTAGCTTGATTGCATCCCGCAGAGCCTTGAAACGCTTGTCCTTTGCTGTCTCGGCCAGCTTTCGGATAACCGTCACGTACTCCGACTTGACAGTATTCAAGGCCGAGTGGAGTTCTCGCTGACTTAACCGCAGGAACTCTTCAGCATGCGCGACAGTCTTCACAGTCAGTACCTTAACGCTCTATCGGCCACTTGTTGAGTACATCTTGTCAAAGCGGGGTGTTTCTACACACTTACTCCTTTTTTACCTGCAGAGGCATCTCGGGATCCACGACCTAGGTCCCCGTCTTCTGACTTAATGGCTCCGAGTCTCCAGTCTTGCAATGTCCTCTCAATTGCCTGCCCAATGAATCCATATGCTTTCTGCGAGATCATTGATGACGCCTTGTCGAGGAGCAGGCGGTTCTCTTGGATCTGCATATGCTCCTCTCGGTTCCAAGTATCCAACGCTGCCTGGAATTGTTCGCGCGCTCGATCATACCCCTTTTTTGCGGAGTTGTAGTCGTCTTTGGTTCGTCTTGCTTCAAGGAGCTTTCGTCTGAAGGACTAAGTCAAGGAAAGGCGAGCTATAACAGAAACAGGACGTACTCTTGAACGTTACTCATTTCCCGTAACTGTCTGACAATCGTATCTGCCTCTCTAAGAAGCGCGTTGATTCGAGCGCTGTCGACCATTTCTTTGGTCAGCTTTTGGGTGGCCCCGGGAAGACCACTGGCATGGAGTTCCTTTTGGAGTTTGTCCTGCCATGTTTGGATGGAGAACCGGTCATAAGCAGATTCTGGGTTTCCCAACCCGAGAATTTTGGCGGCGCACTGGAGGGCTGTTCAGCGCAGGTTGTTGGGAATAGTGGGCCACGTACATGATAACCCACATCCTGCTTATTCCAGATGGCCTCAAACGGAGGTTTGGTCATACTAGATTTGTCGAGCAACTCCATCGCACTTAGACCCATGAGGGAGGAGCAAGGGACCACACAATTGGTGTTCAAAACACCCTTTGGCCAGAATGTCTTTGTCACAGTCCTCAGTTGCTCACCCATATTGTCCTGCGAGACTTGGTCCAAGTGAGTGCAAACCACCACGTTCGCCCTCCCATTGAATCCGTTCGCGACAAGTTCAGGGAGACTCTTCCAGTCACTACGTGGAATCTCCTTGAACGACACAATCGGTACGATCGCGTTCGAGTCAGATGCCACAAGGCGGACGAGCGATTCAAAATTGAACTAGGGGAACGAAGTTCAGGAGTCATTATATGGCAAAAACGGAAACCTCACATCACGGAAACCTTCACCGATACCCTCGTGGTGAATCAGTCACAGATAAAGAGGTGTGATTACATTCAGAAATACTCACTGGTAAGTCGATGAACTAAACATGAGGATCAACAACTGGAAAGACCGTAGAGTATTACGACCAACCTCGTATATACCATCCATTTTGTGACCACGCAGTGAGTTGAACTCGACCGTGAGCAACGGCCAGTCGACCTCGCTCATATCAAACTTGAGGTCGAATCGTTGGCACAATCGGACGATATCGTTCAACTGACCTAGCTGGAAATACCATTCAGTTCAAAATAGAGCTGTCCAGAAGGACATGAAAATTACCAGCATCTTCACGTTCTGTTCCCCAGTCGCCATTCGAGGCAATTTAAACCCAGGTGTCTCAAACTTCAGTAGGTTATCGCGAGTTGCAGCATGGAGGTCAATCCACTCGCTGTGTATCGTCCTGAGTAAGACTTCCTCTTTTGAAGGTTCGGATGGGGCGTCAGAGAGCAGTGCTTCGAAGATATTTTCCGGAGGAGGTTGGTATGTCTTCATCTTCCGGCCGTACTGATGGCCCTGAAGCTTCCTCAGCGCTACGAGGAATGGTTCAGCCTGGAATTGCAGCTCAGGGACTGTCTGGCCTTCGACATGGCGAAGCCGGCATGGCCAAGCCGTAGAAGGGAGCTCTACAGCGATACTCAGTCAGTATATAGTATGGCGTGCGAGAATTGGCAGACTCACCATCGGATGGGAGAATCGCACGACCCATGAGCGCATTCAAGAACAGCGACTTGCCAGCCTTGACCATTCCGCAGAACGCAATTGCGAAGCGTTGCTTCTTCGAGCGTATGATTGCCTCTTGCAACGCCTTTTCCAGCTCCTCCACTGCCTTCTCGAAGTCTGGTCGCTCAGGATCGTCGGCGGAGTACGCACTGTGCCGCTTTAGCTGTTCTACTGTCCCGCTCCATAGGAGCTCAAACAACGAGGTTTGCAAGGCAGCAATATCTCGAACCTGCGTATCGGATTTGCGGACGCGGTCATCCACCCACGCCTTGCCGATTCGTCGAGCTAGCTGCTCGTGTCGAGTGGCGGTGCCGTGATTGTCGTTGAGGATCGCAAATGTAGGTAGATTAACTCGGCTATCTCCTTCTGGTGAGACGGCAAAAGGGTGGACGTGAAAGGCGTGAAGAACGGAACCGAGGGCCTGCCCAATGTGGTCCTGAGTATTGCCTATGTTATTAACAGAGAGACTGCGACCAGTCCACTGCTGAGCGACCGTATAAAGATTGCATACAAGTTTGAATGCACGTTCGTTGTTCTGTTGGCACACAGAGATTTCGAAGGTCGCGTTTTTGAGATCGCTGGTGAGCTCATGGCGATGTCCTGGCCGAAAGTTGGCTTTGAGGACGTTGAGTACAAAGTTGAGAGGTCTCCTAGGTTTCCTGTACCCGGAGGGATTCACTGTGATTTCCTGGCGATTTCCTGCTGGGTCCTCCTCAAGCAGTAGTCGCGTAGCTTTGAGTGCTCTTTCAAGGCTTTCCATTGCTTCCCTTCCGTCCGTTCTGTGGTATTGTAAAATCATTAGCTCTGTGAAAATATGAGCTTGGGGGCAACCCCATCACGTACTGTTGGATGAAGTGTGCATAGGGAGAGCGTCCATCAAGATCGGTATCGCTCTCCATGGTATTTAGGAGGTCCTTGTACACCAATGTACCGGACTTGAGGCTCTCGACCCCTTCACGTAGCTCCTTCAGAGCTTGTCGCTCCTCATGTTCGAGCTCGATCTCCTTGCCGACTGCCTCACACACTGCCGTGGCTGCTGTGCCGACGAGTTGCAGAGTGGCAAGAACCGTTGAGGGATCCGCCATGATGGGAGGCGGGCGAAGAGGATTAACTCGACTACCTCCTTCGTGAAGAACGGAATCGGGGGTCTCCCCGTGGTCCTGAATATTGACGATGTCATCGACAGAGATGTGGCGACCAGTCCACTGCTGAGCGACCACATAAAGATTCCATACAAGTTTGAATGCACGTTCGTTGTTCTGTTGGCACACAGAGATTTCGAAGGTCGCGTCTTTGAGATCGCTGGTGAGCTCTTGACGATATCCTGGCCGAAGGTTGGCTTTGAGGACGTTGAGTACAAGGTGAAGAGCCCTTCTAGGTTCCCTGTTCCCGGAGGGATTCACTGTGACTTCCTTCCGATTTCCCGCTGGGTTCTCCTCAAGCAGTAGTCGCGTCGCCTTGAGCGCTCTCTCAAGGCTTTCCATTGCTTCCTTTCCGTCCGTTCTATGATATTGTAAATAATTAGCTCTGTGAATATTTGAGCTTGAGCGCAACCCCATCACGTACCGTTGAATGAAGCGCGCATACGGAGAGCGCTTATCAAGATCAGTATCGCTATTCATGGCATTCAGGAGGACCTTGTACACCAGTGTGTCGGACTTTAGGCCCTCGACCCCCTTGCGGAGCTCCTTCAGAGCTTGTTTCTCTTCGTGTTCGAGCTCGATCGCCTTGTCGGCTGCCTGGCACACCGCCATGGCTGCTGTACCGACGAGCTGCAGAATGGCAAGAATCGTTGAGGGATCCGCCATGATGGGAGGCGGGCGAAGAGGACAAGGTTGGGCGCTTTAAGAGGCGACGATCCCCAATTTTGGCGCCTTTATGTCGAGTGGCTTTATTGATGATTGGGCGCAGCTGGTTACATGCAAGCATGAGGTGTCATAGAACGGGCTGGTCGAAGTCGGAGCATGAGGAGACCACCACAGTGAACGATGATGACCGATCCCGTCGACAAACGATCATGTAAGTAACGGCCGAGACAAAATAAAGGGTAGTGCATGACACGTTCCCTCCCTTACCCACCAAAAAAAAGGATAATGCGGGTCAAAAATTCAGTCTCACCACAATCCTGAACCCGTTGTAAAGGGCAACGCGACGGTCGCGATGGAAATACCATCTAAGGAGCGCAGAACCAAACCGGTGTTTGTAGAGTGTGCAATTAAACAGTACTTTGGTCCAGCAGGTTCTAGCTGGAGCTACAAACGCCACGTACAAAGATCCGGCTGGCATGAGCGCGTCCATGTCTCTGATTTTCCTCTAGTGTGTTAAGTACCTGATCATCGCGACTTCAGCGCCCACCTGACCGAGCAGTTTCGGCTCAGGTCGTTCCATCAAATCTCGCAACTAATGCCGACATGGATTATCCTGTCGAGAGTATCAGTACACTAAAAGAATAGAGTGTGAGCGGCGCGGACTCGTCGGCAGATGTCCGCCAGTTTACAGTCTCGGGGAACATATAAATATAAGCCGGGGATTCATTTTATAGAAGGAAGTAAACTCACCGATACTACGATAGGTACCCTCGATTAATGTTCTCCTGAGCCAGCTGAGAGCTGGTGCGCCGAGGAACCCAGTAAGTCGCTTCGAAATGACATGGCGATGCGGGACACCATTCTCAATATACTGTGTGGATTGGAGAGGTAGTATCTAGGTATACGAACAGGTTCGTCGTGTGTGCTGCTGCGAACCGGGGCTCTTCGAAAGTCGACGTGGATTCCGTTGCGTTCGAGATCCACTGACAGAATGTAAGCACCATAAGCGTACGAAGGAGACGGTGATTGGATGTACGAACAGGAGATTCAAGATGGTCTCAATATCAAGTTTGAATATGTCCCTGAAACCCCTCATATATCACACCGTAAAATCCTAGAAAGGTGACATCAGAAGTGCAGTCCGAGAAAGGATGAACAGCCTACCAGGTGGCTCCGGACTTTTGTAACATGAACGGACAAGAAAATCTGGTGATTCAAGGTGAGAAATATCCTAAGAATGAATAGGGGCATACTCACGACGATCCTTGAAACACTAGGCCACTGTCGCAAGAAACCGTAGAATGTGTGCGGTGCACCTGTTTCAGCTGATAGTTTATGGAAAATTGCGCACGTTGGTAGCCTCGCGAGAATCAGTTTCTCTTGTCATCAATTGTGATTCCACCAGTGCTTCGCTGGGTCAAGCCGGTAGGGGTATCCCTATGAAGGTATTGCGAGACTTCTTCCTGACTGATCGTCTAAAGTGACGACATTCATCTCGCTTATCCCAACTTCATCCCTTGCGTCGTCGTTGAATCGAACCGAGAGCGAAGCCGCCTGTAGGTTTCTCGGAAATTTGAACCTCAGTGGAGATGAAATGACGGAGGGTGTGACGATTTGATCCATCGAACTCATCCTCCAGCCCTTCTGCCCATGTCCAGAAGTTCATGAGGAAGTCGCTGAACGTTGCACACCTAGAAGTAGACAACCAGCCTCCACAAGGAGCGACAACGCACAAAATAATTCCCATCAGCAAAGGGATCCAAGCACCGTGAGGAACCTTTTCGAGGCCGGGACCACTCCAAGATGCCAAAGAGGAGGAGCCAGAGGACTGCCAAGATCCATGGCTTGTGCTTCACATACGGAATTTGTAGTGTGATCATAGTGGTGGTGACGAACATGACCTTGGCGACTGCAAATCTAAAACGGATTCAGGAAGGAGGACCGGAGGAAATACAAGATATACGCACCCATATGTGTAGGTCAAACGAGCGAGGTTCGTGAATATAAGCAACAGAGCGACCGTCCCGATGCAGACTGTGGGCAATTGTCGAACCGCTGCCCGTGAACGCAGAGATACGATAAAAACTCACGGGCCCAGTTGACGGTAGGAATGTAGATCTGGCCTTGGAGCGTCTTTGAGGTATGGCGCATCCGAAGACTAAAGATAAACTCGGAATGTAAGACCTTGATCGTCGCCTATGGCTGACGACATGCGGAGGCAGGCTCTTCAAGTTGATGAGCTGCTGTACAAGAGAGAAGGTGGCCGTGATCATGGCTTGAGGAGCGATGAGCTACACGGTCGCTCAGTCGCTGATATGGAAAACCGCGATCAGAGGGAGGACTCACCGTCGCCATAAGTGCAACGACATATACAATCCTGTGTTAACTAAGCAAATGTTGATGTAGGGGGGCGATCGTGACATCTGGTCCTCACCAGTATAGAGGTCCATTGGTACCTCCGGGAATGGTCAAGTAAAATATGTTTTTAATAACCTCGTCTCCGGCAACGATAAGCCGAACACCTTGGTCAAGGGATGCAAGGATGAGACAGGGATATACGAAGAATGCGAAATAAAGAGAGCTGTTAAAATGTCAATTGACGGCAATTCAGAGGAGCGAGCATTAAGCACCTGAATCGAGAGACGATTGAATTGCCCGAGGCTGAAAGAGAACACCAATTGGCAAGATCACGCGTAAAGTGGAATACCGTCTCACTTGGCGAAGAGCGCTCAATGCAAGGAGCACTCCAGCCAGCGCAGAGTAATCTTTGGATCGAATGAACCCTATAACACACGCTCAACCGTGTGTATAAATCGAGTGCTGGGACTAACAAAGTACCGCCCGAGATGGGTCAAATGCACGGAAAATGGCCGGATAGGTGGATATGTTGTAGATGCCACAACCACCGATGTGTGTGAACCACAAAAAGGCCACTAAAAACACGAGGAGTGTTATTTAATAACTCTTCGATTGGTTCTGGAGACTTACCGGGCGAAAAGACGAAAGAGAGTCTGGCAGTTCCAAATCTTTGGGCCATGAACAGGGCAACTAAGATGCCGATAGAAATAGAATTAATGTTGTTAGTCAGGCTTGGTACGGACAACCCGAGACCGGCGACAGCCGAGGTTATGGAGACAGCGGGGGTGGGCATTCCATCGGCGACGTAAGAGCTGTAGCAAACAAGGTCTGCGAAAGGCAATGAATGAGACGTCATTTCCGGTACGAGATAGACACGAACCCGGCAAAGAAGAGGCCACCTGATGGCGTGCAGAAATCGCGAGCTGATTGAAAGCGTAGAGGATTGATTTTTGAGTCGCCGGTGAAGCACTGTTCATCGTCATGTTCGATTGATTTTGATAGGAAGAGGCCTTGGAAAAGCGCGAAATCGCCTCCTTCACCTTCTGCTGTGCCAAATCGAAGCGCGAAAACGACCTGGCGAACAGCAGATTGTCAATCCAACAAGATGTAAGGCGTCAATCGCTAGTACACTAACGTATTTTAGGAGAGGAAGTAAGGCAAGAGCCCAATGATTGCGCTTATACCACCGATAACGGACTTAGCGAGTGGGACGGCTGACCAGATACCATTGAGGACGTATAGAGAAGACTGGAGTATGATATCAGTTGAAGCCTCGTGAAAAGATGACAATGCTAATAGTGCCATATCGGAGCAGTGCGAGGGCCTGGAGGCGAGATGGTCCCAAGGCGTCAAATTTTGGCTGGCTCACCAGAGTGGGCGGACACTCACCGACCTGTGCGCTCCTGGGTTCTTTTCCGCCATGCGCATTGTTGTCCTCGCCCGGATAATATAACTGAGCAGGAAAAGCCGCCCCAACCAAGCCATTTCCTACTCATACCGGGACCTGGCGTACTCTGCCTCCGCACAGCACCACTGTTACCCTCTTGGTCTCCTACCCGGCCGAGTCCAGGTACTGCTCGTGTCAGCGGGGGGCACCAGTCATATATCATTCGCTCCCAAAGGATTCCTCCAGCCGGAACATTCTCTGCATCCAGCATGCAATGTCCACTGGAGTCGCAAGGCTCCATAATCCGCCACAGTCGACTAAGCATTGTGACGCCGTCTAGAACGCGATGTGGGTCAGCAGGTGAGCCTTTGTTTACCACTTGCGCATGAAAACTGAAGAAATGATTTACACAGCGGGGCAGATAAAAACAATCATCGATAGGAATTTTGGGTAGTATTTTCACGATACCGCAGCAGGATGAGTGGTTCGTATCCAAAATGCCCATATATCTACCTTCGCCTTCCTACCCTCTGCTGGCCATCTGCTGTGCCATTCTCAGTAATATAGTACATCGACTGGCGCTGTGTGCCAAACCGGAGACACGCTCCGCCCCTACACAGCGTGGATCGCAATCACGTACATCCTAACACGTCACGCGACCTCGGGCTTGGAAATACTGCGCATTTGATAAACGATTTGAACAGAGGGTGGATACAACACTGTCAGGAAACTCCTTCCATGCTATCAGTAATATTTCGGCAATCGGTATCAACGTGTAAGTGCCCGTAGGCCCCCCAGATCGAGACTCAACATCTTTGTATCCGGAATGGGGACCAAACGGACTACAAAGGAGAACGGTAATAAGATTCAGATTTATTTCATTGGTTTGCATACTCTCGACGCTAGCTCTATTCCGCTATCAGCTCGCCCCATATCTGGGTTGTACCTTTGTGAAGGTTTTGAGACCCTACCCACAATTTGCTTTAAACCGCTGGCGCTTTGGGGAACGTCGCAAATCTCAATTGAGCCTTAGAAGGGGGTCGGTGGATAAGGGGCGTTATAGAAGCAGGAGCAACCAAAATAGCAAACAACAAGAACCGAGTCAAGAATAAAGGAAGGCTAAGGCCGAACAGTGTTAAAAATTTGTTTCCATGACTTCCCAAAGACAAACTCGTCAAAATGAAGAGAAACTGACCGAACAGGGGATGTGAGAGGAATTGTGAGGAGAGCAGGTGAATGTAGGCCTTTACGACAGTCATGGGGTACCCAATAGAGTAAGCCGCCCCCCGGGTCTCTGACCCAACCGTCTTGGTCTGGCCGTTCAGACGAGTTGAACTGGGAATGAATTTGTGAAAATGAGTCCCATAAGTGAATATCCCCGTCACCGGATCCAGAAATGATATGCCGAGCATCGGGAGAGTATGCAACGGTCGCCACAGGGCGAGTGTGCCCCTCCAAAGATTCGTCGACTGTAGAGCCAGTCTCGGCATTCCAGATTCGAATTGTCTTGTCAGATGATCCAGAGATAATGTGCTTCCTATCGGGAGAGTAAGCAACTGAGCACACCCGGCCAGTGTGCCCCTCCAAAGGCTTGCCGGCCGCAGAGCGAGTCTCAGCACTCCAAACTCTAATTGTGTTGTCATCTGATCCAGAGGTGATGTGCTGCCCATCGGGAGAGAAAGCAACTGAGTTTACCCCACCAGTGTGCCCCTCCAATGGGTTGCAGACGGCAGAGCCAGTCTCAGCATTCCAGATTTGAATTGTCTTGTCTCCAGATCCAGAAATGATGTGCTGCCCATCGGGAGAGTAAGCCACTGAGCACACTCCGGCGGTGTGGCCCTTCAAAGGCCTGCTGACTGCAGAGCCAGTCTCAGCATTCCAGATTCGAATTGTGCTGTCATCTGATCCAGAGATGATGTGCCACCCATTGGAAGAGCAAGCAACTGACAACACCCAGTCAGTGTGCCCCTCCAAAGGCCTGCCGACTGAAGAGCCAGTCTCAGCATTCCAGATTCGAATTGTCTTGTCATATGATCCAGACATGATGTGCCGCCCATCGGGAGAGTAAGCAACTGAAAACACCCCGCCAGTGTGCCCCTCCAAAGGTTCGCCGACTGTAGAGCCAGTCTCAGCATTCCAGATTCGGATTGTGCTGTCATCTGATCCAGAGATGATGTGCTGCCCATCCGGAGAAGAAGCAACTGACAACACCCAGTCAGTGTGCCCTTCCAAAGGTCTGCCGACGGCAGAGCCAGTTTCAGCATTCCAGATTCGAATCGTCTTGTCTTCAGATCCAGAGATGATGTGTCGCCCATCGGGAGAGTAAGTAACTGAGTTCACCCCGCCAGTGTGCCCCTCCAAAGGCTTGCCGACTGCAGAGCCAGTCTTAGCATTCCAGATTCGAATTGTCTCATCATATGATGCAGATACGATGTGCCGCCCATCGGGAGAATACGCAACTGACAACACCCAGTGAGTGTGCCCCTCCAAAGGTTCACCGACTGCAGAGCCAGTCTCAGCATTCCAGATTCGAATTGTCTTGTCAGATGATCCAGAGGTGATATGTCGCCCATCGGGAGAGTAAGCGACTGAAAACACCCCGCGAGTGTGCCCCTCCAAAGGCTTGCCGACTGCAGAGCCAGTCTCGGCATCCCAGATTCGAATTGTCTCATCATATGATCCAGAGATGATGTGCCGCCCATTGGGGGAATAAGCAACTGACAACACCCAGCCAGTGTGCCCCTCCAAAGGCTCGCCGACTGCAGAGACGGTCTCAGCATTCCAGATTCGGATTGTCTTGTCACCAGATCCAGAGATGATGTGCCGCCCATCGGGAGAGTAAGCAACTGAAAACACCCCGCGAGTGTGCCCCTCCAAAGGCTTGCCGACTGCAGAGCCAGTCTTAGCATTCCAGATTCGAATTGTGCTGTCATATGATCCAGAGATGATGTGTTGCCCATCGGGAGAGTAAGCAACTGAGCACACCCCGCCAGTGTGCCCCTCCAAAGGGTTGCCGACTGCAGAGACAGTCTCGGCATTCCAGATTCGAATTGTCTTGTCATCTGATCCAGAGATGATATGCCGCCCATCGGGAGAGTAAGCAGCTGCCCACACCCAGTGAGTGTGCCCCTCCATAGGCTTGCCGACTGCAGAGCCAGTCTCGGCATCCCAAATCCGAATCGTGCAGTCATCCGACCCAGTGACGATGTAGCACCCGTTGGGAGAATAACTTATGCAATTCACACGGCCCTCGTGTCCAATCCGTTCTAATGGCGGCTCTGGCCATGACAACAGTTTTTTGCTTTGCATCTGGATACTGTTAGTGAAATATGTGCTGAAGATCGTTGATAAAGGCGACTCTGAGGGCAGGAATGGTGTTGTTGAAATATAGGTGTGCGGAGTGCTCATGGAGATGGGAGTGCGGAAGGCGATCATGAAATGACAAACATCCTGAATTCTTTCCAAAAGTTTCTCATCCCTATCCTAGAGTAAGTTGGAATCAGTTTGGAATTCCCCATCACAGCAAACAGGAGCTGTACTCACCTTGACCAATTTAGATGTCAGTTCTCGAAGATTTGGAACCCCAATTCGCAGCATTCCCATAATGCTCAATACTTCAACCCAAAATAGTGCATACGGCCCTTCAAAGAATTTCCTCAGCATGTCCCACACACGCTCCTCGCCAGTGTCGGGAGTAAAGCAAAGGTGATTTGACCAATACAGAGAACTATACTGTAAAGCGTCGGAAATATTTTCTTTGATTCGCGATGCGAGTCCTTTCACATCGGCATTCGCAACCCGGGAATCTTCGAGCCCACATATGTTGAAACGGAGCTGTTCGATCATCTTCTCGAGGCAAGCGATACCCAGTTTCACATTTGTGTCTCGGAGGTTAACCTGATAGTCGCCCTGACAGTTATCGCTCACAAAGAAGTCCGAAATGGACAAATGCCGGACACGAATCCCTCCACTGGCTCCGTCTCGATAGAGCATAGAGCCGAGATCGTCTACCCATATTTTCACCAGGTTAAGCCTCACTCCCGCCAGCTTTGCAATCGTCTCGTCGCACAGTGGTCGGTACGGCGCCGTTGAAAGGAGCACTCCAATCACCAGCCCAAATTCGGCACAGCTAGGCACTCTCAGTGTTCTGACGATACTGGCGTAAAGTCCGTATAGAGACGCCAAACCAGGACTGGCTGGGTCGTGCAAGGTCGTCGCTAGCAGCTCATTGGCGTCACGGGATTTCGCAAGGGCATGTGCAAGAGTTTCGATGAAGATGAACAGACCCGCTGCCCGGGAGATAACTCTGTCGACGAGCGATGGTTCTGGCCAAGGAGATTGGAGGTACTGCATTGAAGCCACCCAATCAAATCGGTGTTTGGCAAAGATTCGTAGGTCAGATGTGGTCTCCTTATCTGCGGTCAAATCACATCGCAAATGCGATAATTGGGTGGAACTATCAAAGAAACGTTGGATATCGACTTCTTGTCTACTGGTGATGATAACCTTGAGCCACGGAGCGCATGCGGTCACGTCTGCCAGGGCCTTCAGGACGCCTGGACGACTCTCAGTGTTGCCGCACTCATCAAGTGCGTCAATGACAAAGACGAGAGTCTTTTTTGGGAGGCGAGGAAGTTTTCGGATGAAGTCAAGGAAGAGGGTGGGTTGCATTGATTCTGGTGTTAGGTTTGGATCGTTACGAAGACGCTCTGCGACAATACCTCGAAAAGGGGGGAAGAGTATCGCGAGTTTGTGGATGAGAGTCGGAAGGATATTTCTGTGCTCTTTCAATTTTTGGTCATCCCTCCGACAGAAAAACGCTCCGGCGAGCTGCTCTTTATCGTGAAGGCTCGCGCAGATCGAATGTGCTAACGACGTTTTGCCGATGCCAGGTAAACCGTAGATCCAGCATGTATTTCTTCCGTCTGTCTGCTCAAGTTCGTTGGTCGCCCAAGCCATGATTTGTTCGAGGATGGTTTTACGGGTGCCATCCATACAGCAGAGATCCCGGTCATAGCCGGTCTTGACATCTTCGAGACGACTAAGCAAAAGGTGCTGCTCTACACGGACCTGTTGAGAATGATCTATCGGAAGATGGAGAGAATGAGTGCTCACCGGTCTCCTTCGTCCGGAGGAGAGTTTCAACATTCACCGCACGGTCGAAGTCTTCGACGACGCTTGTCAACTCACTCTCCATTTCTTTGATCGCCTCCTGGTAGGCTGGCCCGCCCGCCGTTCTCGCTGCAATTATCAGTACTTGCCAAAGTCAACAGCTGACGATCTACCGTGTGTAATGTAGTCGTACGAAACCCTCGCGACCTTGTGCATCACCTCATACATTCGCGGGATGATCTCCTCCAAGAGATCCGTCTCATCGCAGACTATTTTGTCCGGGACTATTTTGTCCGCGAAACGCAAGATGCGGTTCAATCGGTCCAGAAGATCCGATGGCACCTGGTCGTACTCGTTTTGTATCTTCAAGACCTAATGATCAAGCATTAGCTCTGCTCCTGAGATGCCAGCAGCGGGTACGAACCTCAAACGTAACTTTGGCAACACCCAAGACAGCCTTTGCGATTGGATTCAACTACAAGATATCAATATTCTGCCGGTCTCTACGTGGAATAACGGACCTCTGCGAATACAGCGCCATATTTAAGAGTGGTCTCCACAGCTCTCTCGGTTGATCCGCTCATCAGTGGGGAGTAACCTTCTAAACATTTTTCGAGTCCACCGAGCGAACGGCGCAGAGATTCCCTCTATGCAAAGATTATTACCTGGCGAGGACGGGCAGTTGCAAAGAGACGAACGATAGTGATAGCAGAGAAATGGAATGTTAGAGACCAGCGGTACTGGTGGTGCTTCCCAGCGAATCTAATGTCCCCTGCGCATCGTCATTAAATACGAGCGGACAGTCGGTGATCATGACTGACTCGGTACCGTGAATATGTGCTTGATGGTGCTACGATAGTCATTTAAAAGCGGTTGAAGGTCGATCGCCTCGCTCGGCCGTCGGATTTTGGGCCAAAATGAATGACCTCTCATTTGGATCTCAGCGCGCATCTCGGATGTCGGAGAAATACCTCTATACATGCACAGCCATCGGTGAGTGTGCGTAGTGGGAAAATAAAGGACATACGGGGGCTGGGCTGGTGTCCAGGTTCGGTTATCTTGCGTCTGCAGCGCTAGCTCCTGATTGTCTATAAACAACCTAAGCGCATGATCCGGATGCAGGGTGTCTTGAAGTGTGATATCTGCATGTTGCCCGAAGTCAGCGGGGATAGACCAAAACTGAAGCGAAGCGCCGCACTGTCTAGAACGAGGCTTAGGTTGATCGTCAGCCACCATCATAATGCCACGC
>Ga0307515_10004682_pt1 | contig 28065 bp, 1 predicted proteins | sample 17_EM_MG_FD_194513 | JGI IMG/M metagenome (GOLD analysis project Ga0307515, IMG submission 194513) | Populus trichocarpa ectomycorrhiza microbial communities from riparian zone in the Pacific Northwest, United States - 17_EM | ecosystem: Host-associated > Plants > Roots > Unclassified | place... | reverse complement strand
TACTAACACTATAAGCTTATAGGCACTGTATAGCTTAATCCGATGCTTATCTAGGAAGCCTATAATAGGTTTCCGCCACCTTTATAATAGGATAAGTTTATGCTCTTTTACTAAATTATATTATATAAGATTAATTTTGGCGCCGCTATTATATAGTGCTTAGAACTATTATACCTTACCTATAGGGAGTGTTATTTCTAGCTTAATAGTAATATGGAGAGTCTCTTCTTCTATATCTTGCCCTAGTTACAGCCGGGAGAGGTCTATAACTAGGGCTTTTCTTTTTTTTAGATTATTAGTGCGGTTATTGCCCTGCTTATTTTTCTAATAGGATTTACCTCTAGAGTTTTCTCTTAACTTCTTAGAGTGTTCTCGTAAAGGTGCTGGATAGGTATTAGGTTAACCCTAGGAGTCTTTCCCGTTATTTAAGGTTCCTAACTTTAACCCTTCCAAAGTTCTCTTTAAGAACGGCTTCTTTAAAGGTTAGGTCTATCTTATATTATTACTAGAGTACCCGCGCTTTTAATAACCCTTTGGCTTTCTACCGGAAGAGGTCTAGTTCCTTACTGTATCTTTAGCGTTTAGAACTACTTGTTTAAAATCCGTATATATAGTGATCCGCGATAGAGCTCTTACGCGCTTTATTTTGTTATAAATTACTAGCTTAATTCTAGCCTAGATAAACCTAATCTTCTCCTTTTTATAGATGCTACCGTTCTTATTTTTAAAGGGCTCTAGATTTATCTACTAAGCACGAGTTTCTATAAAGTTTATGAACTGGCGGAAGTTATGGCGGTCTAGCTGTATCCCATTCTAGAATAGCTCTGTATTATTATATTATATAATATACGGATCTTAAGTCTATTTCTTTAGGAAGGTTTATAGCTATAGCTATATAGTAATTTACTCTTTATTAAGCTAATTAAGTGCAATCTAGTTTAGTAATTGGTCTTTAATCTTACTAATAATCTAGCGTATACGCTCTTTGGTATTATTTTGTATTATTAGTATCTTAAAGAAGTTGTCTACCTTATAAACCTAATCGTCTAACTACTAGGCGTTGGGTCTATAGCGGAGTTCTAGATTACTAAAGGCCTTAGCTAGTTAGTCTATGTCCTTTTTCTATTTATAGCGTAGATAACTCTCTAAGTCTTCTATACCTCCTTAGGTAGGTATTAAGTAGCTTTTAGGAAGCCCTTAGCCTTAACTAGGTTATAAAAGAATTTGCCTAGTTTGGATTAGACCCTACTAGATCTAGATTTGCCCTTAGAGGGTTCTAATATGTTTATTAGTGGCTTTCTCCCGTATGGCTTCCAAGAGCCTTATAATAGCTTCCCAATATCTGTCTTAAAGGAGATCGGTATAGGGCTTTTAACCTTTTAAACTCGGGCCTAGGGAGGCTTCTACTATAGAGGTAGTATTAGTACTAGTAGCTAGTATAGGCTTCCTAACGAGGCTCGGGTCTTAAGTTAGTAATTGGCTTAGATTACCTAAAGGGGTAGGCCTACTTAGCTTGTAAGTAGTCTGTATACCGCTATTATACTAATTATAGGCCGGTGGTCTTCTGGGAGGGTTTTGGTTGGTTCCCTAGTCGGATATATTAGTGTATTCCTCTGGCATTTCTAGCTTAGGGGAAGATCTTAGAGTTGCCTCTAGCGCTTAATCTTCTGATTAGCCTAGGTGGGGCTAAAGAGGTTCCGGTTGCTTTTTGGCAGCGTTGCGACCGTTATAAAGGGTATCTGCGTTTTCCTTAGCGGTAACTATAGGTGTATGAGAGTCTTTAAGCTCCTGGAGTATCTGGGTATTAGGGCTTATTCAGCCGTTTTGCCTAGAGGGTTGTATTATCGCAATCTCTCGCTATTAGAGGGACCTTCCTACCTTTATATAACGGCTTTCTATAAGGTATCCGTAGAGTTTCTATTTAGGTCGTCGCGAGATTTTAAGGGAGAATAGTAGTTATAAATAAAAAATGTAAATAAATAATCTAGTTCTTAAAGCCGACTGCCCTTCTAAAAAAGAGTAGGAAGGATTTAAATATAAGGGGATCTTATAGATAGGGGGCTATAAGGACACGATTGGAATAGGATAGATTAGTAAGAGAGACGAATCCTTAAGGAGGTAAGGCCTTTGGGATTGTAGAGACTATATACTACGGGTACGTGCCTTCGGCACGTAACCGGCGACTATCTAAGGGGCGTCCGGGGGTTGTCCTGAGGGCAACCTAAGGTGTCCGCAATAATATCCCTTATAGCTAGCAATTAACTATATAAACGCGTAAAGTAGATAGCTAAGGTAGGCTCCTATTATTGTATTTATATTCTAATATTTAGCCTATTTAATTTAGGTCTCCTTAATACCGCTAAGTTTAGCGTACTAGACGCTCTACTTATAAGCGCTATAAGTTTTCTCTTTTAAGTAAATCCTTACTTATAAAATATTTTGTTATTTTATTTAAACTATATATAATAGCTTAACGGCAGTTATAGTACTTTAATACTACTAGGGAAGATATATAGATTATAGTAGTCCTCTAGCTACTAAAGGAATAAAAGCTCTTAGCGCTGTCTTTACCCTAATAGTTAAAGGAATAAAAGGCTATTATAAAGAGAGGGTAGAGAATAGGGTTAGTATTATATATATAGCCTATATATTTAACCTTATTATATTAATTCTACTTTCCCTATATTATTAATATAATTATATATAATGCTAGCTTATCTAGGTTAAGCCCTTTATTCTTTAGTTTAATAAAAATAAAAATAGTAAGCTAAAAAGTCCTATCTACTTTTACTCTAGGTAATAGTAGTATAGTTTAAGGAATGGGTTAGAAAACGGTAGCTATATAGACCGGATTTAAACTTAATAAATACTTAGCCGCAGTTTAAAGGTAAGATTTAACTGAACTAGGTATCTTAGAGCCTATATTTTAGTACTAAGTAATTACCTTTTTAAGCTCTTTAATATTATAGCCACTAGTAATTATAAATAGGCCTTAGTAATAAAGTTAATATATTAAATCTGGTCCTTATTGCAGTAGACGCTATTTAGTACTACTAAGAGCTTTGCCCCCTATAGTGGCTATAAGGCCTTACTTTCTAATTGTTATATATAAAGCTTAGTAATAGCGGAGATATAGCTATTAATAACTGTATATTAGACTATTTGTTAAATAGGGTGTCTAAGGCCTCCTTATCCTATATCTTCTCTTCCTCCTTTATAACTTCCTCCCCTATAATCACGGCTGCCTCTATAGCTACCTTTCCCCCTAGTTATCCTCCTGCCTACTTAGCTATCTTCTACCTCTTCTTTACCTACTTACTATTTTTCTATATCTCTTTCTATTTTAACTTACAATTTTAATAGCTAGCGGCCTATAATTCTTAGTTAATAACTTACTACTCTAAAAATAGGTAAAGCTTATCTTCTATTACCTAAGCGCTGTCTATATTACCTTTTAGTCTTATATACTAATCTTTCTACTCTTTCTACTTTAGCTTATACGCCCTTATAGTATTCTTTAAGCGCTAGGCCTTATAAATATTATATAACCGCGCCGTCTAGGCCTTAAATTCGCTCTAAAAGATATAGGAGGAGGAGGAAGAAGAGGCTAGAGGGGCTTCCTTTAACCATAAAGTGGACTATAGGGTAAGGAGATTCTTAAAAGATTCTATATCTATAAAAGGTAAGGGGGAGATATATAAGCGCGGCGTGGGTAAATAAAGTTACTAAATGCGTAAATATTAAAGGAGAAGAAGAAGAGGGCTCTATATTATAGAATTAGAATTATAGTAGGCCTTTCTATATAAAATTAGAAGCTCTGTGTAAGCTAGCGCGGGCATAAAAATAGGAAAGGGTTAGAAAATAGATTGTTAAGGTAACAGTAAGGTCAGAGGCGCGCTAAGGCCCTCTATACTAACCTAGTACTAACCTAGGCCTTAAAAACGCGTCTAAAAAGTAGGGGCCACTACCTAAGGGGGGGGGGGGTAATATTTAGACGATATATTGCAGACCTTAGGGGGTTATACTAAGCCTAACCCGGACCTCCGATACCTTAGTATACTTAGCCCTTAGTATCCTTACTGTTTCTACTACGCTATAACTTATACTTTAAGCCCTATTTAGTTTTCTCTTAGGTTATATTTAACGAGTGTTACAAACGCTTTAAGTACAATGTTATGACTACTAAGAGAGGAGTCGGAAGCAGCTAGTTGGTTAATTAAGGCACGGTCTAGAATGGAGCCGATAGAACTATATAACGAGGAATGGTAACTAAGGTCATATAATGTGCTACGTATTAAACGAGAGGAACGGGAGGAACTTACGTACCTTATGTATAAGACGTACTTCACGTATAAGGAGGATTTCTTAGGAGTACGGTTGTGTATTTAAAGGACCACAGTCCCTACCCAGATAGTTCTTCTCTCCTTATAGTGAATCTTAGAATATAATTGGAGTTAATCTATTAGGCAACCACTCCACTAGTTATTATTACGTTGTTGACTTCTTATTTACCTATATACCCAGCCTATTAACAAGTCCACCGTAGTTCCTGCTATAAGGCTTCGTTATAACGAGTAGATTCTTAAGATTCTTAAATTTCTTAATTATAGTGTTAGCTCTTTAACCCGTAGGCTAAGCGCTATACTTATCTATTATAGTAATCCCTATTTATTCCTTAAATATCTAGGTCCCTAAAAACTCTCATTTCGTACTTATTTATTTATCTTTAAAGTAAGCCACTACCCTAGTCTAGTTAAACTCTTAGGTCTCTCTTATTTTATCTTATTTTAATAATCTTAAGCCTATAGTTTTTTACCTTTATTAAGTGGTAAGTTAGTACTAGTATAGTGGGGTAAATTGGCTCACTAGATTTAATATCTGGTTTTAGCATAGTTTAGGGAGTGTATAGGCCTTCTGTGAATATATAGATTGGCCCACAGCCCTAGAGTCTTTAATAACTTAAATAGGCACAATAGATAGAGAGTCTCTTTTTAAAAATACACTCTTTTCTTCTCTTCTTACTAACTGCTTTCCTACTAATTTCTACTAACTAACTACGACTAACCAACAGACTGATAGCACCGTAACTTCTTATCTAGAAAGAGACCTTCCCTCTTATATACTTTATGGCATTCTACGTAGGGACGACAGTAAGCTCTTTAGATTAGAAGTCTAGTACTCTATATATAGGAGATACGTAGAAACGTGCTATAGCTATAGAAGGACTAAAAACTATTAAGTTACTATTACTAAAAGCCGTTAAGTTACTAATAGGTGCGGAAATTAAGTATGGAACTACTAGTAATATACGCGTAGGCATTACTATTATTAAGATAAGTTAATAACACTTTTAGAGATTATTATCTAAGACCTATAGTAGATGGAATAGATAACTAAGAGTAAGAATGCAAGTATGGGGTATGGTAGGATGGAGGATAAAAAAGAGGGTTAGAATATATTTGTTATAGCACTAGCAGAACTTAGCAGAACTTCGCACTGGCAAGTTGCCACAGATTGCCGCATATTGCGGTCACGTGACGCGAAGATCTTATAAAATATTAAGCGGCGCTACTCTTCTTCTCCTTTTCTTTCCCTAGCTTTAGATTCTCGTTTATAAACAATCTAATTATATAGGCTTACGCGTCCCTTATACTATGCTTATACCTTAATTAACTAAGTCGCTAATATTATCTAAAGCTTATCTACCCTTTTTTCTTAAAAAGGAACTTAAATATATCTAAAGAATAAAAACTAGAATAAGAACTAGAACTAAAAAATATAAAAAGAATATAAACCCTAAAAATAGGATAAGTATAGACCAGAATCTCTAAAGAATTTATCTAAAATTATCTAATACCCCTACTACTATACTAAGAAATATAGTAGCTAGTAAAGTAGCTATAGGACCTTTAAATACCTTAGATAAGGAAATAGTTAATATTTTAAACCCCTAGATAAAGCTAGCAGTAGCTAATACTAAGATTAAATAACTGCGAGAGCTACTTAAAGCTAGATATACCCCTACTTTTATATCTAGTAACAAATTATTAAACACCTAGAGACTTGCTATAGTCCTTAAGGCCTCATCCTAGCGCCTTAGCGGACCCACTAAGCCCTATATAGCACTATCGCGATCTATAAAGGTTGCGGACCCCCTATTACTTATAGGCGGAATAGACCCTATATTTAATAACTAGAAGCTCTAACTATAGGATAAGCTTAAAGTTAATACCGACCACTTTCCTACCCCTTAGGCCCAAATGGCCTATGTCTTTGGCCGTACTAGTAGGGACGCCTAGATATACCTACGCCTGCGATACACTAAGGACTTAATAAACCCTTTTACTTCTAAAGAAGAAATAATTAACTACTTATCTTTTATTTATAAGGACCCCTTTAAGGTATAGAACGCCCGCCTTAATTATAAAGGCCTAAATATAAAAATAACGGAGACCTTTTTAGCCTTTTAGACCTGCTTTTTAGACCTAGCCGGCTAGGCCTAAATTCCCTAAGAAGATCTAATACTAGACCTATTTAATAAGCTTATCCTAGACCTGCAGCGGGCCGTACTACTAGTTTTTACTACTATATAGACGCTAAAGGAACTTATGGATTAGTGCTTAGCTATTAACTAAGGCCTTTATTAAATTAAGGCACGCGCCAAACAGTATAAAGCTAAAACCCCTTTAAATTAGACTATAAGCAATATAAGAACGGCCTATAGTACCCTAGTATAATTAGTAACTCCTATAGCACTAGCTATACAGCCTACTACTAATATAGCAGCTAGCCGTGCAGCTAGTTTTACCGTAGGCCTAGTGAATACTTAACCTATATATAGCAGCCCTATATATAAGCCCTTAGTAATTAAGGCGCCTACTTCTCTTATAGCTAGAAAGGCTATATTATAAAAGACTACCTAATAAATATAAAAATGGATAAAGTTTTATTAATCTAGGAGGATAGCATAGAGTTAGAAAAAGAGGAACCCTAGAGAAATACTCTTCTTTAGGATTAAAAGGGATTAACATGTTATATATTAATCTAGGTCGGCTAATTAGTAAAAAAAGCTGCACTATCCCTTATACTTTATTTTATAATAGATATTAAGGTTTAACCTCTACTTTAGCTAACTCTAAAGTAAATGCCTTTACCTTAATAGATACCTAGTATCTATAAAGCTGGCTAACTTTTTAAATATACCCCTTAAAGAACTGCCTAAACTAATTTCTATTTATAGGTATAACGGATAAATAGGGCCACCTATTATAACTATTTTGTAAATTTACCTTTATGTTAACAGACGAAGGTAGTATAATATCCCCTTCCTTATTATAGACCTAAGAAGCTATAATATAATCTTAGGGAGAAAATAGCTAGCCTATTTAGGCTTACAGCTAAATATACGGAGTAGACGGCTTATCTGGCCTAAAACTCTACCCCTAACTCCTTCCTTTATAAAAGAAATCAGTATTATAATAGAAAATCTTATACAGCCCTAGATTAATACTATTTACTAGGCCGATGCTATATATAAGGACTAGGCCTTTAAAAAAGATATATAGCTTAATCCGTAATAGATCTGTATACTACGCCGCCCCTAGACTACCTATATTACACTACCCGTATTAAAGACCTAAGAAGTTAATAATGACCCAGAAAAGCCCCCTATAAAGAGCTTAGGCCCTATATAGCTATAAAGAATAGTAAGGAATATTAGACGTTATACTAAACTAATAGATTAAAGGGATAACTTATAGAAGATAGAATAGGAGCTAAGAAAGATTATAAACCTTAGACTATAAAATACGGTCTAGTAAACAGCTATAAGAAAATCTGTGGACCTCCTACTAGTTAATATCTACTATATTAGCGCTATAGGATTTTATCAAAACTTGGTCTAGCCTAATACTATTACTTTTATAACTAGCTTATATAAAATTAACTAAATACTTAAGGAAAAGGAAAGTAAACTTAGTAAATAGGAGGGCAAGCTTATGGACAAGGAGTTAGTAAAATAGAAACTACCCTATTAATATTAGAAGTTTAAGGATATATTTTCCAAGGCAGCGTCTAATAGACTCCCGCCTTACTAACTATATAACTATAAGATTAAGATTAAGTCAGATAAGGAAAATACCCTTAGCTTTAGCCCCCTTTACTAGTAGTCTATTACTAAATTATAGGCCGTAAAGTAGTACCTTATTAATAACTTAAATAAGGGGTTTATTAAGCCTAGCTAAGCCCCTTTTAACTTACCTATTCTTTTTACTAAAAAGCTAAATAGAGGGCTCTATTTCTGTATTAATTACTATAAGCTAAATAATATAACCTATAAGGACCGCTATCTACTGCCCCTACTTAATAAGACACTAGCCTAAATAAGCAGAGCTAAGGTCTTTATAAAGCTTAATATCCGCTAGGCCTTCTACTAAATTAGAATAAACCCTAGCTTAGAGAATCTTATTATATTTTAGACCTATTACGGAATATATAAATATAAGGTATTACCTTTTAGGCTAACTAACGGACCGGCTACGTACTAGCGGTATATAAACGATATATTTTTTAACTACCTTAATAACTTCTATATGGCCTACCTAGATAATATTATAATCTACTTTAAGAATAAGCTAGAATATAAGGAGTACGTCTATAAAGTCCTCTAACAGCTCCATAAGGCTAGCCTCTAGGCCAATATTAAGAAGTTAGAGTTTAGTATTAAACGTATAAAGTACCTAAGGTTTATTATTAGTATGTATAAAATCTAGATCAACCTAAAAAAAACGGCCGTAATTACTTAATAGGCACCCCTATAGACCGTAAGGGGGGTATAATTATTCCTAGGTTTCTATAACTTTTACTAACGCTTTATTAAGGACTATAGCAAGATTACTAGGCCTCTTAACCGCCTTACCTAAAAAGACTAGCCCTTTTATTTTGATACCGTATATAGGCAGGCTTTTAATAAGCTTAAGAAACGACTAGTCTCCACTCCCTTATTCGTCTACTTTAACCTAAAACGGCCCTTAATGCTAGAAACCAACGCTTTAAATAGTATTATAGCTAGCGTTTATTCCTAAAAGCAAATGGACAGAGAATAGTACTCTATTACTTACTATTTAAAGACTATAGTAGATACTAAGCTAAACTACCCAGTTTATAATAAAGAAATGCTAGTTATTATCTCTAGCTTCTAGTACTAGCAAGTATAATTAGAAGGGACCCCTAAGCCTATCTAGGTAGTTTCCAATTATAAGGCTTTAAAATATTTTATAATAATAAAGGCCCTTACAGCACGGTAGGCGCGCTAGGCGGATACCCTATCTTAGTTTAACTTCCTAATTATATATAGGCTAGGCGCCACTAACTATACGGATATACTTATAAGACGTAAATAAGACCTAGATAAATAGGTAGCTATAAAGACCTTATTATAGAGCCAGACGCTACTATAGCTAAAGTACCTTAACCCTTAAATATGGGCAGAACTAAGTACAGGATCTTTAAAAGCCAAGATATACCCTATAAACTCTATAGAACTTAACCTTATTAATAAACTACTATAGGTAAACTATACGGCCCCTTCTCTATAGGAGTATCGTAAAAAGGTAAAGGACACTACTAGTCTATAGTCCCTTAAAAATAGACTACTTAAGTATTAGGCACGGCTAGTAGTAGTAAAGGAATAAAATTTATAGACTTAACTTATCGCTAAAGTATATAACTAGGTCTCTACGGCCTATTCTAAAAAAAAAATAAGACCTATAAGATTATTGGTAACTATTACTACTGGCCTAAAATAGCTATAGATATTAACCGTTACGTATAAAACTACAATAGTTGCTATAGGTTTATAATTCTATAAGATAAGACCCTAGGACTATTAAAACCCCTTCCAATACTAGAACGCCCTTAGTAGTATATCTCTATAAATTTCTATAAACTGCCTTTAGACCATAACGGATACGATATAGTTATAATTTTAGTTAACCACTTTAGCAAGCGCTCGTTTTTAATTCCCTATTATAAGAATATTAATACTAAAAAGGCGGCCTAACTATATATCTACTACGTCTACCAAATTTATAGACTACTAAATACTATTATCTCCAATCGCGGGCCGTAGTTTATATCAGCCTTTTAGAACAAGTTTACCCGGATTCTAGGCATTAAGCTAAAGCTTTTTACGGTATATTACCCCTAAATAAATGGTTAGACGGAGATTATAAACTAATACCTAGATTAGAGGCTCCGGCCCTTTATTAACTACTTCTAAAATAACTAGGCTAAATTACTACCCCTTATAGACTATACCTAGGCAACTCTACCCTATAACTCTACTAGATTTGCCCCTATTTAACTAGAAATAGGCTACTTACCCCACACTAGCTTTAACTAGGAAATACTAAAAAAAACCTTAGATTGTATGCGAAAAACTATCTTATAAGGAAGCCTAGCAGTACGCTAAGCACTTAAAAGAAGCCTAGATAGTAGCCCGCGCAAATAAAAAAAAAGCCTAGAAATTAATAGAATAGTAGACAAATAAGTATAGATATGAGCCTAACTTTACTATAGGTAATATGGTCTAGGTTATAATAAAGAACTAAAAGACGGGACGACCTAGCTATAAGCTAAACTATTAGATAGTAGGACCATATAAGGTCTTTAAAAAGAGGGGTAACTTATATAAGGTAAAGCTTCTAGATTTAATAAGGGTTTACCCTATTTTCTTGCCGGATAAGCTATATAAAGCTACGGACAACTTATTACCCAGATAAAAGAATAAAACCCCCCTACCAATTTAAGTTAATAGCGATAATAAATAGGAAATTAAAGAAATACTAGCCTATAAACTAGTAAGGAGAACGCTAAAATACCGCGTTAGTTAGAAAGGCTATAACATAAATCCTACTTAGTACCCTATATAGAACTTTATTAGCAGTCCCTATAAGCTTTAAAATTTTTATAACTGTTACCTTAATAAACTAGGACCCCTAAAGTACCTAGATAAGTAAATAAAGTACTAGTATAGTAAAGATAATAGGCTACTAGAAGAATATAAAAATAAGAACGCCCTATAGGAGTAATACGGACATATAAAGCCTAAGGGTAGGCTTTACTAAAGGGGGAGTAATATTACGGCACTAGTAGAACTTGGCAGAACTTCGCACTAGCAAGTTGCCATAGATTACCGCATATTACGGTTATATAACGCGAAGATCTTACAAAACATTAAGCGGCGCTACTTTTCTTCTCCTTTCCTTTCCCTAGCTTTAGATTCTCGTTTATAAACAATCTAATTGTATAGGCCTACGCGTCCCTTATACTGTGCTTATGCCTTAATTAACTAAGTCGCTAACAACATTAGGACTAGTAGAAAGAAGTCCTTTATTTTTTATTTACTATATTTGCAGCGGTTTATATAATTCTTCTTTTATTTATATAAGCCTCCCTTGAATTTATAAGAGCAATAGCGATAGAGCTAATAAAGGGAATACTAGGAATACTAGGCCTATTCTATAATAATAGCAAAGAAGGAAGTAGGTAGCCTATTAACCTATAAAGTTTTCCTAACTTAAAGAATGCGGTATTAGATCTAACTTCTATAACGTCTAAAACTAATAACCTTTAGTAAAGGGAGGATAAGAACTAGGAGGTTAACTTGCCTCTAGGAGAAACTATAAGTCCGTTACCTTATAATAAACTACTAATAGAATACGATAAGGTATATATTATAGCCTAGCCTTTACTAGCTCTAGGGACTTCTTACTTTACGAGATAAAACGTATTATAATTTATTAAATAATATAAGCGACTATATATTTAACACTATATTACGGATAATAAAAAGTATTAAGGACTTCCGGAATATTATAACTATTAGATAGGGATATAAACCTAAAGCCTAAATAGATAGAATTTATAAGAAAGCTTTAGACAGACTACTAAGGAAGTAACTACTTTTAATAAGTTAAGACGGTAGAATTCTTAAAAGCTTATATACTATAATGCAGAAATAACCTACTTAGTAGTATACGTAAGTACTATAGATAATTTATACTAATTTCCTAGAAGGTTATAGAGGTTAGTAATTTAGAAAACTATAAATAAGGATACTAGTTTATAAAAGGACTCCTATTTAAATATTAAAGATATACTATAACTAAGATAGGAGCTGACCTAGATAGATAAAAGTCTTTTAACTTCCACCTACTAAGGAGGGCTATAAAAATAGGCTTAATTTACATAAGGGTGTAAATTACTTATTAATAATAAACCCTAAGAAATAAGGTCTTTATTAGCTAGTTAGATAATTCTATAATTAGTAACCGGTTATATTAAACTAAAGAGATACTACTCTTTAGCCGCCTATAGTCTCTTAGTTAAATAAGTTAGTAAGTACCTATTATATAACCTAAGAGGTAAACCCTAAGCTAGAGAAGCTTATTACTTAACTTTAAAGGCTTAATCTAGGGATAGTTAAATTAGTAAGTATTACGTCTTTAATCCTATTCCTTAATAGAATTTGCTAAGATCTAATATAGTATACGCAGCTCCTAAATAATACGTTAGTATATTAAGAATAAGTAGGTCTATAATTAGTAATAAATAATAATAGACTACTACTATTCTATAAGGGGGCGCTATAAGAGCAATATAAGCTAGGCCTAGGAAGGTATAGAGGACTAGAAAACCTTAGTATATACTAAGTATAAGCTAAGACGTACTATAGATATGGAGGCTCTTATTAATTTATTAACAAATACCTAAAGCTTTAAGAATTAGTTAGCTATAGGTTCCTATATATAAATAAGAATAACCAAATCTATACTAAAATATATAAGCGCCTAGAAAATCTATTTCTATATTTACTAAGCAATAATTAAATTTAGTTCCTATTAGGCTATAGAGACGCACTAGCCGTAACCAGCTTAGCGTAGGCGAGGCGTAGGCGAGGCGCCTATAAAACGTAGTTGCCCTATATTAGAGAATAGTAAAATTTAGTTCTATAGTTCTACTTTATTAAGAACTAGATACTCCTTATATCCCACTGCTATTATTATATTACTATATACCCTTAGGGCCTTAGTGTCCTAACAGTTCTAAATTCTTATCCCTTTTTAGGGGTAGCGGTCTAGCAATATAGTGGTTTGCTAAGGCTATAACTATATAGCGATAGCCCTCTATTAAAAAGATAACCTATATTTATTAACTATATTACAGTCTATTGACCTAATGGCGAGACGCGGGCGTAACATTAGCGTAGTGCGTAGTACTAAGTCTAGGGATTAGCCCTAGGACGACGTAGGTGGACCTATCGTTAGGAAAAAATTTACCAGCATTAGATTTTACTTTTTTCCGTTTTAGCATTTTCTAGCATTTCTAGCATTTTCTAGCATTTAGCAGCTAAATGCGGCATTTATTACTAAGTACTAGCATTTAGCTGCTAAATGCGGCATTTATAATTAAGCATTAGTATTTAGCTGCATTTATTACTAAGTACTAGCATTTAGCCGCTAAATGCTGCATTTATAATTAAGTATTAGCATTTAGCTGCTAAATGCTAGAAAATGCTAAAATGGCAGAAAAGTAAAATCAGATGCTGGTAAATTTTTTCCTAACGTAGGGGTTTAACCTAACCTAAAGGGAACTGCAAAAATTATAGCAAGCTAGGATATTAATGGCGACAGTGCCTGGAGCTATAATAGTACTAGCCGCCGCTAAGCAGCGTAAACGCCATCTCTATACTAGGAAAAGGTAGGCGCCTTTAGAGCCCCTTATACCCGTAGGGTATAAGCTACTACTAGATTATAAGGAAGCTATTACTATCTTAAGAGAAGTCCTATTTAAGTAGACCTAGAAGGAGACCTTAATAATACTTAATCTCGGCGCCAAAGTAAATGTAATTAATTAGCGATTCGTAATAGAGTATAACTTTAAAATACTAGACGTAGAATTGCCTACCTACTTCTAGTTAAATAAAACTTAAGTATATTACTATAAAGCCAATAAGGTACTATTATAAATAAAGGACAGCTAGGGCAGGATTAGGGAAGTAACCCTTATCTACTATAGAATAGCTAATATATCCCCTACTATTACCCTAGGTATACTAGGGTTAAAGAAGGCCTAACTTTTTATTAACTATAAGGCGAAGGCGTAGCAATAGAAGCTGAATAACTTGTTCCTATTACTATAAACCCCTAAGGGTTTTATAGAGTCTCTCTAGAGGGAATCTAGGGTCTTTACCCTAGTAATTACTAAATTAATGCCTAGTAAATAAAACAACGGCAACTTACTAGTCCTTTCCCTATAGTTAAAAGAAGCTAGTAATGTCTTCTTATAGAAGGAAGCAGGAAAGCTACCCTAACACTACTAGGGCGACTATACTATTAACCTAGAAGAGGAATAGGAGGTCCTATATAGACCGCTCTATAACCTCTTAGTTAAGGAGCTAGAGGTACTAAAGGAGTACTTAAATAACGCCTTAGCTAAAAGCTAAATCTAACTAAGTACTAGTCCCGTAGGGGTATCTATTCTATTTATACCTAAAAAGGATAGAAAGTTATAACTCTATATAGACTACAGAGGCCTTAATAAGGTAATAATTAAAAATTATCTTGCACTACTATTAATTAGTAAAACCTTGGACCGCTTAGTAGGGTTTAAGATCTTTACTAAGTTAGACCTAATAAATATGTACTACCACCTTCGTATCTATTAGGGCAATAAGTAGAAAACGGCGTTCCGTACGCGTTACGGCCACTTTAAGTATTTAGTTTTGCCTTTTAGGTTAACTAATAGACTAGTAACCTTTTAGGGCTATATTAATTAAGCCTTATTAAAACTAGTAGACGTCTTTTATATAGTCTAATTTAATAATATTCTAATTTTCTTAGAAAATCCAGAGGAATACTAGCGCTATATACTAGAAGTGCTTTATAGGTTATAGCAATATTAACTATATATAAACCTTAAAAAGTATAGGTTTATTATATAAGAGGTTAAGTTTTTAAGATATATTATTAGCTCTAAAGACGTAGTAATAGATCCTAGCTAGGTAGAAGCTATTACTAAGTAGGAGAGCCCTTAATCCTATAAGGATGTCTAGGTTTTTTTAGGTTTTGCTAACTTCTATTACTAGTTTATTTATAAGTACTCTACTATTATAAAGCCTATTACTAATCTCCTTAAGGGAGTAAAGAACGGCTGTAAAGCTAGGCCTTTTAGTTGGCTAGAAGAGGTAGAGTAGGCAATACGCTAGCTCTACGACGCCTTTATAACGGCGCCGCTTCTATAATATTATACGCTAGGCTTACTAACCCAGTTAGAGACTAATGCCTTAATATAAGGCCTAGCAGCTATTATATTACAGCTGTTTAAAGACGGCCTTTAGTATTTAATAGCCTTTTAGTCTAGGAAGCTTTTACTAATAGAGTGTAATTATAAAACCTATAATTAGGAGCTACTAGCTATTATAGAGGCTTTTAAGTATTAGAGATACTATATTAAGGGGCTATTAAGCCGCCTAGAAGTGCTTATAGATTATAATAATCTAAAGGGTTTTATAAAAGTAAAAGCCCTTAATAGACGGCAAGCTAGATAGGCTATAGCATAGCTGCCTATAACTTTATAATTAAGCATAGGGTAGGAAAAACAAACCCTATAAACGCGCCGTTAAGACAACCCTTAGGCGTAGGGGGTCCGCCAGAAGAAGATACTATGCTACTACTACTCTAAAGGACTTTAGGAATATAGGGCCACTAACTTAAGGTAAAAGTCCTATTAGGTATATAAGAAAGCGAGCCTTCTATAAAGGTGTTATTTTTATAGCTATAAGCTAGTAACCTAATAGCAGTACGCCTAAGCTATATAGCATTACGGTTTAACTAGGCAACCTATATATATGCTATTAAATAGTATATAATAAGGACCTAAGTTAGAGAAGCTAGTACTTAAGAGAGTACTTATAAGTCTAGTACGGAAACAGTTGTTAAGCTTATTAAAGGACTTTAAACTAAAGATAACTTTATACTATAAAAGCATAGCAATAGTATAGATACTGTAAGACGCCGTTAATACGCCCGCTTAAAGCTAGTGTGGCAGTTTAATTCCGCTAGACTACTTTATTACCGCGGGAGGTTATATATACCCCTAGACCTAGCAGTTTATATAAAGCTCCTATAGATCCACTACAATAATGCCCTAGTTGGCCACTTTAGTAAGAAAAAGACTCTAGATCTCCTCTTATATAAGTACTACTAGCCTAGTATAAATGCGGATATTATAAACTATATCTCCACCTATAATATATGCCAACGTATATATACGCCTTAATATTACCTTTACGGCGAGCTCTAAGCGCTGCCTTGCCCAGACTAGCCGTGGTAGGAGATTATAATGGACTTTATTATAGGCCTACCGCCTAGTAAATAAGGTAAGAAGGTATATAATGTAATATATGTAATAGTTGACCGCTATACTAAGATGGCCTTATATCTGCTTATAGTAAAAACTATTACTATAACCGAACTCGCGGATCTCTTTTTTAACGAAGTAGTACGCCGTTTTAGAGCCCTTAGGGAGATTATATCTAATCGCGGTAGTATCTTTACTAGTAAGTTCTAGTTAGAGCTATGCTTTACTATAAAGATAAAATGTAGGCTAAGTATAGCCTTTTACCAGCAAATAGACGGGTAAATAAAACGCCAGAACTAAACCCTAGAGTATTACCTCCGTATATTCTGTAATAAAAAGTAAAGTAACTAAGTAGGCCTTTTATTACTAGCTAAATTCGCCTATAATAATGCTAAATATAGTATAATAGGTATAAGCCCGTTCTATACCTGCTATAGGTTTTACCTATATCTAAAATATAAGGTCTAGGCAGATAATAGTAGTTCTATTCTAGCCGCCTCTAAAAGGATTAAAAGAATATCCCTTAAACGCGAAGCGCTAGTAAAACGCTAGGAAAGCGCTACTAAGGCGTAGGCGAAATACTATAATCGTTATTACTAACTATAGGTATACAAAGTAGGGGATTTAGTCTTGCTATTAACTAAGAACCTTAAACTAAAAAGGCTAAGTAAGAAACTTATAGTATGCTTTATTAGACCTTTTAGTATAGCCGAACTAGTCGGAAAGTAAGTATACCGGCTATATCTACTTACGTCTTACTATATCTACCTAGTATTCTATATTAGCTTGCTAGAGCTATATAAATAATATAAGGGTACTACTAGAGACCCTTTACTAGGGCCTATTAAGCTAGATAATTAAGAGGATTAAGAGGATTAAGAGGACTAATATAAGGTAGAAGAAGTACGTAGAAGGAAGGGACGTAACTAGACCCTATAGTACCTAATTAAGTAAAAAGGCTAGCTAGAAGAGTATAATAAATAGGTCCTAGTAGAGGATATTAATAAGGACGTAAAGGAGACGTATAATAGTTATTTTACCCTAAGGGGTAAATGGAAAAGAAAGTAGGTAAAAAAAATAAAAAAACTTTTAATTGTAACTGGGATTACGCCCTATTAGCGGGGCGATAATAGAATAATAGTAAAGCGATAGTAGTACGCTAATAGAAATATAGATACTCTATAGCTCTATTAAATCCTCCCTCTCCTCCCCTTCTCCTTTTTCCTCCTCCTCTTCTCCCTCCTTATTCTCCTCTCCCTCCTCCTTATCCTTTTTACCCTTATCCTCCTCTTTATCCCTTATAATAGGAGGTATATTAGCCTATAAGTACTATTAATATACACTATAACGGCGAAATATCTGCGCTATAATATATACTAAAGCGCGTATTATATTAAGAATTCCTTTAAGGGTATAATAGATAGCCTATAATTCCTACACTTAGAGTAAAGAAAAGTTTTCGCCTTTAGGTACTAGCGGAGACCGTACTTAGCGCTAGTGCGTACTAAGGCCTTAATATCCTTTATAAAAGACTTTTAGGCGGCAGTAACGCGAGCGTTAAAGTTAGCTGTGTCCCCGCTAGTAACCTGCTAGCGCTTAACCCTATTAATAAGGGCGAGTAGCTCGTTTAGGCAGCTATGGAGGGCCTTAGGGACCTAGTTTATTAGCTATTAAAACCTAAACTAACGCACTTAGACTTACTGCTTGGCACGACTTATTTAGTTATTAGTAGTACCTATAATTACGGTTAGCTTACTTACTATAGGTAGCCTACCTAGTAGTAGCTACGTACTTAGTATAGTAAAGGTAAATAAGTTTAAGTAAGGCTAGGGGAGTACCTTATAAACGATGAGGAAGCTTAGACGGCGTTTAGTAGGGTTAGTAATAGCTATAAGCTGTAACGGCGCTATTGCACGTTACCTGCTAAATTCTGCCATATTCTGCTAACCTGTAATTAGCTCGCCCAAAGCTAGCGCCTTAGCGGCTTACCCTATATATTTATTTACATCAGTCCTAGTAACCCCCTTTTTCCTTCTCTTTAGCTTAGTATCTTTGTAATATAGCATTCTATAAGCTTTGGTTTAGAGGCAATTATATAAGCTATAACATTATACTAAGCTCACCTTACCCTGCCTAAGAAGGCCTTAATAATATCCCACCCTAAAAGAAACTTCGTCTGCAATAATGCGTTAACGCGCTATACTTAAACACCAAAACAACTCTATATTTCCCGGGAAGGCCTAGATAATATCTTACCTTATAAGCTAAATAGGACTAGACCTATACCCCTAAAATTAAAACTAAAGTATATAATACTAATAAACCTTAGGAAGCTAACAATGGCACCTAAAGCAAGCTTATTTAAGAGAGCTACCTTTACCTAAGAGGAACTTAAGATCTAATTAGGATTAGAAATTAAAGATAATAATAACATTATAGACGTACGCAAGTAGATTCGCGCCCTTATAGCTAGCTAGGAAGTTAATTATCTTAAAGTAAGAAATATATACGAGACCCTATAAGAGATTTTAGAAAGCCTTACGGCCCTATAAAATAGCCTAGCTTCCCCTTCTTAAAGCCCTAGCCGACCTATTTACTCTACTAAATGTAATATACTAGGGAGTATGGATATAATAATAAAGTAATTAAAGTCCGTTAAGCTCCTTAAACCCCTACCACTATCTAACGAGATAGACCCTACCTTTAAGAATTAGATAAGGAAAGCTCCGTGTTAACTATAACTATTTCCTTTCTAAAGAAGCTAAAATGCTCTACCTCTTTAGTTAAACTACTGGGGACGCCTAACGGTACCTCTAAGCTAAGTTTAAGGACAAGTCCCCTGTCCGATTTATATCTGTTAATAAAAGAATATAGCACCTAGCGGCTATTTATATTAACCTAAATAAAGTATAGGACGCCTAGTATAATTATAATCGCCTAATAATAAAACCGAACTAACCCTTTACTAAATTCTAAACTTAATTCCTACACCTTACGGGAGAAGGCTAGGTTCCCCTTAAGAACTACCGATTAGACCTATACAATAAGCTAATAATTCGGCTATAAGAGAAGATCGCTATAACCTTAAACAACCTACCAACTTACGATAAACTCGTAGCTTATTGCCTATTATTAGACTTAGAACTAAAGCGGATTAAAGCCTATCCTAATTAGTAGAGGCGACTCTATAGTAATTAAAACTCGCTAGCTATACCTATAGAAGCTAGAGTAAGAAGATAAGCTATAACTGCTTTTATACTAAAGGCGGTTATAACTACGCACTAGCGAGCGACGCCTAACTAGCTACGTACTACGCCATTAACTAGTATTCGCCGTAATACTCTAATACTCTAATCGACCCTACCTCGGCTATATGCTATAACTGCAATAAGAAGGGTTACTTTACCTTGTCTTACCCAGAGCTAAAGGATATAGGCAATATTAAGGAGATAGAAGAAGGAGAACCGTCCGATAAGTCGGGAAAAGAAGAACCCTAGGGAAAGACTCCCCCCTAGGGTATCCTATTAATCTTAAAGAGATTAATCTTAGTTAGTTAATAGGTAGAAAGTATTTTATAGTTCTATATATAGTATCTTAAAATAAATATAAAGTTAATATAACCGCCCTTATTAACACTAGAGTAAATAGCTTTATCTTTATAAATACTACCTATGCGAATAATGTTGCCAAGTTTCTAAATATAGAAGCTATCCGACTAGAGAAGTTTATCTAGGTAAAAGGCTATAACAGCTAAGCCGGTTAGCCTATTACCCACGTCTTAAATTATATATCGCTCTTAACAGATAATACTAATATAGTATCCCCTTTTATATCCTAGACCTAGGGTCCTATAATATAATCCTTAGACGAAAATATATGTCCTATTTTAATATTTAGTTAAATATACGATAAAGATAGTTTATCTAGCCGGAGGATAGACTAAGGTTGCCCTTCTTTATTAGGGAGATCCGAACTAACCGCAAGACACTAGCCGTAAGGGCTAATCCTACCTACTAGTAGGATGTCTTAGCCTATAATCTAGCCTTTACCTAAAAAGACGCTCGCTATAAAGCTAAAAATAACTCTATACTAATAAAGATACTCTCTTAAAGCGCTACGTTTAAAGAGAACTCTACGTATAAAAGCGGGATAGATAGTAATATAGATAACGTCTAAATCGCGCAGATCTAACTGGTATAGAAAAGAACGCATTGATAAAATATAAGGGATAACCTCTAAAAGATACAACAGGAGTTAAAAGGAGTAATAATAATGTTAGTGCCCTAAAAGTCTATAAAGTTACGTACGCCCCTATTATTATATAACCCCCCCACTATAGATATTACCGCAATTAGCGCTATAGCGTTCCACTTTAATATATACTAGAAGGATAATAAGGTCTTTATAACGAGCCTATATAAGATTAACTAAATTATTAATAATAGGGAGGAAGAGCTAGCTAAGGAAACCAATAAGAAACTAGTTAAACACCTTCTTCCTACTATTTATATAAATTATAAGGATACATTCTTAAGGGCGGCTTTAGATAAGTTACCCCCTTACCAGATATACAATTATAAGATTTAATTAGAAGCCAATAACTTACTAGGTTATAGCCCCCTTTACTAATAATTAACGGACAAGCTAAAAGTAATAAAGTAGTACTTAATTAATAACCTGGATAAAGGGTTTATCGAGCTAAGTTAAGCCCCTTTTGCTTCCCCTATTCTATTTATAAAAAAGCCTAATAAAGGCTTCCGTTTTTATATTAACTATTAAAAGCTAAACGCTATTACTTAAAAGGATTAGTATCCTATTCCTTTAATTAATAAGACCCTTATATATCTAAGCTAGGTAAAGATCTTTACTAAACTTAATATCTGTTAAGCTTTTTACCGAATTAGGATAGACCCTATATCTAAAGATTTAACCACGTTCCGTACCCGTTATAGCTCCTATAAATATAAAGTTCTTCCCTTTAGACTAATAAACGGACTAGCTACGTACTAAAGGTATATAAATAACGTTCTTTTTAATTACCTAGACGAATTCTGCATAGTATACCTAGATGACATTCTTATATACTTAGACGATAAACTTAAGCATTAAGTTTATATTAAGAAGGTCCTAAAGAGACTACAAAACGCGGGCTTATAAGTTAATATTAAGAAATATAAGTTTGGAGTAAAACGTATAAAATACCTTAGGTTTATTATAACTATGGAAGGAATTAAGGTTAACCCTAAGAAGGTAGAGGCAATCTGTAACTAGAAGCCCCCTTATATAGTAAAAGGAATTTAGTTCTTCCTTAGTTTTTATAACTTTTATTACTAGTTTATCCGTAACTACGGAATTATAGTAAAACCTCTTATATAACTAACTAGGAAGGACACGCCTTTTATTTTTAATAATAACTATATAAAAGCCTTTAAAGAGATAAAGGATTGGCTTATCTCTTCCCTAATCCTTCGTTACTATAACCTAGATTTTAAATTAATGCTAGAAACGGATGCCTCTAATAGGGTTATAGCGGGAATTCTATTACAGTTACATCTAAGTAGCAAATAGTACCCTATTACTTTCTTTTTAAAAATAATAGACCTAGCTAAGTGTAACTATAAAGTATATAATAAAGAAATGCTAGCTATTATTTAATTACTCTTCTAATAGCGTATAGAGCTTAAGGGTATAAACTCCCGGATTAAGATATATATAGACTATAAAGCCCTAAAGTACTTTATAACTATAAAGTAGCTTATTAAATAAATAAGCCTAGTGGGCTAAGACACTCTTCTAATTCTTCTTTATAATTATATATCGTTCTAGTAAGTAAAACTCTAAGGCTAATACCCTAACCTAAAGAGAATAAGATATAGAACCCTAGGATAAGCTAAAAACCTAATATTAGACGCGTGCCCTTTTCTATCCTAAATAGCTTAACCTATAGATTCTTAAAAAGCTAGACTCCTAGCTAAATAAGCTAGTATTAATAGAGGAGACCTTAGACAAACTAATAGGGCTAATTAACCGCCTTTTAACTATAAACCGCACGGCTAACGCCCTAAAGGCCCTCCGCGATTAAGCCGTAAAAGGAAACCCCGATTTTAAAGTAGAGGAAAGGTTACTCTTATACTAGGAGCGGCTTATAGTCCCTAACATTAATAATTTACGGACTAAGCTAATCCGCAAAGCTTATTGCTAAGTTTTTACGGTACACCCTAGCAAGAACAAGACCCGTAAAATTATTAACTGCCGCTACTACTAGCTAAGAATAGTTGTGGATATTAATTAATATATACGGAACTATAAAGACTATAGGAGAGCTATAATCCCACGGGATAAGACCCTAGGATTACTTAAGCTACTTCTAATATTGGAGCGCCCTTAGCAGTATATCTTTATAGACTTTTATAAACTACCTAGGGACTGTAATAGATATAATATAGTTATAGTTATAGTTAACCGCTTTAGCAAACGCCCGTTTTTAATTCCTTATTATAAGAATATTAATGCTAAAAAGGCAGCCTAAATATATATCTATTACGTCTACCGAATTTACGGACTACTAGATACTATTATATCTAATTATAGGCTATAGTTTATATCGGCCTTCTGGAATAAGTTTACCTAAATCCTAGGTATTAAGCTAAAGCTTTTTATAGCTTACTACCCCTAGATAGACAGCTAGATAGAGATTATAAACCAGTACCTAGACCAGAGGCTTAGGCCCTTTATTAACTATTTCTAGAATAACTAGTCTAAACTACTACCCTTAATAGACTACGCCTAAGTAACCCTACCCTATAACTCTACAGGGTTTACCCTAATTTAGCTAGAAATAGGATACTTACCCCGTATAAGCTTTAACTAGAAAAGGCTAAAAGAACCCCAGACTGTATAAGAGAAGCTATCCTATACTAAGGCCTAATAGTACGCTAAACGCTTAAAGGAAGCCTAGATAGTAGCCTATAAGAACCTAGAAAAAGCTTAAAGGTTAATAGGATAGTAGGTAAATAAATACTGTTAAGAGCCTGACTTTACCCTTAGCGATATAGTCTAGGTTATAATAAGGAATTAGAAAACTAAATAACCTAGCCATAAGCTAGACTACTAGATAGTAGGACTATATAAAGTTCTTAAAAAGATAGGCAACTTATATAAGGTAAAGCTCCTAGCTTTAATTAGGGTTTACCCTATTTTCTTACTAGATAAGTTATAGAAAGCTATAAATAACCTATTGCCTAGATAAAAGAACGAGCTTCCCTTACTAGTTTAAGTAAACGGTAATAATAAATAGGAAGTTAATAAAATACTGGCCTGCGAGATAGTATAGGGAATGCTAAAATACCGTATTTAATGGAAGGGCTATAATTTAGACCTAACCTAGTACCCTACGTGGAACTTTATAGACTACCCCTAAAAGCTTAAAGAGTTTTATAACTAATACCCTAATACGCCTAGACCCCTAAAGTACCTAGATAAATAGATAGAATACTAGTATAATAAAGATAATAAGTTACTAGAAGAATATAGGGATAAAAACGCCCTAAAGCCCTAATATAGCTATTTGCCAAATTCTGCTATATTCTGCCGTTTTCTGCTAGTACTATAAAATTTCAGATATCTAGGAACTTTAACCGCTAGTTAAAGTTGTCTAATTAGTTAGATCTGTGCTAAGACTTTTAGCGGCTACTCTTTCTAGCCTAGTGCTTCTACTTAGCCTATAATTGCCTTTTATACTTAGTCCGGACGCACTTATATCCCCTTTATCTCCTTATCTTATATTTTATAATCCTATATTTATAAGCTTAGTGCTACCCTATTTCTAACTAAGCCTAAGGGCAGGCTTTCTTTTAAAGAGGGGGGTAATGTAACGGCGCTATCGCACGTTACCTGCCAAATTCTACCATATTCTGCTAACCTGCGATTAGCTCGCCTGGAGCTAGCGCCTTAGCGGCTTACCCTATATATTTGTTTACATCGGTCCTAGCAACCCCCTTTTCCCTTCTCCTTAGCTTATTATCTTCGTAATACAGCATTCTACAAGCTTTAGTTTAGAGGTAATTGTACGAGCCGTAATATAAGCTAGTATAAAGAATACTTACAGAAGGTTCACCAGTAGGCGAACTAGTAGCGTAGCGCTTACGATTTATAATTAATTAGAAATTGTAAAGAAGGCAAGTTATAGGCTAAAAGAATTGGAATAGACTTAGAAGGGAAATCTAATATCCTACCTAGGTAGGAACTCCTACCTTTATAAATCTCTATAAGGCCCTAGCGTTCTATTATCTTATTATCCTATTATCCTATTCACACATTATCTAATTTACTTAAATTTTATTATACACTTTTTATTTAGCAAAGGACAATAATAGCGCTCCTATTATATAATAGCGTCGGCTAAAAACAGCCGCTTAAGAAGGGGGGGGCAATTATTAGGCTATAGAGACGCACTAGCCGTAACCGGCTTAGCGCAGGCGAGGCGTAAGCGAGGCGCCTATAAAATATAGTCGCCCCGCATTAGAGAATAGCAGAATTCAGTTTTATAGTTCTACTTTATTAAGAACTAGATACTCCTTACATCCCGCTACTATTATCACGTTACTATATACCCTTAGGGCCTTGGTGTCCTAATAGTTCCTTAAAGACTAGCTAAGGTAAAATGCGAATATTAAGCCTAATGTAATGGCGATAGGTATTTAACTAAATACGTCCTTAGTAGAGCTTATAAAAAGTAATAGCGCTAAAAGTAAAGAAGAACTTAGCGAGTTCTAAAAAGATATATACTAAGCAAAGTTAGTATATATTAATTTAGTAGGAGTAGTAACCTAGTTATAGCCTATAATACAGTTATATAATCTTAGAAAACTGTAAGGGGATATAAGGGTAATAAAACTACCTTTAAGACTAACTAGTCCATAACTAGTAATAGTTTAAAATATATAACTAAGAGGATATATCTAAATCGCACTATAATTATAATGGTAGGTTCCTTAGTTGCTAGGAAATAATAAGGAGACTAATAAATTAGACTATATTAAATAGTTAAAAAAAGAAGTAAAGTAAGGAATAGATATAATAATAACCGCTAAAGCACCGTAATTAAAACTAGTTAGAATAATAGATATACTAAAAGGGAATATCTTAACCCTAACTATAATAGCAGATAAGATTTTATTAAAAACTATTAAAGTTACTATTAGAAACTACCTTATATATATACCTAAAGTTATAAAGTTATTCTTTAAGCCTCTCCTACTACCTCTTATAGAGCCTTATTAATAAAAGCAAGAAGGCGTTAAAGTATTTATATTATTAGCGTACCTAACATTTTATGCTAACTAAGCTAGCCTAATAACTGTTAAGGTAAACTAGATTAAATAAGAAGTAGGATTTACCTAGTTTTAATAATAATATTTAAAGGTAGAAGTATAGATAGGAGATAAAAGGACTAGGTGTTTAATTAATTCTAAAGCGGAGCTTAACCTTATTAAGGAAAGTGTAGCTCTATAATATAGCTTGCTAATATTAAGTCTACCCCTATAGTTATAGGGCGTATATTTAACGTTTACTAATAGGACTTAGTCTAAGTTTATTGGATTAGTATATACGGCCCCTATAGTAATTAGTAACGTTTTAATATCTATAACTTTTATTACTATAGGAGAAATATTATATAAGGTAATACTTAGTAAGCAATAGTTAGTAAGGGCTAAACTAGTAATAAAGTAAACCGCAATAGGCTAGGTATTTTATATTATTTAATTAAAAGATAACGGAGTTAAAATAAGGTTTTTAATATTTTATAAGGATATAATATTCCTTAGACTAGATAAAGAAATTAGTATAGGTAGTAGTTTAGAAAATATATAACTGGTATAACCGCTAGAATTACATTTAGGGTTACTTATAACCTAGTATATTAGGATTTAAAAAAAGCTAAGGGCGAAAAGAATAAAAATAAGGGAGAGGAGGTAAATAAGGTACGACTTTAATAAGGACGCTTACTATCTTAGATATCCGCTAGATATAGCTATTAATAAAAAGAAGAATATAATACTAAATAGAAAGAGCCTAATAGTAAAATATTAAAGGAAGGCCTAAAGAAGTACTTAAGAGAAAAGTAGAAGCTAGTATTTAAAGTAAAGGCTAGATCCCTTATATATTAAATATTAAAAATAATAAATCTATTTATAATATAAATAGAAAGTTATAAGAGTGAGGCCTAATAGAACGCTATAAGTATAGTAACTATATATAAATAAAAAGCGGATAAAGTCCGCCTAGTTAACTTGTTAGTACTAGATAGAATAGTTATAGGAGGCATAATAAAGTAGTGAGAAGTGGCCCTATATTAGTAAAAGGCGTCCATTTAAGGATTACCTCTTAGTCTATATAATTATTTCCTTAAGCCGCGATATACTAAGCTAGCCTATAGTGTAACTAATGCTAGAATAATTAGAGCATATAATTATAGGAGATATTTAGCTAAGAGAACGAGAAATCTTTAAGGCTATATTATTTAACTAAAAAGAAGCTCTAGTATAGGAGTTCTTTAAGATAGGTTATATTAGTAGGGATATAACTCTATTATTAAAGATTAAGACTATATTATATAAAGTATAGTAAGTACTAAACTTTTCTATACTAAGGGCCCTATAAGGAGAGGTAATAAATAATAATAATAATTCATTGCTTAACGTCCGATTTGGATCCCTATTGGGCCCACGCGGACTACTCCTTATATATATGTAGGGAGAAAACTCTATTTAAGAAAACCCCGTAATTTATCTCTCTGCCTTTTAGGACTCGCCTATAAGGCGCCTGCGAGGCGCCTACAAGTTACCTATAGTGCTCCTACTACCTTACTTTTTGACCTCCTTAGGAACTACTACTGCCGTAACAAGCCTACGGACGCGCTAGTATCGCAAACTTTACTCTACTACTATAGAGTTATTAGGGGGCACCCATTGCTCGCCCCCCTACCTTCTATTGCCATTTCCTTTATAACCCGGAACTAGTTTAGTACATTTTAGCTAATAAGCCACTGGGTAACCGCCTTAAGGCCTTTTTATATTAAGAGCAGTGTCTTATAGTTCTCTATGCCAGCTACTAAGAGTATTACTTCTTAGTTAGTACGTAAGGGGCATAGCAGTATTACATGCTTTGGTGTCTGTCTTAGCTAGCTATATTCGTATCTTAGGCTACCTACTAGGATACCTACCTAGTAGAGCCAGTCTTTTAGTCCTATTACTCCTATTCTTAAGAGTATTACTATTATATTTTCTGCCTTTATTAGGCCTTCTCGGAGCCCTAGGGTATTTACCCCCTATGGCGTTAACCATGCTACGGCTTAGGTTCTTCTTGCCTTAGTTAACCTCTATACCTTTAACTCCTATACACCTCTCCAGCGTTGGTCCAGCCAGTATTATATTACGGTAGTTAGTTTCCTGGCGTTTTTTTATGCTTTACTTTAGCTCTTTTCTCTCTCTTGCTATTATCCTTGCTGGCCTCTTACGCGTCTCCCTTCCTCCTCTATATAGGCCTAGGCCCTAAAGCAGCACTATTCTTCTTCCGCTTTCTTCACCTGTTTCTCTAATATATCTTCCCTACTTTAGGGTTATTAGTTTATTCTCCTATAAG
>Ga0307515_10004681_pt1 | contig 28072 bp, 20 predicted proteins | sample 17_EM_MG_FD_194513 | JGI IMG/M metagenome (GOLD analysis project Ga0307515, IMG submission 194513) | Populus trichocarpa ectomycorrhiza microbial communities from riparian zone in the Pacific Northwest, United States - 17_EM | ecosystem: Host-associated > Plants > Roots > Unclassified | place... | reverse complement strand
TCGACTGGGCTGCGGCCACGAAGATCACGCTGGCGACGTCGGGCGGGGCCAGCATCGTCATTGACGGCAATGGCATCACCACGCAGTGCCCCGGCAAGATCACGGTCAAGGCGGCGCAGAAGAGCTTTGTGGGGCCTGAGCGCCAAGACTATGCGTTACCTGCACTTCCTACTTCGGAGCCGGTTCCCGTCAAATTCGGTCTGTCGATGCAAGACATTCCCGGTGCCTCTGGAAGCGCACCAACGGGGCAACCTTGGCACATCGTCTTTGCGGATGTACGGGTGACAGACGGCGCTGTACCGATGGAGATATTTAGCTCTGATCAATGGAGAGAGGTCCTCGCCAGCGGAACGGTCGGTGCCGGAGGGGAAATTGTGCTGACTGACGAACAACAACGCGAGATCAATCAGCGCATGGGCGGTCAAGCAAGCAATATCTGGTTTGTCAGCGGACTCACTGCGATGGCCCTGAACGCAGCACGGTGGACGGGGAGCGAAAAAGATGTTGTGCCGGAAAAAATCTTGGATGCGCTGAACTTCGCACCAGACGGAAGAGGAATGGGCCGCGACAAGCGAGGCTGGCTTGCCGAACACGCGAAAGCCAACGCCGATGTGCGCGGCCTCAATGCCATCAAGCCGAAGACTGACGTATGAACATCGTCACGGCGGGCTCCAATGAACTGAGGGGAAACAACAATGGCTGACGCGATCGATGGACACACCGCACAGATCGTTCCGAACACCAAGACGACGATCAGCAACCAGTATTTCGACCTGAACGAGCCGTACGCATTTCCGCGCTACGGCAATCAGTGCACGGCCTACGTCAATGGCCGCGACTACATGAAGGCTGTCGCTGACGGCATCCGCAGCGCCAAGAGCTTCATCATGATTACCGGATGGCAGCTCGACTATGACGTGGAGTTGGACAACCGCGGTGATCCGAAGCATCCAGGTCGGCTGTCTGAACTGCTGGCCGATGCGCTGCAGCGAGGCGTCCATGTGAGGGTCATGCTGTATGACTCGTATGCCAGCAAGCTGGACACGCATGACGACGAATCGCAGCCAAAGTTGAACAACCTGCCCGCAGGTAAGGGATCCATTGAGGTGATCCTCGAGAACCCGAATACGGGGCGCTCCGGCGCACTGAGCCAGCTACCGAACCTGGTTCGTGGCAAGACGACCGACATGAACCCCTTCTTCTCGCACCATCAAAAGTCGGTCATCATCGACGGCCAGACTGCCTTGATTGGCGGCATCGACCTCGCATACGGGCGATGGGACACGAACGCCTGTGACGTCGTGATCGATCGGTCCCTGCACGTCATCAACGATGCCTACAACGGGCAACTCGATGCGTCGCGAGAACTGACTGTCGCAGAACAGAACCTCACCGACGAGAAAAGCGGCCGCCCTGGTTTTGCCGGTCCGTACACCACCAACGGCAACGACCATGGTCGGCTTTTGAACGAAGCCAAGCAACCACGCCAGCCCTGGCAAGACGTTGCAGTGCGCATCGAAGGGCCGGCCGCATTCGACGTATTCTGCAATTTCGTGCTTCGGTGGAATAGCTTTGCCGGGTCCAACACGAACTTCTTCGATTCGAAGATGGACGGCAGCTGGTTCGACAAAGCGAACGGGCCGAGCTACCTGGTCGATCCGCTGAAACGCGGCGCTGGCAGTACGGAAGTGCAAGTCTGTCGATCAGCTTCCTCAGCCCAGCTCGGCAACGAACTGCGCTTGTGGGGTGACAACTACAAATACGTCAATGACGATTGGAAATCACCCAATCCGGCGAGGCGCAAGGTAGTTCAGGCCGCACGCGCAGCTTGGCAAAGCAACCACCAGACAAGCATTCGCGACGCAATGATCAATTGCATCCGCTCAGCTCAGGCCTTCATCTACATCGAGAACCAGTTCTTCATGTCCAACTGCGGCGTGGACCAGCGTGGCACTGCATGTCCTTCGAACAATCCCATCATTGCCGAGCTGGCTAACGCAGTCGGCCGAGCCGTCTATGCAGGACGGCCATTTCACATCTATCTGGTGCTGCCCGAGCACCCTGAAGGGCACCTGGAAGAAGATGGCACCAAATCGCAGACATGGTGGGCGCTACAAGGTGTCAAGCGCGCCAGAAACAGCCTGATCAACCGGATCAACGCCACCATCTTGTCAAAGAACAGCAAGGCATGGAATATTGCACAACCCGCCAAAAGCAACGACGAGGTTTCGCTGCACTTGGCGAGCCACGGAATGCTCAACGAGTGGCGCAAATACCTGACCGTGCTGAATGTGCGCAATTTCGGCAGCACCGGCGGCAATGTTGTGACAGAGATGATCTACGTCCACAGCAAGCTGACTATCGTTGACGACGCCGTTGCCATCATCGGCAGCGCCAACATCAACGACCGCAGTCTGAACGGAAACGGCGACACGGAAATCGCGGCTGTTGTGGTGGACACCAGCGGCGCAGGAGTGACGGACGTAGGTGCGGGAATCAAATGTGTCACGCGAGCCTTCGCGCGTGACCTTCGCATGAAGCTGTGGCAGAAACACCTCGGCATGTTGGTCGACCAGAACACGACAGGCGTTCAGAAGCAGGGTTCTGCAGGCGAGATCGACATTACCAAGCCACTGGCGACATCGACTATCCAAGGCATTCAGAAGATCGCTGCCTCTAACAGGAGTGCTTACAACGAGGTGTTTGTTCACACGCCCCGAGACAGCTTCGGATCGCTCACAGAGGGCCGACTGAAGGGCTATACCTATAAGTACCGCGACCGCAACGGCATCTCACACGAGAAGCAATGGTTCACCGGTACACCGCCGCTTCAGCCTGCTTACATGGACGCCCACGGCAAACACAAGGTCGGCGACGCCTTGGCCAAGCTGAGCTCAGAGGTCAAGGGATTCTGGGTGGAGATGCCGTTGGCCTGGGGTGCGAATGAAGGTTCGACACCCACCGCACCAGCAAATTCCCCACAAACGATTGCCAGAATGAAATCTGCCGACCCGATCGAGCAGACTGCATGACGATGAACGACAACTCGAACCTTCTCGGATTGGCTTTCGCCGGAGGCGTGATCACGCTGAACGTCCTTTGCGTGGTCTGCTGCCTTGCCCTCATCTATTTCAAATTGCGGCCGGCTGGCACGATGGCTTCGTCATTCGCTAGCAGTGCGTGGTGGTTCGTCGTGGTGGTTGGCGCCATCGCTGCGTTCGTGATGTTGGCGCTGTACGTCAAAGGATCGAGCGCTAGTACCGACCGATATGCCGGGATCGGTTTGCTGGCATCTATACCTTATTTCTCGCCGATGGCAATCGCTGGCTTCGTCGCGCTTTTCCTGAAGCGTTGATGGCGATACAGGTGAGTCATCAAAGACCGGGATGCGTGTGTCGATGATTGCAAAGATAAACACAAAAGATGCCGCCGCCAACGGCTTGCCTGCCTGGGAAGAGCCGTGGACACCGTCTTGTTTGTGCTTGGAGAGGTTGCAACGAAGTTCCGCGTAAGCGGCGAGAACTAATCTTGTGACGCAGTAAGACTAAAGCAGGATCCAGCTCTTCAAGGTGAGCCGAAGGTCCGCGACCCTTGTCGCCGACCGCCAGCCGCACTTGAATAACTGACGACTACGAGGAGGCGCCTTTCGGCACCCCCCTTCCTTCGAGTCAGTGAGCAGCGGTCGCGGTCTGCGCCTCCCCCATCAACTCTTCCTTGCGCTGCGCCAGCGATTCGCCGAGCGACTTCAAGTCGAGTTCGGTCTTGCGCACCTTGGGGAACATCTCGGTCTCTTCTTCTTTCACGTGGTGGTCGATGTATTCGCCCAGCACCTTGACCTTGGCGTCGTAGAGATCGTCGGACGGCGAGCTGCCGAGAATCTGCGCGATCAGGTCCTTGGCGCTCGCGTGCTCGACCTCGGCTTCGTCCACCAGGTCGCCTTCGTCGAGCACATCGCGGGCCGCTGGGTAGAAGAGCTCTTCTTCGACCGTGGCGTGCGCCGTGAGCATCATGCAGATCTGCTCGGCGAGCGGCTGTTTCTGGTCGGCCTCGGCTTCGGCCTTCACCAGCTTGTCGTACTCCTTGAACAATGCCTTCACGTCCTTGTGATCCTGCATCAGCAGCTTGATCGCGTCGGGTGTGCGCGCAGCACTGCGCTTGGCTGGTGCCTTGCCCGTGGTCTGTTTGGTGGTTGCCGTCATGTGGGTCTCCAGGTGAGTGCTGGCCGACATGGCCCGTGCACGAGCGGCTCAGCATATTCAGCTGAGGCGTAGAGACAAGGGTGCGCAGCGAAGACGCGGACAGGTCCTACAGCAGCGCTGCAAGTCTGCCGACGCCGCTGTCAGTGCGCTTGAAATCGGCCGAGCGGGATCAGCCCAAAGTGCGCTCGTAGACCTGCTGGTCGGTCGCGTAGCAGCTGCAGGCCGCCGCCTCCAGCCCGGCGCGGTCGAGCACCGTGAGGTCGCCACGGTGATATTCGATCAGGTGCTTGCGCTGCAGCGCGCCCGCAGCGGCGGTGATGCCCACGCGCCGCACCCCCAGCATGTAGGCGAGGAACTCGTGCGTCACGAGAAAGCGGTCGGCGTGCGCGCGGTCCTGGCTCATCAGCAGCCAGCGCGCGAGGCGGGGTTCGATCTGGTGGAAGCGCAAGCAGGCCGAGGCGGATGCCAGCTGGGCCATCAGCACGGAGATGTAGCGGTTCAGGCGCCGCTGCAGCGGCAGGCTGTTGGCCAGCACGGGGCGGAAGGCCTTGGCATCGACCCGCCAGGCTGCGCCGGGGCCTTGCACCAGCGCGTGCAGCGGCGCGGTGGCCACGCCCAGGACCAGTTCGGCACCGAGCATGCCTTCGCGGCCGATCATGCCAACTTCGAGCACCGGTTCACCGGCGATCGAAGCCACCAGGGAGATGAAGCTGTCGATCGGAAAGTAGAGATGGCGGCTGGGTTTGCCCTGGCTGGCCAGCACCTCGGCCAGCACGAGCTGGACGGGTTTGCAGATGGCGAGCAGGCGTTGGCGGTCGACACGCGGGAGCAGTTCGATCAGTCGGTTCTCGGCGGCGGCCAAATGAGTTCCCATGGGGCGCCGGCGCAAAACGACTCGCCGGCGCGCCGACTATGCGCCTCATACGGCAGGCCCAATGTCTGCCAGCCCACATTGCAGAAAATAAGTACTGCAGTGCTGGAACGTGCTAGGGCCCGCAGTGTTGGCAGGCCCTAGGTCGCCAGGTTTGGTGGTAGCAGCCGGTCGTATTCTTTTTTCACGACCGCATAACACTCGCAGGTGCGTTGTTCCAGGCCGGCGCGGTCGAGCACGGTGATGCGCCCGCGCGAATAGCTGATCAGCTCGGCTTTCTGCAGCTTGAGCGCCGCTTCAGTCACGCCCTCGCGGCGCACGCCCAGCATGTTGGCGATGAGCTCCTGCGTCATCACGAGCTGGTTGCTGGCCAGGCGGTCCAGGCTCAGCAGCAGCCAGCGGCACAGCTGCTGGTCGAGCGAGTGGTGGCGGTTGCACACCGCCGTCTGCGCCATCTGCGTGATCAGCGCCTGGGTGTAGCGCAGCAGCAGGTGCAGCACGGGGCCGGCGCGGTTGAACTCGTCTTTCATGGCCTGCGCTTCCAGGCGATAGCCCTGGCCGGCGCTTTGCACCACCGCGCGGCTGGGCGTGGAGCTGCCGCCCATGAACAGCGAGATGCCGACGATGCCTTCGTTGCCCACGACGGCAATCTCAGCCGATGAGCCGTTTTCCATCACGTACAGCAGTGACACGATGGACGAGGTGGGGAAGTAGACATGGGTCAGCGTGCTGCCCGACTCGTACAACACCTGGCCGAGCGGCATCTCCACCCATTCGAGCTGGGGCAGCCACCGCTGCTTTTCGGCAAGCGGCAGCGCGGCGATCAGCTGGTTGAGTATGGGTTCTTGGTTCGGGGCCATTGATTGCATTTCAGATGGCTTCAGTTCGCCGATGGCCATGGCAGCGTTGCACGCAGTGCTCGGCGAGTATGGCAGTTGTCACTCTGTATGTATGTACGCTAGCGGACATACTTTCAAGCCGAATCGGCCCGTGCGGGACGTCGGGGTTTCGACAAAAATAGTTCTTATGTGCGTCAGCGCACGGACTGGTGCGGTACTTTGGGCTCAACCTGTCGCTTCAGTTGAGTGATCGGAGGGCCTACCCATGCAACTTGCCGAGCACGAACCACCGTTGGCCCATGGCCTTGACCACGTGCCGGATCTCATCCTGCCCGGTGACGCCTTCGCCCCGGCATGGCAGGGGATCGAAGCCGTTCTGGCGCCGATCATCGGCAAGCGCGGTGCGGCTGCCCTGTACGAGCGCAGCGTCCAGCTCCAGCCGAGCGGTGCCGAGGCAGGGAGTACAAGCTTGTTGCAAACCGTGCGGGTGCTGCTGGGCCCGATGATCGGACCGGGGCTTACTGAGCGCCTGCTTGGGGCGAATGCTTTCGGAGGCGCTGGCGCGCATCACTCAATAGCCAACAAAACCGATGAATCCTTGCCGTGAACGGGGCAAATGACAACGACAAGCTCGCGGTGACGCGTGCCTCCCACGAGCTGACACTGCTGTATGCCAAGGTCGACGCCGCACGCAAGCTGCTGGCCGACCTGCAGCGAGACCTGAGCGACGCGCAAAGCCAGCTCGGCAGCAGCCATGCGGCCCAGCTGCTGGAGGCCAACGAGCACCTGGTGCTGGCCATGCTGAAGGCCCATGCCGACGCCGACCGCAGCGCACGCATGCTGGAAGAGGTCTCGCGGTCCGCCGCGCTCGACACGCTGACCGAGCTGCCCAATCGCGGGCTGATGCTCGAGCGATTCACCCGAGACGCCGCCGAAGCCAAGCGGCACGGTACCTGTCTGGCGCTGCTGTTCCTGGATCTCGACAACTTCAAGCAGGTCAACGACGGCCTGGGCCATGCGCTGGGAGACGAGGTGCTGAAGAAGACGGCGCAGAGCCTCACCGCCTCCGTGCGCGAAGGCGACACGGTGAGCCGGCATGGGGGCGACGAGTTCCTGATCCTGCTGAACGAGGTGTCGCACGCATCTGATGCGGCGCAGATCGCCACCCACATGGCCACTGCCCTGGCGCAGCCGATCCGTGTGTCCGGCCACGAGATCTTTCTCACCGCGAGCATCGGCATCAGCATCTTTCCCGACGACGGGGACGATCTCGACATGCTGATCCAGCGTGCCGACGCAGCGATGTACCGCGCCAAGAACCACGGCCGCGGGGGCTACGCCTTCCACGGCCAGTTGCCTGTCGAGGGTGTGCCGGCGGATCGCGCGAACCCCGTGCAGCCTTTGTCCAACCCATCCGCGCTGGCCGAGCACCGGCGTCGGCATGGCGAGCTGCGCGAAACCAACGAGCGGCTGCTGCAGGCGGCGATCGACGCGCAGCAGCTGCAGGTGGCTGCTCAGCAAGGCCACCGCAAGCAAACGGAGTTTCTGGCGGTGCTGGCGCATGAACTGCGCAACCCGCTGGCAACCATTCGCACTGCCAGCGAACTGCTGGGTCGCGTCAGCGGGGACGAGCGGGGCCGCATGCAGGCCATGATCAAGCGGCAGGTGGCGCATATGGCGCGGCTGGTGGGTGATCTGCTCGACATGTCGCGCGTCGCCACCGGCAAGCTCAGGCTGGAGTGCCGGGTCATCGACATGGCGGACATCATCAATGCGGCGCTCGGCAGTTTTCGCGAGGCCATCCAGGAGCGCCAGCACCGGCTCGCGGTTTCGCTACCGCCGGGCCGGGTCGAACTGAACGGCGACGCGGTGCGCCTGGCGCAGGTCGTCAACAACCTGCTGGACAACGCAGCGAAGTACACGCCGAACGGTGGCGACCTCGGCTTGTCGCTCGTGGTGGAGGGCGACCAGCTCGTGTTGACCGTGTCCGACAACGGCATCGGCATCACGGCCGCCGCCTTGCCTCACATCTTCGACGCATTCGTGCAGGAGTCGCACGCCGTCGGCTTCAACGGCATGGGTCTGGGCATCGGGCTTTCGGTGGTGCGTGAGCTCATCGAAGCCCACGGTGGAACCGTGGTCGCCAAGAGCGCCGGCATCGGCCTTGGCAGCCAGTTCATCGTCACGCTGCCGACCACGCCGCCAGCAGCGCGTGCACTTGCCGGCCACTGAGCGGCGGGGTGGCTTCAGGCCGGCAGCGGCGCCTGGCTGTCGTGCGACTCGCGCGGCAGCGTCACGGTGAAGCAGGTCTTCTGGCCGGCGGGCGAGGTGACCTCGATGTGCCCGCCGTGCGATTGCACGACCTGCTGGACGATGTAGAGGCCGAGCCCCAGGCCCTGGGTGCGGGCGGATTTGCGCCCGCCACTGCGGAACGGGTCGAAGATGTGGGGCAGCAGTTCCTCGGCGATGTGGCCTTCGTTCGCCACTGAGAGCCGCACGGTCTGGGGCTGGGTACCGTCGAGCCGCACTTCGACCGTTGTCTTGGGCAGGCCGTGCTGCAGCGCGTTGCCGATCAGGTTGGATGCCACCTGCACGAGGCGGTCTTCATCCCACACGCCGGTGAGCGTGCCCGAACGAATGAGCTCGATGTGGCTTTCAAGGTGGATCGCTTGCCGCTCCTGGATCACGGCCTGCACCAGCGCGGCCAGGTCGACCTTCTGGCAATGGATCGGAATGCCGTCACCCAGGCGCGCCCGCGTGAGGTCGAGCACGTCTTCGATCATGCGGCCCATCCAGGTGGCGCTGCGGGTGAGGCGGGCGCCGATCTTCTGCATCGACTCGTCAGCGTGGTGCTCCAGCAGCTTGGCGCACATGACGATCGCACTCAGCGGGCTGCGCAGGTCGTGGCCCAGCACGCCAGTGAACATCTCGCTCACGCGCAGGGCTTCGGCGCGCTCTTCCAGCTCTTGGGCAAGCTGCTGCTTCTGCCGGTACAGCTGGAAGAACACCGACGCCTTGCTTCTGAGCACGTGCGGCTCGATGGGCTTGAAGAGAAAGTCCACCGCGCCGGTTTCGTAGCCCTTGAACTGGCGCTGCCAGTCGTTGCTGCCGGCCGTCACGAAGATGATGGGCACGTCGCGCGTGCGGGCCACGCCGCGCATGGTCTCGGCGAGCTGGAAGCCGTCCATCTCGGGCATCTGCACGTCGATGAGTGCGAGCGCCACGTCGTGCACCAGCAGGGCTTCGAGCGCCTCGGGCCCGGAGCGCGCCTGCAGCACCTCGACGTCGGGGTGGCGCAGCAGCGCTTCGAGTGCGCGCAGGTTCTCGGGCAGGTCGTCGACGATCAGGCACTTCACCTTCGACGGCGGCGGCTGGCTGGTGGTGCGGTTATCGATGCTCATGAGGCAACTCCATGTTTCAAGGCTTGCAACAGATCGGCGATCCGTTCGAGAGGCAAGACGAAATCGACGGGGCTGCGCCTGCGCGCGGCCTCCGGCATCAAGGGAACGACGGCGGTCTCGGGGTCTTGCACCACGGTGCGGCCGCCTCGGCGGTGAACGGCGGCCAGGCCGGCCGCGCCGTCTGCGCTCGCGCCGGTGAGCACGATGCCCAGCAGCCGTTCGCGGTAGACGTCAGCCGCGGTCTCGAACAGCACGTCGATCGACGGCCGCGAGAAGTTCACCGGCTCGTCGACCGACAGCGCGAGGCTCGGCCCGGTGTCGACCAGCAGGTGGTAGTCGGCCGGCGCGAAGTAGACGTGGCCGGGTTGGATCTGCTCCTTGTCCTGCGCCTCCTGCACGGGCAGGGCGCACTTGGGCGCAAAGATCTCGACCAGCAGGCTGGGCCGGTCGCGCGGCAGGTGCAGCACCACCAGCACTGCGGCGGGCAGCCCCTGCGGCAGCGCAGGCAGCAGCACGGTCAGCGCTTCAATGCCGCCCGCCGAGGCGCCGATCACGATGGCGCTGACGCGGCCCTGAAGGGCGTGGAAGCTGCTCATACGTCCCCCTTGCGCTGAAAGATCTTGTCTTGCGGAATGAAGTCGACGAAGTCGTCGCGGTGCTTCGAGAACCGCATCGATTCCTTGGCCCCCAGCCCGAGAAAACCCTTGCGGCACAGCGCGCCGCTGAAGAGGCCGAGCGCGCGGTCTTGCAGCGCGCGGTCGAAGTAGATCAGCACGTTGCGGCACGACACCAGGTGCACCTCGGCGAACACGCTGTCGGTGGCCAGGCTGTGGTCGGAGAACACGATGTGCTTCTTCAGCGACTTGTCGAACACCGCCCGCCCGTAGGCCGCGGTGTAGTACTCCGAGAGCGAGCTGCGCGCCCCCGAGCGCTGGTGGTTGCGGGTGAAGTGGGCCATGTCGTCCAGCGCATAGACGCCGTTCTCGGCACGCTTGAGCGCATCGATGTTGATGTCGGTAGCGTAGATCAGCGTGCGCTCGAGCAGGCCTTCCTCGCGCAGCAGGATGGCCAGCGAATACACCTCTTCGCCGGCGCTGCAGCCGGCCACCCACACCTTGAGCGAAGGGTAGGTGCGCAGCAGCGGCACCACCTCGTCGCGCAAGGCCTGGTAGTAGCTCGGGTCGCGAAACATCTCGCTCACCTGCACCGTCAGGTAGTCGAGCATGGCCGGGAAGATGGCCGGCTCGTGCAGCAGCCGGTGTTGCAGCTGCGAGAGCGTCTCGCAGCCGAAGCGGATCATCGCGGTGCCCATGCGCCGCTTGAGCGAAGCCGCTGCGTAGCCACGGAAGTCGTAGTGGAACTTCAGGTAGATGGCCTCGACCAGCAGCCGCAGCTCGATGTCTGCGATGTCGGTGCTCCGGGGGGTGATGGCAACCGTCTTCATGCCGGCCTACTTGGGCATCCACACCCGCACCAGCGAAAGGAGCTTCTCCACGTCGAGCGGCTTGGGGATGTAGTCGTTGGCGCCGGCGGCGAGGCACCGCTCCTGGTCGTCACGCATGGCCTTGGCGGTCAGCGCAATGATGGGCAGCTTCTTCCACACCGGCTGCTTGCGGATCTCGCGCATCGCGGTGATGCCGTCCATCTCCGGCATCATCATGTCCATCAGCACGAGGTCGATCGCGGTGTCCGACTCGGTGCGGCTGCGGTCCAGCGCGTCGAGCGCTTCGCGGCCGTTGCGCGCGAGAACCACCTTCGCGCCCTTGGGCTCGAGCACGCTGGTGAGCGCAAAGACGTTGCGCACGTCGTCTTCGACCACCAGGATGCGCCGGCCTTCGAGCGTGCTGTCGCGGTCGCGCGCCATCTTCAGCATCTGCTGCATCTGCGCCGGCAGCGCCGATTCCACCTGGTGCAGGAAGAGCGTCACCTCGTCGAGCAGGCGCTCGGGCGAGCGCGCGTCTTTGATGATGATCGACTTGGAGAAGCGCCTGAGCTGCTGCTCTTCGGACGGCGTGAGCGAGCGGCCGGTGTAGACGATCACCGGCGGGAAGGAAACGTCGTCTTGCTCCGACATGCGCTTGAGCAGCTCGTAGCCGGTGAGATCGGGCAGGCTCAGGTCCATGATCATGCAGTCGAAGGTGGTGTCCTTCAGCTCGGCCAGTGCCTCGGCGCCGGTCTCGACCGCGGTGATCAGCACGCTCTCGCTGTGCAGCAGCTGGCGAATGCTTTCACGCTGGCGCGCATCGTCTTCGACCACCAGCACGTGCCGCATGCTCTGCGAGAACTTGGCTTCCAGGCGCTGCAGCGCCTCGACCACTTGCGTGCGCTTCACCGGCTTCAGGTCGTAGCCCAGCGCGCCGCGTTCGAGCGCTTCCTGGGCATGGTCGGCTACCGACAGGATGTGAACCGGAATGTGCCGCGTGTGGGTGTTGTGCTTGAGCTGGTCGAGCACGCCCAGGCCCGAGTGGTCGGGCAGGTTCACGTCGAGCAGGATGGCGCGCGGGTGGTAGAGCGCGGCGGCGGCCAGGCCGTCGTTCGCGGTGTGCGTGACGACGCACAGAAAGTTCATCTCGCGTGCCAGGTCGCGCAGGATCGCGGCGAAGCGCGGGTCGTCTTCGATGACCAGCACCAGCCGAGAATTCGGCGTCACGCGCTCGCGGTCGTCTTCCATCTCGATGGGGTGCACGGCCGGCGCGGCCGGGCTGTTGTTCGACTTGAAGACCTGCTCTTCGCGGTGCGGCGGTGCGGCGGCTTCATTGCTTCGATGCGGCACCGGCCGCGGCAGCACGTCTTGCGGTCGGTGGCTGTACGACAAGGGCAGGGTCAGCGTGAACACGCTGCCTGTGCCCGGCGCGCTCTGCACCGTGAGGTCGCCGCCGAGCAGGTGCGCCAGGTCGCGCGAGATCGACAAGCCGAGCCCGGTGCCGCCGTACTTGCGGTGCGTGCTGCCGTCGGCCTGGCGAAAGGCCTCGAAGATCAGCTCCTGCTGGTGCTCGGCGATGCCGATGCCGGTGTCGCGCACCGCGAACGAGACGACTCCCGGTTCGGGCTGGGAGACCTTCAGCGACACCTCGCCCTGGGTGGTGAACTTGAGTGCGTTCGACAGCAGGTTTTTCAGGATCTGGCCGAGCCGCTGGCCGTCGGTCTCGATGCGTTCGGGCGTGCCGGCTTCCACGCTGGCGTTCAAGGCCAAGCCCCGCTGCTGCGCGAGCGGCGTCATGGTCTCGACCAGCACCTGCACCGTCGGCGCGATGGGAATGGCTTCGGGGTTGACCTCGACCTTGCCGGCCTCGATCTTCGACAGATCGAGAATGTCGTTGATCAGCACCAGCAGGTCGTTGCCGGCACCCGAGATGGTCTGCGCGAAGCGCACCTGCTCCTCGGTGAGGTTGCCGGCCGGGTTGTCGGCCAGCAGCTTGGCGAGGATGAGCGTGGAGTTGAGCGGCGTGCGCAGCTCGTGGCTCATGTTGGCGAGGAACTCGGTCTTGTAGCGGTTGGCGCGTTCCAGCTCCTCGGCACGGTCGGTGAGCACGGTCTGGGCCTTGGCCAGCTCGTCCTTCTGGCGCTCGAGCAGGTGGGTCTGCTCTTCGAGGTGCGAGTTGGTCTGTTCGAGTTCGGCCTGCTGCGCTTCCATCTGCGTCTGAGATTCTTTCAACGCACGTTCCTGCTCTTCGAGCTCTTCGTTGCTGACGCGCAGCTCTTCCTGTTGCGTCTGCAGCTCTTCGGCCTGGCGTTGGGTCTCTTCGAGAAGGGCTTCGAGCTGGGTGCGGTCTTTCGACGTGCGCACCGCAATGCCCAGCGCTTCGGACGCGCGCGCCAGCAGCTCCTGCTCGGCGGCAGTCACCTTGCGCAGAAAGCCGAGCTCGATCACGGCATGCACCACGCCTTCGGCCGTGGCGGGCGCGAGCAGCAGCTCTTTGGGTTTGCCGCGGCCCAGGCTGGAGTTGATGGGCAAGTAGCCCTCGGGCACGTCGCGCACGTGCAGCGGCTTGTTTTCCTTGGCCACCTGGCCGAGCAGGCCGCGGCCGGGCTGGATCACGCTGTTTTGCGCCAACTCCTGTGCCGACTCTTGCACCGCATAGCCGGCGAAGCGGCGGAAGTTGCCGTCTTCGTCGGCCAGGTAGACGGCGCCGACCTGCGCGTCGAGATAGTCGGCGAGGAAGGCGAGCACGTTGTCGCCGAGCACGTCCAGCCGCTGCTCGCCCTGGATGCGCGCGGTCAGGCCGGCGTGTCCGGCGCGCAGCCAGACCTGCTGCTCGCGCTGCATGTGGTCGCGCACCGCCAGCAGGGCGGCCGTCGCGATCAGCAACAACAGCAACGCCGACCCGATCCAGGTGACGCGGTACGAGAAGTCGACCGACTGCTGCCATTCGGTCTGGCGCGCGTTGAGCGTGGCCCGCTCTTCGCGTTCGATGTCGGCCAGCAGCGCGCGGACGCTGTCCATCGCCGTCTTGCCGCGGTCGGTGCGCACGACGGCGCGTGCCGCCTCGGGGTTGCCGGCGCGGCGGGTTTCGATGGTCTGGCCCAGCTCGGTGACCATGTCCGTGATCAGGCGTTCGACGGAATCGAGCCGCTGCTGCTGCGAAGGGTTGCCGGCGGTCAGGTCGCGCACCGTCTTCAGCTGGCTCGGCAGCGATGCCTTCGCGGTGGTGTAGGGCTCCAGGTACTGCTCGCTGCCGGTCAGCAGGTAGCCGCGCTGGCCGGTCTCGGCGTCTTTCACGCTGGAGAGCAGGCCTTGCAGCTGCTCGACCAGCTCGAAGGTGTGGCTGACCAGCGCCGCCGCCTGCGCCCTCGACTGCAGCGAGCCGTAGGAGAAGAACGCGATCAGCACGACGGCCAGCACGGCCACCACGAAGCTCGCCATCGTCGACGCCGGCAGAGGCGGTGTGAAGCGCGCGCTGCGGCCGGTGGCAGCGGGCTGCCGTGGCAATGACATGGGGTAGGTGCTCTCCATCGAGCTCATCGCGCTCGGGCCGCCTCCACCGCCAGCGCGATGATTCTTTCGATCTCTTCGAAGCTGCCGGGCTTGACGAGGTGGTGGTCGAAGCCCGCGGCGCGAGATTCGTCGCGGTCGCGCGCGTTGCCCCAGCCGGTCAGCGCCACGAGTGCGATGTCGCGGCCCCAGGGCGCCTGGCGGATGCGGCGAGCCGTTTCGTGGCCGTTCATGCGCGGCATGCCGATGTCGAGAAAGATCACGTCGGGTTCGAAGGCGGGCGCCACGGCCAGCGCGTCGACACCGTCGTTCGCGACCTGCACCTCGTGGCCCATCAGCTCCAGCAGCTCGGCCATGCTGTTGGCGGCGTCTTCGTTGTCGTCGACCACCATCACCTTGCTGCGGACAGGCTGGGCGTCGTTGCCGGCCGTGTGGCCAGGCTTCTGGAGCGAGGCTTCAGATTCGGCCAGCGGCAGGCGCACACTGAACTCGCTGCCCAGGCCGGGGCCGTCGCTGCGCAAGGTGATTTCGCCCTGGTGCAGCTCGACCAGCCCTTTCGCCAGCGACAGGCCGATGCCCAACCCCCCGGCGGCGCGCCGCCCCGTGGTGGCAGCGTGCGTGAACATGTCGAACACGGTGGATTGGGCTTCGGGCGCGATGCCGACGCCGTTGTCCACCACGCGCACCGTGGCGTGATCGTCTTCCACCTCTGCGCTGAGGCGAATCTTTCCGCGCGATGGGGTGAACTTCACCGCGTTGTTGAGCAGGTTGGCGAACACCTGCGCCAGGCGGGTGGGGTCGCCGTTGACGACGATGCGCTCGGCGGGGAGGTCGACGTCGAGCTGGTGCGAAGCCTGGGCCACCAGCGGCCGCACGGTTTCCACCGCGAGCTGCATGGTCTGCGCGAGGTCGACGCGTTCGAGCCGCAGCTCCACCTTGCCGCGGCTCATGCGGCTCGCGTCCATCAGGTCGTCGACCAGCCTCACCATGTGGGTCAGCTGCCGCTCCATCAGGTTGCAGGCGGGGTTCACCAGCTCCGGCTTGCTCTTGGCCAGCCGGATGATCTCGAGGCCGTTGCGCAGCGGCGCCAGCGGGTTGCGCAGCTCGTGGGCGAGGGTGGCCAGAAATTCGTCCTTGCGGCGGTCGCTCAAGCGCAAGGCCTCTTCGGCCTGCTTGCGCTCGGTGATGTCGCGGGTGGAGCCCGAGACGGCCACGACCGCGCCGCTCGCATCGGCGACGGGCACGAAGATGTACTCGTAGGCGCGTGTGCCGAAGGCGCTGGTGTAGGGCGTCTCGTCGCGCACCGGCTTGCCCGTCTCGGCGGTCTGCCGGATCTGCGCTTGCAGGCGTGTGGCCAGGTCGGCGGGGTAGTCGAGTTCGAAGAAGTTCTTGCCCACGGCCTCGGGGAGCTCCTTCTGCCAGAGGTCGAGCAAGGCCTTGTTGACGTAGGTGAAGCGGCCTTCCAGGTCAAAGACGTAGTTGAAGTCGGCGCTGTTGGACAGTGCGGTTTCGTAAACCCGGCGCTGCCTGTCGGCGTCGACGGCCAGTTGCGCGAACTCGGTTTCGGCCAGCCTGCGCTGGCTCACATCGTTGAAGTAGATCGAAAGGCCATAGGGCGCCGGGTAGACGCGCGCCTCGTACCAGCGGTCGTCGTCAGGGGAGAAGGCAGTGACCGAGGTAGCGACGCGTTCATCGGCAACACGGCGGTAGGTTTTGCCGAATTCGGTTCCGATCACGCCCGGAAATTCGTCCCAGAGGGTCTTGCCGAGCAGGTCGCCGGGCTGCCGGTTCAGCAGCGCCTCGGCCTGGCGGTTGACGTAGATGAATCTCCAGTCGGGGCTCAGCGCAAAGAAGGCGTCGGTGATGCTTTCGAGGATGGCTTCCGGCGCTCCGCCGAGCGCGGGCACGACGGTGGCCGTACCGGGCGAGGGCGCAAAAGAATCCGCGCCTGCGCTTCGGCCGATCCGGCCGGCAGGCATCGAGGGCATGGCGATGGCGTCGGCGCGCCGGCGCTCGCCGACGCGCCTGTCGGTGTCGGCCCGGGGTCGCCGAGGCGTCGTGGTCGTCACGACGAGGCCGCGGCACGCCGCCTTTCCACCGATTCGACGCGCAGCAAATGGCGGTACTTGGTGACCGTGCGGCGCGCGACCACGAAGCCTTGCTGGGCCAGCTGGCGGGTGATCTCGGCGTCGGAGAGCGGTGCGCCGGTGCGCTCGTTGTCGAGCATGTCCTTGATCAGCCCGCGGATGGCGGTGCCCGAAAAGGCGCTGCCGCTGGTGGCCGTCATCGCACGCGAGAAGAAGTACTTCAGCTCGAACACACCCAGCGGCGTGGCCATGAACTTGTTGTTGGTGACGCGCGAGACGGTGGACTCGTGCACGCCGATCTCGTTGGCGATCTCGCGCAGGCCCATCGGCTTCATGGCCAGCGGCCCGTAGTCGAAGAACTGGTGCTGCCGCTTCACGATGGCCTGTGCCACGCCGAGGATGGTGGCGAAGCGCTGCTCCACGTTGCGCAGCGTCCAGCGGGCTTCGCGCAGCTGCGTGGCGAGCTCGGGGTGCGCGGCCTGCTGGTGGCGCTGGAACATCTCGGCGTACACCTTGTGCAGGCGCACCTTGGGCACGATGGCGGGGTTGAGCGACACGGCCCAGGTGTTGCGCACCTTCTTCACCACCACATCGGGCGTGATGTAGCGGATGTCGGCCGCGCCGAAGCGCCAGCCCGGCCGCGGGTCGAAGCGGCGGATGCGCGCGCAGGCGGCAGCCACCGCGTCGACCGGGCGGCGAACCAGGCGCGCCAGCGTTTGAACATCCTTGTTGGCGATGCTCTCCAGCCGCTCGGAGATCAGCAGCCGCGCCAGCTCGCGCTCGTCGGGCGACTCGATGCTGTCCAGCTGCAGCAGCAGGCACTCGACGACGCTGCGCGCACCCACGCCGGCAGGCTCCAGCGATTGCACGCGCTTGAGCGCGATCTGCAGCTCCTCTTGCGTGGCGGGCGGCTGCACGTCGATCACGGCGATGAGCTCTTCCAGGTTGTCGAGCCGCAGGTAGCCGTCATCGTCGAGCGACTCGACCACGGCTTCGGCCAGCAGCATGTCGCGCTGCGAGAGCGGCAACACGTGGAGCTGGCCGAACAGATGGGAGCTGAGCGAGGTCTCGGCGGCCACGCGATTCATCGGCGAGGTGTCGGGGTCTTCGCTGCGCGGGCCGTCAGAAGGGCCGGCAGTCTGCCAGTTGTCGTGCTCGTTGTCGTAGGCCGCTTCGGTGAGCGGTACGGCATTGAGCACCTCGCCATCCAGCGCGGGCTCGGCTTCGGCATCGGCGGCGGTCAGCGGCGTTTCACCGGGGGCGACGGCCTCGGCGGGCCCGTCGAGCGTGTCTTCGTCGGTGGTGTCGAGGAAGGGGTTGTTGTCCATCACCGCCTGCACTTCCTGCGCAAACTCGAGAGAGGACAACTGGAGCAGACGCACGGCTTGCTGCAAGCGCGGCGACAGCCCTTGCTGTTGGCGTTGCTCGGTATGCAAGTGCAGCGATGTCATTGAACCGGTCCGTTGAAGCTCGAAGTCGGAAGGGTTCAATGCAACGGCCATGCCGGCTGCCCTGCGAGCGAGACCGCATCGGCTGCGAGCCCGCATGTTTGCTGGCTGTGCGTGATGGAGGCGAGGCCTGCTGCGCGCGTAACCACGTGTACCTGCCAGACAGCTTTGCCGATGGCGTGCAGCTTTTACCGCAAGCGACGCGCAGCTTGCGGGTGGGGCCGACATGCGATCGTGATCATTCGGCGCCGATGCTCCCCGTCACCGGCAGCACGATGCCGGTGATGTAGCCGGAGCACACCGGCGACGCGAGGAACACATACGCCGGTGACAGCTCTTCGGGCTGCGCAGCGCGCTTCATGTCCGTCTGCTTGCCGAACTCTTGCACCTTGTCGGCAGGTGAATCGGCCGGGTTGAGCGGCGTCCACACGGGCCCGGGGGCCACGGCATTGACGCGAATGCCCTTGTCGATCAGGTTGCTGGCAAGCGCCTTGGTGAAGGCGTGGATCGCCCCCTTGGTGGTGGAGTAGTCGAGCAGCCTCGCGCTGCCTTCGAGCCCCGTCACCGAGCCGGTGTTGATGATCGACGAGCCCTGGCCCAGGTGAGGAAGCGCAGCCCGCGCCATGTGAAAGTAGCCGTAGACATTGGTGCGCAGCGTCTCATCAAAGCGCTCTTCGGTGATGTCGCTCAGCGAATCGGCGTGTTCCTGGAAGGCTGCGTTGTTCACCAGGATGTCGAGCTTGCCAAACACCTGCACTGTTTTCTCGACCGCCTGCTTGCAGAACGCCGCGTTCTTCACGTCGCCCTGGATCAGCACGCAGCTTCGGCCCTCGGCTTCCACGTGGCGCTGTGTCTCTTCGGCATCGCGTTCTTCATTCAGGTAGACGATGCCGATGTCGGCACCTTCGCGTGCAAAGAGAACCGCAACGGCGCGGCCGATGCCCGAGTCGCCGCCGGTGATCAGCGCCACCATGCTTTGCAGTTTGTGGCTGCCCTGGTAGTCGGGGGCGAGAAAGCGCGGCTTGAGCTGAAGCTCTGATTCGAGGCCCGGTTTCTCGATGTGCTGCGCGGGCAAGTCAGCGGGCTGCGGGTGCGCACCGGCTTGCACGGGCTTCTTCGGCGCACTGCGGTCGTTCGATGGCGTGGCCTCGTCGCGCGCGTCCTGCTCGCGCTGGATCTTTCTCTGCTTCTCGCCTGTGAAATCGGCGGTCGAGCGTGCGCTCGCGCGGTCTTTCGCGACCTTTGGCGGGGTGCGCTCGGGCATGGTGGTCACCCCTGCTGTAAGGCCTTGCGCTTCGGGCCGTGCCGCAGGCTTGGGTTTGCCGGGCTGCGCGTCGGCAGGCTGAGGCTGGGTCCGACCGGCCTCGGCGAACTCACGCTCAGACTTGTCGGGCACCCCGTTGCGATTCAGGTCGACGCGATCGTCCGGTTGGTCTGTACCAATACCTTGCGAATGTGTCATTCGGTATCTCCCCGGAAATGGCAAAACTTACCCGGTTTACCTGCTGAATTTGCCGTCGGTCGGCAAGTTCGTGTCAGACGATTCCCACACACAAATCGGCCGGTCCTGACGCCGGGTTTTGCGGGCAGCGGGCAAGATGCAGTCATTGGTTCAACGGTTCGGCAAGAAAGCAAAACATATTCGCGGCTGCTGCCCCACCAGGCAAAGCACGCGGGAAAAGGAGACCCAGAGGCAGGCGCCATCCGCTTGCCACTTTCTACTCATGCAGATGCACTGGAGCAAACGGAATGCCACACGTCCTGGTAATAGACGACGACAGCGATTCAGCCGAAAGCATGGCGATGCTGGTTTCAACCGAAGGGTTCACGGTGGCGACCGCAGGGTCGTTGCGTGACGCCAGAAAGCAGATGGCGCTGCAAGCGCCCGATCTCGTGCTGCTCGACTTGATGCTGCCTGATGGAAACGGTCTCGAACTGCTGGAGGACACACGCTCCATGCCGCACACCGAGGTGGTGTTGATCACCGGGCATGCCAGCCTGGACACGTCGATCCAGGCTTTGCGACGAGGTGCGGCCGACTATCTCGTCAAGCCGGTCAGCATGAAACAGCTGCAGGTGCTGCTGACCCGCATGAGCCTGCCGTGCCCCTTGCCCGACGAGATTCAAGAGCTCGAAGCCAAGCTCGAAACCGAAGGCCACTTCGGATCTCTGTGGGGCCGCGCACCGGCCATGCGCCATGTGTATGAGCAGATCATGCGGGTGTCTTGCACCAACGTCACGGTGTTCGTCACCGGCGAGAGCGGCACTGGCAAGGAGATCGTGGCCCGCACCGTGCACGACCTGAGCCGCCGCCGTTCGCGGCCTTTCTTGGCCGTTAACTGTGGCGCCATTTCGCCGCACCTGATGGAGAGCGAAATCTTCGGCCACGAGAAGGGCAGTTTCACCGGCGCCGATCGCCAGCACCAGGGCTTCTTCGAACGCGCCAGCGGCGGCACCTTGTTCCTGGACGAAATCACCGAGATGCCGCTCGACCTGCAAGTCAAGCTGCTGCGCGTGCTGGAGACCGGCAACTTCATGCGCGTGGGTTCCACCACCGTGCAGCAGACCGACGTGCGGCTCGTGGCTGCCACCAACCGCGACCCGCTGGGCGCGGTGAAGGCCGGCCGCCTGCGCGAAGACTTGTTCTACCGGCTCAACGTGTTCCCGATCTGCTTGTCGCCGCTGCGCGAGCGCGCCGAAGACATCCCGCTGCTGGCCCAGCACTTCCTCGACCAGATCTCGCTGCGCGAAGGCCAGAAGAAGCACTTCGCACCCGTCGCGTTGCAGCGCTTGTCTGCCTGCCGCTGGCAAGGCAACGTGCGCGAGCTGCGCAACGTGGTGTACCGCGCTTATGTGATGGCCAGCGACACGCTGATCCACGATGCGTGCGTGCCAGCCGAAGCTGCTGTCGAAGGTGGCGGTGTCGTCAGCATGACGACCACGTCGTCGAACGTGCCGGCCATCGTCATCGAGGTTGGAACGGCGCTTGCCGAGATCGAGCGTCGGGTCACGCTCGCGACGCTGGAGCATCTGGGTCGCCACAAGGAGAAGACCGCGGCAACGCTGGGCATCAGCCTGAAGACGCTATACAACCGTCTGAAGGAATACGCAGCGCTGGACGCTGAACCGGTGACGCAACCGGCTGCATTGGAGGAAGGGCGCTGACTGGGTTCCGTCTCGGGGCTCGGGAGGCGAGCTGTTTCGACTCGGCGTGCGCTTTGGCGCCGATGACCAACCCGGCGCTTCACGGCGCCGACCACGAAAGGAATCTCCATGAGCAACGATGACATCGTCGACACCCTGAACGACTTGATCGAGACCTCCAAGGACGGCGAACTGGGCTTCACCGCTTGCGCCAAGCACGTTTCAACGGCCGACCTGCAGGAGCTCTTCGCTCGCCGCGCCACCGAGTGCCGCATTGCGGTGGACGAACTGCAGACGCTCGTGTCCGAGTACGGCGGCAAACCTGACACCGGCGGTTCGGCCTCGGGTGCGCTGCATCGTGGCTGGGTGGCGGTGCGCGGCTCGCTGGCGGGGTACAGCGACCAGGCCATGCTGGAAGAATGCGAGCGCGGGGAAGACGCTGCGCTGGCGCGCTATCGGGCTGCGCTGAAGAGCGACACTCTGCCGGAGGCTGTGCGCGCGTTGGTGGCGCGGCAGCAGATGGGGGTGCAGGCCAACCATGACCAGATCAAGCGGCTGAGGGACATTGCCCGGGCGACTTGATGAAGGGTTGAGGTGAAGAGGTTGGGCCGGCGTTGTTGCCGGCCCGTCTGCTTCTGAAAGCACGGCGCAGGGCCGTCATTTGGCGCGTGCTGCGACCCGAAAGCCCACCGAGTGATAAGCACCGCTTGCCGAGCGCCCTTCGCCGCGGCCGCTCGACTTGCCGCTGGCGCTGGTGGCGTACCACGAGCCGCCTTTCACGCAATTGACCTGGCTGCCGGTTTCGAGGCCGTTGGTGGCGGTGTTCAAGGTTGCAGTCCACTCGAAGGCGTTGCCCGCCATGTCGTAGCAGCCGCACCAGCTTTTGCCGGATTCATAGCTTCCCACCGCGGTCGTGTAGCCGCCGTAGAGGTAGACCAGGTCGTGGAACTGGTCGGAGTTCGCAAAGTCGGCCCAGGTCTTGTTGGTGTCGCTGTCGTATTGCCAGCCGGTGACGCCACCGCTGCTGTTCATGCTCAGCACGCTGGTGAGCGGCGCGCTGTCGTTGCTCAGTGGGGTGGTGCCGTCGATCAGCGTCGTGACGACCGACTCGTCGTCATAGGTGAGCGTGCTCAGGCCCGAGCTGTTCAGCACGTACTGGGTGCACACCGCGTTGCTGTTGAACGCGGTGCTGAGCGCGCCGGTCGTGCTGTCGTAGGCGATGCCTGCTGCGGCGCCCCAGGGGAAGCTGTAGCTGGTGTTGCTGCCGAGCGCTGCGTACTCCCACTCGCCTTCGGTGGGCACGTAGAAGTCGTAGCCGCTGATCTGTGTCGACAGCCAGGCGCAGTACGCCTGCGCAGCCGTGCACGAAACGAAGAGGACCGGGTGAGTCTCCTTGCCGGAAGGGTAGGCGCCGCCGTACCAATATTGGCCTGCAGTCCGAGCGGGGCTGGGGTAGTAGCTGCTGCCCATCGCGTTGCAGAACGCCATCCAGTTCGCATTGGTCACCAGGTATTTGCCCATGAAGTAGGGCACCAGCGTCGCCGTGCTGGAGGTATCGCTCGTCACGCCGGTGAGCGGGTCGGTGGTCGAACTGGTGGCGCTGCTGTGAAAGGCGTACGCGACGGTTCCCGAGCCGATCACTTCGACGAAGTCGGCCAGGGTCGGTACAGTGGCTGTGGTGCTCGTGCCGGCACTGGCCCATACCCAAGGGCTGCTGCTCGAACTCGATGTCGAGGAAGAGCCCGACGAACTGCTGCTCGATGCATCATCGGACGAGCCGCCCCCGCCGCACCCGAACAGCGTCATGGCTCCCAGGCCTGCAAGGCCGCCGAGCGCGGCCCGTCGACTCACCAGGAGACCCCGGGCCGCTCCAGCCGTGCCATCTTCTTCCGGCTTCTCCATGGGCGCGGCTTCAGGCGATCGCGATCGTCATCGTTGCCGCGTAGCCATTGGTGGTGTCACCGCTGATGGCGACGAGCTCGGTGCTGGTGCCGTCGCTGAACACGTTGTCCGCCGAGAAGCTGGTGACCGAGGTGTTCTGCCCCTTGGTGTAGAGCGAACTCCCGTAGACGACGGCCGTGGTGGCAACCGGGAAGGCCAATTGCGTGGTGGCGACGGCCGAGCCCGCTACCAGGTTGTCGTTCAGGTAGATCTGGGCATGGATGTGCGTGATGCGCCCGGCATACCAGCCCGGGTAGATGGTGGTGAAGGTGACTTGGCCGTTGCTGTCGGTCACCTGCACCCCGCGCAGGAACGTGGTGCTGGTGCTGCCCGCATTGGTGTTGGTGGCGTAGCCCGAATAGACGCCGTCTTTGTCGCAATGCCAGATGTAGATGCCGGCACCGCTGATCGGCGTGCAGCCGTTGCTCAGGTCTTGCAGGGTGAGTGTCAGCGTGAGCGGCACGCCGGTCTTGCCTTCGGTGATGTCCTTGCGGGTGAGGATCGAATTGGTCAGGATCGCGTAGAGCGGGTAGGGCCCATCGGTCTCGGTGGCCGTGAGCGTGCAGCTGCCCGCGGCCGCCGTGGCGCGCGTGACGGTCAAGGTGTAGGTGGCGGTGGTGCTGCCGTCGGCGGCGGTGACGACGATCGACAGCGTGTTGCTGCCCACCGCCAGTGCCACGGCGTCAGACGCAGTGCCGCTGGTCGCGCTGGTGTCGTTGACCGTGATCGTCGCCCCGCTCACCGTGGTGTTGGCCGTGACCGTGATGCTGGTGACGGTGTTGAGCTCGCTCACCGTGTACTGGGTGGTGCCGCTCGCGAAGCTGGGCGACAGGGTGCCGGCCGACAAGGCCAGGCTGGAGAGCGTGGCATCGGCCGAGGTGGACGACGTGGCCCGCGTGACGATCACCGTGTAGGTGGCGGTGGTGCTGCCGTCTGCTGCGGTGACGACGACCGAGACCGTGTTGCTGCCGACGCTCAGCGACAGGCTTGCCGAGGTGCTGCCGCTCGAGACCGTGCTGCCGGCCACTTTGATGGTTGCGCCGCTGTCGGTGGCGGTGGGTGTCAGCGTGAGGCTGCTCACGGTGTTGAGCACCGACAGCGTGTAGCTCGTCGTGCTGGCGGCAAAGCTCGGCGAGAGGCTGCCCGACGACACGCTCAGGCCCGACAGTGTGGCGACCGACGAGGCGCTGATCATCGTGCCGCTGCTGGAACCGCCGCCGCCGCAGGCGGCAATGGCCAGGGCTCCCAGCGCGCCGAAGGCACCCAGCGCCTGGCGGCGGTGCGCCACGAGTCGGTCTTGGGTCGAAGCGGTTTTGTCTGTGGGCATGTTGGCGATCTGTGGATTCGGGTGAGGGATGCGGCATTCTTTGCCGCCCGAATGTCGACGGTGTTGCAACCATGTTTCAGAGCCGACACAGAAGCCATGCATTTTGCCGGCGGCCGGGCTGACAACGCCCGCGTGAGCTCACGCAGCAAGCACACCGGCACCGACGAAAACGCCTCCAACCGACCCGCGGTAGGCCTCCCGTCCTACAGCGCCCGACAGCCGGCTTGCGCACCATCACGCGATGACCACGCAGCCACCCCACCCCGAAGAACATCAACGCCCATCACCGTGGCCAAACCGCCTTCGCCTGGCACTGCGCTTCTCGTGGATGGGTGCGGCCCTGATGCTCGTGCTGGCCGGGGGCTACGTCTTCGCGCTGCTGCGCATGTCTCCCACCGCAGATGACTTGCGCGAGGCCGAAGCCGCACGCCCTTCGGTCCTGCTGTCGGCCGACGGCGAATTGCTCACCACCTTCGGCCGCACGCAGCAGCAGCACGTCAAACTGGCCGAGATTTCGCCGCATGTCGTCAAAGCCTTGATCGCCACCGAAGACCGACGCTTCTACGAGCACCGCGGCATCGACATCAAGCGCACGCTGAGTGCGATGTTCCACACCGCGACGGGCAGCACGCAAGGCGGCTCCACACTCACTCAGCAGCTCGCGCGCAATTTCTTTCCCGAAGAGATCGGCCGCGAACGATCGCTGCACCGCAAGGCCAAGGAGCTGGTGACGGCCTTGCGCATCGAGCAGATCTACACCAAGGAGCAGATCCTCGAGGCCTACCTCAACACCGCGCCGTTTCTCTACAACGCGGTTGGCATCGAGATGGCGGCGCGGACGTACTGGGACAAACCGGCCGCCGAGCTGACGGTGGCAGAAAGTGCCACGCTGGTCGGCATGCTCAAGGGCCCGCGCTACTACAACCCGGTGCTCCACCCCGAGCGGGCGCTGCGCCGCCGCAACGTGGTGCTGGCGCAGATGGTGAAGACGGGTTTGCCTGAAGAGGAATACCGCACGCTGAGTGCGCAACCGATGCGCGTGACGCTGACCCGCCAGACCGAGAACCTGGGCAGCGCACCGCACTTCGCGGCACATGCCCGCAAGTGGCTCGTCGACTGGGCCGAGGCGAACGACCAGGACCTTTACGCCGATGGCCTGGTGATCGAGACCACGCTCGACACGCGCTTGCAGAAGGCGGCCGAAGAGGCGGTAGAGAAGCAGGCCGAATCGCTGCAGCAGGTCGCGAACATGGAATGGAGCCAGGCCACCCTGGCGGCCACATCGGGCGGGCTCGAGAGCTACGCACAGCGGCGCAGCAAGGTCGAGCCCTTCGCCCACTTCTGGAAGCAGCGCGGTGACCTGTTGACCGCGGCCGTGCGCGACACACCCGAGTTTCGAGCGGCAGTCGATGGGGGCACCAGCGAAGCCCAGGCCATCGAGCGCCTGAGCGCCGACGCTGCGTGGATGAAACGTCTCAAGGCCCAGAAAACACGCCTCGAAGCCGGCTTCGTGGCCATGGACCCGGCCACCGGCGAAGTGAAAGCCTGGGTCGGCAGCCGCGACTTCAACGTCGACCAATACGACCACGTGGCCCAGGCCGAACGCCAGCCCGGCTCGACCTTCAAGCCTTTCGTCTACGGCGCAGCACTCGAGAGCGGCTTGCGCCCCGACCATGGCTACATCGACGAGGCGGTGGAGATCCGCAGCCCCGACGGCAGCGTCTGGCGGCCCACCGACATGGCGGGCGCGAGCGGCGCGATGCTGAGCCTGCGCGAAGGCCTGGTGTATTCGAAGAACAGCATCACCGCGCAGGTGATGCAGGACGTGGGCGTCTCGCGCGTGGTCTCGCTCGCCAAGGCGGCGGGCGTCGACCAGAGCCGGCTCGACCCGGTGCCGTCACTCGCGCTGGGCACGAGCCCGGTCACTTTGCTGGAGATGGTCAATGCCTACGCGACGATCGCGCAGGAAGGGCAGCACCACCAGCCGGTGTTCGTGAAGCGCATCCGCGACCGGCATGGCAAGGTGATCGCCGAATTCGGTTCGCCTGGGCAGCGCGCGATGTCGGCCGACTCGGCGGTGGAGCTGATCGACATGATGCGCGGCGTGGTGTCGCAAGGCACCGGCACCATGGTCAAGACGCGCTTCGGCATCGTGGCCGACATCGCAGGCAAGACCGGCACCACGCAGAACAACACCGATGGCTGGTTCATCCTGATGCACCCGCAGCTCGTGGCGGGCGCCTGGGTCGGCTTCAACGACTCTCGCGTCACGATGCGCAGCAACTACTGGGGCCAAGGCGGGCACAACGCCATCCTATTGGTCGGCGATTTCTTCCGCGATTCGCTCAAGAGCGGTCTCATCGACCCGAAGGCGCGCTTCGCCGCGGCCAGGCAGCCGGCACGGGTGATGGCGAGCTGGTCGCCGGAGCCCAGTGACTCCAGCGATCGCAACACCGGCGCGTCCATCGCGAGGCTCGAGGTCGACCCCACTGCGTCGGACGAAGAAGGTCCACCTAAGAGTTCGGAAGAACTCGATCGGTTGCTGACGAATTTGAGCCGCCACGACTCGACCACGTCGACCGCCGGGGCAGCTGCTGCCGCCTCGCCGTCGCGAGAGGTACCGGCGCAGCCGCTGCGCATCCGCAGCAACGAGGCCACCGCTCCGGTGGCAACCGACTGATCGACGAATCTTTCATTGAAGGAGTGACCACATGGCCCGCAGCAGCATTCTTGGAGGCGACCGCTCTCGCAAACACGCGGCCGGCACGGACACCGATGCCTTGGGCCCGAGCAACAGCTCGGACAGCGGAAGCGATGTCCAGGGTGAGCCGAATCTCGAAGGTCACAGCGACCGCGAGGAACGGCTGGGCGCAGGGCACACCAATCGGGGGAGCGACAGCGACATGGACGGCACGGGAGAGCGCGGGTCGGCTTTGCCGGATGAGTTCGTCGAGGAAGGCGCGGATATTTCGCCGGATCACATCGAGGTGATGGGGCCGGATGTGGGGGCGGATGAGGACGATGTGTCGGTCGAGAGGATTCGGCGGGGGGTGGTGGATATGGAGGCGGAGGAGTTGGATGATGGGTCTGAGGATGAGGATGAAGACTGAGGCGCTTTTGCGGGTGGGTTTGTTCACTGGCGCGAGGTCGCGCGGGAGTGCGAACTTGGCGAAGCTCCTCTTGAGGTATTGAAGCCTTGTGCCTGCATGCGCATGCGGGTCTTGTTCACTGCATGAGGCCGCGCCGGGGTTTCGGCCCGGCGGCCGACCTCCTTTGGTATCTGCATAACTTTGCTTCGCAAAGTGAGCAGATCCCCGCTTCGCGAACTTGTGTCGACAAGAAAGGAGGCAAAGAAGCGACCCCTGCCGACTCGGCCCTCGCGGAGCGAGGGCTGCCTTGCGCTGCTCGGACTTTGCAGCTCGCGCCGAACTCGCTACGTTCGCTGTGCTCACTGCGCTCAGACAACCGCGCGAAGTCAGTTGACGAAGCGCGCTGCGCGCGCAGCTGCAAAGCCCTGTGCTGCTCAGCTCGTCCGAAGGGGAAGATGAACACCAGACTCGCCTCGCTGCGCATCGGCTCCAGCGGCTCGGCTTTGCCATCGTGTCCGATGCGAAGCGAGGCGGGACAGGGAAAGTTGCGAAGCAACGACCGAATTGCTCTTAGAACGTGTTTACGATCTTCTGATCCGCGAGAATTGACGGGTGAAGAGAAAGCCGTATGCGAGCGACATCAGTCGAGAGAAGTTTGCCGAAATCGAGCCACTGCTGCGCAGCGTGAGGCGCAGCACCAAGCCAGCGACGGTGGACCTGTACGAAGTGTTCTGCGCGGTGCTGTACCTGCTGCGCACGGGCTGCCAGTGGCGCTTTTTGCCGCCGCAGTTTC
>Ga0307515_10004680_pt1 | contig 28073 bp, 12 predicted proteins | sample 17_EM_MG_FD_194513 | JGI IMG/M metagenome (GOLD analysis project Ga0307515, IMG submission 194513) | Populus trichocarpa ectomycorrhiza microbial communities from riparian zone in the Pacific Northwest, United States - 17_EM | ecosystem: Host-associated > Plants > Roots > Unclassified | place... | reverse complement strand
GCTTGTTATAGAGGCGTAAGACTAGCAGTAGGCAATTTCTTAAACGGATAATTTACCGGCAACCTTAATAGATCGTATATAGTTCTACCGTTAATACTAAAGGCAGCTACCCTAGTAGGGGCAGCTTAAGCTAATAGCAACGGCTTATTATTAGCCCTTGCTATATTATAGAGCGTAGTAAAGAGGACAGTAGTGAGATGCGATTTGCTGGTTCCTACCTCTCTATTAATATTAATCCGCAGTAAGGGGGGGGGGGGGTAAGGCCCACTTAGATCTGCCTATAGTAATTAATTATAATATTATAGATATAACGCTGACCTAGCTATAAGGAGGACGGAATTACTATTTAGGATAGGCGGCTCTACGGTAAAGGCTATAGCCGTACTTCCTACTAATAAGTTCTCTTATTAAGCTGTGGGTACGTACCCTAATATATACTCCAGTCGTAGTTATAATTAAGCTCCCTATTACTAAGCCCGCTAGGATCTATAATTTTAACTCCGTTAGTATTTTAAACGCGGGTATATAAGGCCTTAAAGGACTAGTATAGCTCTAAGTCGTCTATAAAATTGCCCTTAAACTTATTAATATTATTAGTAATTTCGCAACCTTTTTCTAGTTTCTAATTACAGAAGTAACTAGGTAGGTGCTAATAAGAGTTAATATAAGCCTAATAAAAAGCTATATAATTAGGGGCCCCAAATCTATTAGTATAAGTAGCCACTTCCTTATACTCCCTTTATGGGTAATAAAGAATAAGCTTTATATGGCAGAACTTAGAATACTACGGATAAAAACAGTCGCCGTTATATCGCGGAAAGTACAATATAACTTAAGGCCTTACTCTTAGCTAACGCTTATAAGTAGAGTAATTAAAATAGAGTAGAAAATTAAGGAAAGTAATATCCTCTACTCTATCTAGGTGGCGCTTATATTTCTTATAGTTAAACAGTTTATACCCTCTTAGTTGCCTATTATTAAGCTTATACGTAGCACTTTAATTATCCTCCTAGTGGTAGTTTAAAGTTACTATATTTCTAGAGCCTTTATAAAGGGGAATATTAAAAAGTAGATAGTATACCTCCTACGCTAACTAATTGCGTTTGGTAATAAGCTTATTTATAAACTTAGCCACAACCAAACTAAAGGCGTAAAGGCTATTAGCGTATGGCTATACTAATTAAAGTAACTCCTAGTAGGAAGTTAACCTTTTCTCTTCCTTGCTATAATATTTGCCTATATAGTTAACTATTACTAATATGCTTATAGCGGGCGACGTATTAATATTCACTATCTACGCTAGTATTATAACTGTATTATAACTATTAAGAAGCTTATTATTACGCTATAAACAGAACGTCCAGTAATATAGATTTTAATCCTTTAATACAGCGGCCTTATTATAAAGAGAGTATAGAAAGTAGAAGCGGTACTTCTTTACTCTAGCGGAGCCTTTCTTTAATATTAAGCAGTAAGATTCGGTATAATTACGGTACTATTAAAATTGATTAAGGTAGGCAGTAAGAAGCTTACTAGTATTAAGCTATTTTTTATAGCTAAGAGTAGAAGGATATTAAAGATTAAGAGGCCTAAATTAATTAGGATTTATTATAGATATAAAAGTAGCCCAGTACTTAGCAAAAGCCGCCCTTAATTTAGTAGTTATTGTTCTTGCCGAAATATCGTGAACTCGCGCCGGAGTAAAGCCGGTCATCGCGCACCACCCAATTTCACATAGAAATCGATGCAATTAATTATTTTTACTTGCACACGCCGTTATAATGGGCCGTCGTCTTCCAATTAAGGTTATAAACCAAATCAAGCTTTGTTTAGATCTTAATGAGTACATACCTAATATAGTAGTCGCTTTAGGGCTGTCAAAAACAACCGTTTATAAGCTTTAATTAAACTGGTACCTTTAGGGCTGACTATACGCGCCACCTAGTGTAAAACTAGGTAGACCGGGCCTTCTTTTGGAGTATTAAAAGCAGGTCAGTATTCTTGGCATAGTGTTAAGTTTTTTATTAACATTCCTACCTATTTATAGCAACTGCTTAAGTACCTTAAAGATAGGCCTACTGCGTATCTTAACAGGATGTAAGACTTCCTTTTTAACGAATTCGACATCTAAGCCTCTATTACCACTATTCGCCGTATTCTTAAGGCAGCTTAATAGTCTTAAAAGGTAGTCTCTAAGCGTGCCGCTTAGTAAAGCTTATCGCTCCGTTATACGTAGTAGAGTAGGCAAAAAGAATAGCTTACTAACTAGCTTATTTTTCTTAATAAGTTGGCTTTAAATAAGAGGACTAGTAATAGAAAATAAGGCTAGGCGCTAGTTAGTGTAGACTATAAGGTGTTAACGCTATATAAAAGATCTAAACGGTAAAGCATCTTACCGGCGTTAACGCTTAAAGGCTATATAGACTATATTATCTTTTAAGGAGCTTTTATAAGTAAGCTTTTTAAGGCTTTTATAAAGTATAAAGTTTTACTTAATTATATACCGTACCCAGGGCCGCAATTAATTATTATACTGGATAACGCATCTATCTATAAGTTAAAGCGGCTTTAAGAGCTTTGCGACCAGGCGGGTGTTATTCTTAAATTCCTACCACTATATTCGCCAGATTTTAATCCAATTAAGGCGACTTTTAAAGATCTAAAGGCTTAGATAAAAAAAAACCATATACTAGCGGTTAACTTTAAGAGCTTTAATAGATTTCTAAAGTTTGTAATTAGTTAAGCTTGTAGAGTTTACGCGGAAGGCTATTTTAAAAGGGCTGGCTATATAGTAGAATAAGGCTCTTTATAGAGACTCTCTATAATCTACTCTCTACTTATAGTATACTACTCTCTGCCGTTTAAACTCTCCTATTTTCTCTCTTATCCGCGGTAGCGTGCTAATTAAAAGGCTATAATCCTTTTAGATCTTAATCGTTATATCTTTTAGAGATCTTATTCTATTAATATCCTAATCGTCCTCTACTAACGTATGCCTAATTAACTCTAGAATCTGCCTTTGACGCTTATTAGAATGGCTTAGCTAAGCTATTAGCCAGTTAAAGAACTGTAAGAGGATCTTATAATAATCCGTTTTTAACTATACTAGGCTTAACTAAGTAGGCGGCTTAATACTAGAGGGAGGTAGGGGTTAAGTATACTGTTGCTAATCTAGACGCTTTATTAAGTTTAACTCCTAAATAGTAATTAGCTAAATAAGGTCCTTAACTTACTTAGATAGTAAGCCTCCTACTACTATTAGCTTTTAACTCTTTGGTAGCTACTATCTTATCTTTTAAGCTAACAGCTAATAGACTATATTTTGCGATAGCTCCTTAACCGTTAATGTATCTAATTGGATTTCTCTACTCTACCTCTAAAGGATATAAGCATTAATAGGATAGTGGTGCTTAACTTAATTAGCTTTATTTCCACGTCTATTTTACTAGTAGGTGGCTCCTTTATTAGAATAGTAGCTATTAATATAAGGCTACCTACTTACTAGAGCCGGAATCCTATTACTAGCAGCTTCCTCTACGGCAATAATATTAGGGAGATTAGCTTCTTAGATTTGGGTGGCAGTTCTTTTACTAGATCTTACTGCTTAGCTAAAGGAAGGTGTTAATAACAGTGCTAGTATCTCTTAGGGCTTCTCTTTAATTATATATAAGGTAAGATCTAAGTATAATAACTTAGTAGGATTCTGCTTATAAAGATCCTTAAGTAGCTTAGTTACCTTATATAGATTATAACGATTACTAATCTCGTAGCGGAAGTAATTAGTCTTTAATTACTTCTTATAGGAAGCAGCGGCTTTAAGGCGATTAACGGTAAAGATCCGCAGTAGGTACTTAGCAATAATACTCTCTTACTAGCGCTTAATTAGGTAGTAGAAGAGGTTAGTGGTGTTATATTTTAAAGATACCGCACTAGGTAAGGCCTCTCTCCTATATACTGCCTTCCACTAACTTATAAAGCTAATAGGAAGCTCCTCCGACTCCTCCTCTGGCTCCTCCTCCGGCTGCTTCTCTGGCTCTTCCGGCTGCTCCTTTAGCTCTTCTTCCTCCTCCTTTTCCTCCTCCTTCTTATCTAGCTCCTCCTCCGGCTTCTCCTCCTCCTCCTCCTTATCTAGCTGCTCTGGCCGCGGTAGCGAAGACTCTATAAATATTAGTAATGGTAGTTGCTGCGGTGGTTCCGTATGACGCCTTACTTAACGATTTAAATCCTTCTTTAAAATAAGCTTTAAATGACGCTTTGGAGTCCTTTTAGAAGCCTACGTTAGCGAGGTAGTAGATAATGCACGCTTATAATTTTGGCCCTTATTGGCGCGACTAAATACACATATAGGCGGCTCCATGGTTAACACTAGCAATTCTATACAATTGGCTTAATGCAGCTAGACCAAAGTATGATTTTACGCCGTAATTGTTGGGGGTGGAAGGTGTGGGCAAGCAAAAATATTCAATGGCATCGATTTCTATGTGAAATTGGGTGGTGCGCGATGACCGGCTTTACTCCGGCGCGAGTTCACGATATTTCGGCAAGAACAATAACGGATCTGGCTTTGGGGCTATTAAACTCCATAAGAAGCTATATATATAGCCGCTACCTTATACCTACCACTTATATTAGGACTAAAAGTTAATGCTATTAAATAGACCTATAAGCACGTACTTTCTAAACAGATTAAAGCGGCAATATAGCTAGTAAGCAGTAATATGCGGATTATTATTAAGATTTTAAGAGGTAATCCAGTAGCGCTAAACCTTATTAATAGCCTTATATTTGTTAAATAGAGGCATATAAGAGTATAGATTATACTAATATAGATTAGCAGCACTAAGTATAAAGAATAGAGACCCGCTTTTAATATTTTTAGTATAAGCCGTAAGCTTATTTCTCCTCTACCTCTAGTAAGGCCTAGTGCCCTTAAGCTTCTATACATGCCGTATAATCTTATTTAAAACCTAGTTACCCCTATTACTATTTATAAGATCACTAAGCTCGTTAAAGATAAATTATTTTTATTTAATTAGCTATAAAGAAAGCAGGTAGCGTTAAAGGCTTACTCTCTTATAATCTAATTAAACACATAGTAGCGAAATAAGGGGTGGCGGCCAAACTAACTATCCTAATACTTAAGTATATACTTGGCGTACGCAGCCAGGGTAACTATACGGCTTCGTAGTATATTAAAATCGGCTTTACCATAAGGAAATAGAGTAGGAAAGGCGCCGCGCATAATAAAACTAGTTAATTGCTTAGAGAGAGGTGTTTATCGCATAGTAGGAACCTCTAGGCCCACTTATAGGTTTTATTAATATTAAACCTCGCGACTTAAAAGCTCCAATTTATTAAGGTTAGGCACTAGATTAGAAACTAAAGTATCCAGTACGTTATTATTAAATTTACCGTCCAGTATATTACTGCCAAGCTTAGTAGGTAAAGGGTTAATAGCAGGACGTTATATAGGAGCAGTAGGGTAAGCTGTTAGGCCGCTAGAATTAGACTTTAACTTATTAATATAAGGTAGCTAATCTAATATAGAGCTGTTTTCGAGTAAGCTAGTAAGCTAGGTACTGCATATTTTAACGTTGTAATAATTAGGATAATTAACCCTTAGAAAGTAAAGCCACTATACTATAGCAAAGCGCCTTACGGTATACCGCTTGGTGAACCACTAACTTAGATATTTGCTACTATCTACTACTATAGGCCTTACGACCAGTATATCGAGTTTAGTAGATAGCCATAGTAGCTGCCTCTAAGTCTTTAGTGTGTTCTAGCCAAAGCAGCAGACGTAGCTCGTATAGTGATATTACTAGCCGCGTATACGCACAACTTGCAAATAAATATATACGCGCGTAATCAGAAGCTTTTCTACTCTGGTAAGTTTAGGTAGGAAGCTAGGAACAGGACCTAGATCGAGCTTATTGCTTTTATTAAATAGGAAAAGAAGGGTTAAATCCTTAAGGCTATCGGCGTCCTTAATATAGGCTTTATATATACCTATATTATTACCTTCCGCAGCTAGGCCTATTTAAAACCACTACTCCTTACAGCAACTGCATGTCTCTATATATTTAGCATATAGTATACTCCTAAACTTCTTAATTCGCTCCCAATTAACAGTAGAAATAGGTAGTAGTATAGCTATAGTTGGAGCTTATTATAAAGAAGGTGGTATTAGCTCTAGAGTAGGTATTAGAGCTAGAGCAGGTACTAGAGCTAGGGTAGGCATTAGAGCTAGTTCTAGCAAGGACGTATTTATGCCCTTTAGAATGTCTCTTCTACTATATAGAGCTTTATTTATAGTATATGGCGGAGAAATAGGCGAGTAAGCTTTACCTTACCGATTAAAAATGCGGTACTCCCGTTATATTATCCTAATTGCCTTCCGTTATAAAGCTATTTTAGGGGTATCTTAACTATTATAGCCGCGAGGTAAGAAGGCGTTCTTAGTATCGTTTTTAGGTAGAGTAGTTCGCTAGCGCCTTATAGGACGATTTTTAGTAGCAGAACCTAGCTATATAAGAGCTCTCCGCTTATTTAAAATAGAGTTAGAGGCCTAAGTATTACGAAGTAAGTATAAGCGGCGATAATATATAGTAAGGTAGATATTATTAAGCTATATATATAAACTGTGTAAGAAGTTAAGACGTTGCGTAAGGAAAGAGGGTAGGAAACGGGAAGAAAGGGTATATATTATAGACTTAGTTACTTAGTTAATATATATACGGACCAGAATAGAATTCGGGTGGTAGTCCTAGCAGAACTTAGCAGGATTTAGTGGAAATTAGTAGAACTTAGTAGAACATAGTAGAATGTAATAGTTTACTATTAGATTGCCGTAGATTGCTATTAGATTACTATCTTATGGTTAGTCTCTAGTTACTAAGTTAGTAGGAATAGATAGGCGTATATAAGGTGTTACGGGGGTATTCCATAACAGTACCCCCCCTTTAAACCTGAGCTTCTATAAGGTAGGGCTGCGGTAGTTCTAAATAAAGTTTATAAAAGTCTTCTATAGCTTATATAAGTCTTATAGAGTTAACGGGTTCCTATAAGGGCTTAGTAAAGCCTCTCCATTTTGTAAAATATATATATTAGCGTTTTTGTTTATTATACTTAATATTATTAGTTCTTTTAATAAAGTAAATATTTTTACTATCCACTTTAACTAGTGGGGGAGGGTTTTATATCTATTTAGGCAGGGCATCTAATATAGGGGTAGTAGGGTAAAGGACTGACGTATAAAATATAGGGTGGATTTTAACCGTATTAGGGAGCTTTAGTTAATAGGCGTAGAAGGAAACAACCTCCTTAACCTTATAAGGGCTAGCGTTCTTCTAATTAAGCTTCTTAATAGGTTGTTTTATATTTAGATTTCTTATATCTAGCTAAATAAAGTTATTAATTTAGTAAGCTGGTGCTAGGGTTTACTTCTTATTTACTGCGGCTTTATAGACAGATTAAGCCTATATTATTTTATTAGTAAGGAACTATTATAGTTCCTCTATCTTCTTTATAAATTTATTTACTTTTATAATTTATAAGGCGTAATAAGCAAGATAAGGAATATTACTAAAGGGTTTAAAACCTATTTATAGATACTAGCTGTAGTTAGCTAGAAATGGGGAGACCTTTATAGTTTCTAAGACGGAATTATTTATAGTAAACTTAGTAAATATAAGCTAGTTAATCCAGTTATCTTATAAATATAACGTGTATATTTAAATATACTATTCTATTATAGCATTTACGCGTTTTATTTAACCGTCTATTTCTAGGTAGTATACAGTAAATAATAGCGCCTTAATGCGGAGCTGGGTAGTTAGTTCTTTTCAAAATATAGAAATAAACTAGCTACTTTTATTAGAGATAATCGTTTTAGGGAGTCTGTAGAGTTTCTATATATAATTTAAAAATAGTTAAATAATAGTAGGTGTTAATATATTAGGGCAGGCAATTAAGTGCCTTATCTTAGATAGTTGGCTTATAACTACTATAATATTTATATAGCCTTTACTTATGGGGAGGTTAATAATAAAGTTAATTAAAATATCCTTCCATCTTTAGTTTAGAATAGGTAGTAGCTTTAAAAGGCCGTTATATATCTTATACAAAGCTTTAGCTTATTAGTAGATATAGCAGCTAAAGACGTACCTTTGTATTATATTATATATATTTAGCTAGTAGTACTCCCGTTAGAGTAGCTTTAGGGTTTTTCCTTAGCCTAGGTAGCCGGCTACCGGTAGGTCATATACGTGTTTAAGAAGCTTAAGCTTAAGTTTATTATAATTAGGGATAATTAAATAGTTTTAGTAATATAAGCGGTTTCCGCAAGCTTTATATTTACTTAAAGAGATATTTTTAGAGCGTCTAACGCTATTATAGATTAGCTTAAGCATCTCTTAGATAAACTTATTATTTAAGTATTCGTTAATTATAATCTATTTAATTAATTAATTAGTTATTTTAAGGATATATACCGTAAGGTCCTTAGTAGGAGGGTTAAATAGTTTAGGATAGAGTAGGGTCTAGTTTTAATAAGAGCGCGCTTTTTTTAGTACTAGTATATTTTATAAGCATTAGGTTAGAGTATTAGGCTTTTAACTTTAAACGCTTAAGTAGTATATAATAAGAATTGGAAATAGGATAGATATTCTAACTAGCGGGCTTAGTAATAACTTAGCTATTTTATAGTTATAAAGTACTATAAATTCTTATAGTTGTTAAGGACCTTAATTAAAAATCCGGCGCCTTCTAGTTTAAGTTACTATTATTTAAAATATTTAATAATAGCTAGTGACTCCTTATTGTAGATTTTATAGTTATATTTAGCTAGGCTTAGTTATTTTAAGTAGTATATTACGGGGTATAGTACTCTATCTTTATTATATTAAGACAAAATACCTCTAATAATATAGTTAGATAAGTTAGCTTCTATAACGCTTATTTAGTTTAGGTTAAAATATTAAAGTATAGGCGCGGTAGTAAATATAACCTTTAAATAAGTAAAGGCCTTCTTATATTCCTTATTAAAGGTAAAGGCTTTATTCTTTTAGGTTAGAGCTATAAGGGATAAAACTAGGGCGAAGAAATTATTAATAAACTATTAATAGAAATTAGTAAATCCTATAAAGGCTTTTACGTCCTTAACATTCTTAGGTTCTTACTAGTTTATAATTACTTTAACTTTCTTTAGGTTTATTTATATACCATTTATAGAAATAAAAAGCTTAAGGCATAGGACTTCTATTTTATAGAATTCGTATTTATCTATATTTAATTATAGACTAGCTCCTTATAGGGCTTATAAAATAAAATAAATATATTTCCAGTATTTGGTTAGGTTATTGCTATATATTAGAATGTTATTAATATAAGCAGTATAGAAGATATCTAGGTAGGGACGTAGGGTATTATTTATATAATGCTAAAATAAGCTTAGGGCGTTTATAAGGCTAAATAACGTACTTTACAAGCGAGTCGCGTATACAAGGGAGTCGCGCACCCCACCAACTTTTTGTGACGCGTCACCTATAAACTACAATAGCTCAACAAACTCGTGCTTAATAGTCCTACAACCAGGCCCATATGTCTCTTGCTATCTTAGCTCTTAATTTAAGGCAGATTTAAAGTAGTAGGCGCGCTGCAGTAATGTACAACGTCCCTGAGTCTACGCTCCGCGACTAACGCGCTAGAAAGCTCGCCCAACGCAATTATAAGCCTAAATTAAAAAAGCTTATAAAGCTAGAAGAGGAGGTGGTTGTAAGGCATATACTAGACCTTAATTTGCGAGGGTTTGCGCCTACGCTAGGTGATATACAGGATATGGCTAATAAACTGCTTGCTAAGAGGGCTGCTGGGTAGGTAGGCAAGCAGTGGCCTAGGAGCTTTGTTAATCGAACGGACAGCCTTATAACGCGATTTAATCGACCGTATAATTGGTAGAATCCTAAGGTTATAGAAGCCTGGTTTAAGCTTATAGAGCGTATTAGAGCTACGTACGGGATTAGGGATAGGGATTCCTATAACTTTAATAAGACTGGCTTTATGATGGGCAGAATATCATTACAGCTAGTTGTTATAGGCTTAGAAAGACGTGGTAGGCTAAAGGGGATTCAGCCAGGCAATTGTAACTGGGTAATAGTAATCCACGGAATTAACGCTACTAGGTAGGCGATCCCGCCCTTTATTATCTTCGCCAGTAAATACTACCTCTCTACTTAGTACTAGGAGCGTATACTATATAACTAGTGTTTCGCAATAAGCGATAACGGCTAGACTATTAATAATCTTGGAGTTGCCTAGCTAAAGCACTTTATTATACATACAAAGAATTATAGAGTAGGCGCGTGGTAGCTGCTTATCCTTAACGGCCATAAGAGCTATAACTCGCTCGAATTTTAGGCAATTTATAAGGAGAACAAAATCTATACTCTCTGTATGCCGCTATATTTATTACACTTCCTACAGCCGTTAGATGTTGCCTGCTTCTCGCCGTTAAAACGCGCGTATAGAGTAGAGATTAGCGACCTAATCCGGAGCCATATTAACCATATTATAAAGGTAGAGTTCCTACCTACCTACTACGCAGTGTACTAGCGATTAATTATAAAGGAGAATATCTGTGTAGGCTTCTAGGCTGCTAGCCTAGTCCTATATAATCTAGAGGCAGTGCTCTTAAGGCTTAATGTAAAGCTTTATACGCTACCGCCGCCGGCTATACCGGAGGCTCCGTGGGAGTCTTATATACTAGGCAACGCACGCGAGCTAGATGCTCAGTCAACGCTTATACGTAATCAGATTTAGAGGCATTAAGATTCTTCTCCTACGTTAATTATTAGCGCGTTTGATTACCTTATAAAGGGCGCTAGAGGAATAGGCTATAAGCTAGTATTGCTACGTGATTAAGTCTCTACTCTTAAAAAGGTAAATAAGGCTGCTATAAAGCGTTAATAGCGCAAAAGGAAGCGCCTCTAGAAGGGAGGCACCTTAACTTTAGTAGAGGGAGAGGAGCTTATTGCTTAAAAAGGGGTAGGGCAGCTATAGGAGAGCGAAAGGCGTTAAGTTGGGGGGGAATCAAGTGTGAGCCAGCGGGCTCTCGCGCGCTGCACGCGCTGTAGGGAGTAAGGGCACAACCTGCGTACTTATAAAAGGATACTATAAATACTGTTTGAATTAGAATAGCTACTATATTTATATTATTTTAATGCGTTGTTAATCTACGTAGCTAGAAAGGTGTAAAAAGTTAGTAGGGTGCGCGACTCGCTTGTAAAGTACGTTAGTATTACTAAATACTTAAATAATCTATACTATGTATAAAACGCAGTAAGCTATTTATCCCCTTTAGTAATATAGAGGCGGTTAAATATAGAGATAATATTAAGCTTTATATAATAGCGAGCCTTACTTAGTTAGTTTAGCATCTCTTATATTAGTAGGATTAGATATTAGTTTTTAATAGTAATAGCGTTAAAAGCTTAGTAGTTTATATAGAAGCGTAGACCGCTACTAGGTTTCTTAATGAAGATTACTAGTATAGCTATAGGCGAAGAGCTTATTCTAATAAATCCTTTACTTAGGTTCTCGTTTAAATACTTTTATAATATTTAGAGTTTGTCTTAGAATATCCTATATAAGGGTCTAAATTTAGGCTACTTTCCTTCTTTAAGCATAATCTTATAGTTATATAATTAGTATTCCGGTAGCTTATTAGCTTCTTTTTATAGGAATAGATTTAGGCGTTTATAATACTTTACTAATACCTTTATAGTAGGGTTAGTATACTTTTTTAGTGCTAAGGCTTTCTCAATATCAGCTATTATAACAGCAAAGATTGTATATTTAGGTCTCTTAGTAAGATAAGCTAGCAGAGTAGCTCTAATTATATAGATATCTAGGATGTTAAGCTTACTTAGGCTATCTATTGTTTCTTATATAGCTTTTTATTTAGCTTTAGGTTTAGTATTAGATATAAAGTTAGTATCTAATTTAGGTTTAGGTTCTTTAAGTATACTCTTTATAGTAAAGTACTAGTCCTTTTAGTATTTTTATATAGTAAGCTTAAGCTTTTACTTAGCGCGGGGTAGTATAGTACTTAGGGTCTATTTATCGGGTTTAGTAGAATTTTTAGATTCTTAATAGATATTAGTAGAAGTCCTATATTAGTAAAATTTAGTGTAATTCTTAGGCTAGTGGAATTAGGTAGACTTCTTAAATATAGGGTAGATATTAACAGAATTTTTAGATTTTAGATTTAGGTCTAAGTAGTAAGTTATAAAGCACTTTTACTTATAATAGGAGGCAGTAAATAGAAGCTTAAGGTTGTTTTAATTAATAGTTACCTTATATAGCTTTACTTAGGGTTATTTAAGGATTACTAAGTAACCTAGGGTGGTAATAAAAGGCCTAATTAATTATTTACGGTTTAGGTATTAGAGTTTTAGGAATACTATATAGGTAATACAGCCTAAAATAGTGCGTTTACTATTAAATCCAAACACGTTAATATGCTAGTTAAGGGGGGTTAGGGTAAAACTATTATTTTATATAAAGATCTTGTGTAAGGGTACTTTTGGTCCCTTACTCGGCTGTATCGCCTAGGAGCTCTAAGGGGTAGCTAAGGCCTAGCCGAAGGCTAGGCTTGGCACCTCCTTATAAGCACCTCGGGCTTACAGCCTCCTTCCTCCCCTATTGGTTCGTCTCCGTACGAGGCTATTGCCTACTCTTTACCATATCGTCCTCTTCCATCGACTCCCTATATGACTTATGCTCGGCTTGCCTGCTCCCTACTATATACCCTAGCAATACTGCCTTATATTTAAACCGATCCTATACCCTCGCGGGTAGTAGCCTACAGCAAGCTGAGGGCTGCGCCCTCGAGCAATTTTACGATCCTCTATTTTTACCTAGGACGATCGCGTTTACTGCGACACAGCAGGTACACCAGTAGACGCCTAGCAGATCGCATCCGTATAACGGTGTTAGAATACAGATTAGGTCCTCTACCTTACCTAGGACGATCGCGTATACTGCAAACCAGCTACACTAGTAAGACGTCTAGCAGATTGTATCCGCTTACGGTAGTAAATACGGATTAGGAGATAAGGGAGACGGTAGCTACCTAGCTAAGGGTTGGTGCTATCCAGATCGTACGCGATTACCTAGCAATTGGTATACTTATATACGATCGACAGTATAGCGGTGCAGCTCTACCACGACGGCGACCTAAAGGCAATTTAATTGCTATCCAAAAGCTTTCTAGCAGAAGTTAAGGGGGATCCTACGCGATCAAGCTTACAAATACTTAATAGGCCAACTACGGTTCACTCGCGACAGAGGTCCCACTAACAGAGATTGGAAGGTTAAACGTCCTTAAAGAGATGCAGCTACCCTAGAGGCTATCTAATTACTATTTAATGGCCATCCAAAGAACTAACGGCTAGTTTTCAAAGCTATAGCTACTACCCTCTCTTCCAGATTAAATATAACTAAGGGCTACGGCCCAATCAGCCAAAGGGCTGCCAAGACTAAATTGTAGGCGATTGTCTCTTAGAGCTACGGCTTGTCTTAGAGCTACGGCTTATCTAAGGGCTACGGCCCGACCCGGAGACTCTCTGGCTGTCAGCCTAAGGGCTGCCAAGACTAAACCGTAGGCGGTTGTCTCATTAAGCTACGGCTTACCTTAAGAGCTTTAGCTTAGAGATCCTATGTAATCTCGCAAGCTACTGCTTGCTTTAAGAGCTACAGCTTATTAAGATTGTAGGTGGTCTCGCAAGCTACTACTTACCTTAAGAGCTACGGCTCTTAGATCGTTCGCGATTGCTTAAAGGCTACGGCCCAACCCAGAGACTCTCCGGCTGTTAGCCTAAGGGCTGCCGAGACTAAACCGTAGGCGGTTGTCTCTTAGAGCTACGGCTTGTCTTAGAGCTACAGCTCGTCTTAGAGCTACGGCTCGTTTAAGGGCCGCGGCCTGACCTAGAGACTCTGAATATTAGCCATGGGGTTGCCAAGACTTAATTGTACGCGATTATCTCTTCTAAAGTTATAAGCTCAGCTTATAAGATCCTATTGCGGTTAAATACCATCCTTAAGCTATAGCTATAGCTTTAAGAGCTACGGCTTATTAAGATTGTAGGTAGTCTTATAAGCTACTACTTGCTTTAAGAGCTACAGCTTGCCTAAAAGATATAGCAGCAGCTTAAAGATCCTACGCGATTATCTCTGCAAAGCTTTAGTTGCTTAAAGAGCTCCAGCTCACAAGACCCTATTGCGGTTAAATACCAATATCTCTCCAAACCCCTTCCGGGACGAGCCCTCTATAATCTCCCGCTACCGTAAGGTAATAGAGGGGGCTGACCGCAAGAAGGGGGGGGTAATATAAGGGATATTCTTGCGATTAAGCCGGCTCTAAGTAGAGACTATCTAGCTGTCAGCTATAGAGCTGTCGAGACTTAATCGCAGGCGATTGTCTCTAAGACTAATCGTATACAATTAAGTCTTACCCTACTAGCAGACGCTCTTTTCCTACCTAAAATAGGCCCTTTTTCCCACTGGGTTTTGGCCATAGGTTAAGGTTTTTATTAAGGCTGCTTAGCTGGTCCTTTTCCCCATTTTTTTATTTCCCTATACAAGCAAGGCTTCTATACTGCTTACCTTTCTGTATATAGAATTAATCTATTAGGATACGGGCTGGGGGCTAGCCCTAACTAAGGGGGGGGCAATATAAGGGTACTTTTGGTCCCTTACTTGGCTGCATTGCCTAGGAGCTCTAAGGGGTAGCTAAGGCCTAGCCGAAGGCTAGGCTTGGCACCTCCTTATAAGCACCTCAGGCTTACAGCCTCCTTTCTTCCCTATCGGTTCGTCTCCGTATAAGGCTATTGCCTACTCTTTACCATATTGTCCTCTTCCATCGACTCCCTATGTGACTTATACTTGGCTTGCCTACTCCCTACCGTATACCCTAGCAATACTACCTTATATTTTATTAATAAATCCTATACTACTAGCTCTTATATTAATTAAGACTTAAGTATTAACCTATTAATTATTCTGCTAAAGATAATAGTTAATAGTTATACTATAATCCTAAGAGTTAGAGTTTATAATATCTAAAGTATTTAATAATATTCTAAGGTAGAGCTGTCCTAGAGAGCGACTTAGCTTTAAATTTTTCCTTTTAGAGGCGATTAAAGCGGAGTTCTTATAGTATATTAGTTGTAGCTTTATCCTTATAAGTAGTGCTTACTAAATAATATATTAGAGCTAAATAATAATTAGGGTTAGTAGATAAGGCTTATTTAAGGCGATTAGTTACTTATATTAGTTATCTGTTTATATATTTAGAATAGTAGTATACCACCTATATTAGTTATTTATATATATATTTAGGGCAGCGGGGTAGAGCAGTAATTTAAAATATAAGTGTTGCTTCCGCACTTAAAATAAAGGCTATATTTAATAAATCCTTTTAGGGCGTAAGAGAGGGTTCTAGCATTAATATCTATAGCATTTAAGTCTTTACGGGTTCTAGGCGGCCAAGGAGCAAAGTATTAAAGTATATATTTTAGGGTAAGGCGTAGTATATCGTTGTATAAGCTATTAATAATATTAGTATAGGTGGTAAGGGTATTTAACAGCTTAACTCTTATAAGGAAAGCCTTTAGTTTAGAGTTTAGGGACTCTACTAGGCAATTAATTAAGGTGGGTTTATTCTATCTAGTCTCTTTAGTATAGTAGTAGAATTCGGTAAAGTATAATAAAAAGCTCTTAGAGCCTTATATTATCTTATTTAGTTTTCTTTATACTATAGTAATTTAGTTAGAGTCGCTATAAAATGCTTCTAGTATAGTAACTAGTTTTTTTTATAGTATTTAGCTAAAATAGGTATATAGTTTCTACGGCGTCTCTTATTAGGCGGCTTATAGCGTAATGTAACTAGCTATTAGGAGTAGGGTAGTAATTAATATTACTATTTAGCTTATTCTTAAGTTAGTTAAAAAAGAAGCGTAGTTTACTCCTTTTACCTAAATAGGCGGGAGGATTAAAGAGACGTTTAGTTAACTTTTTTAGGGGTACTAGTTAGCGAATTAAGGGTTAAGGAACTAGTTTTAGACACGTTCTTTCTCCCTAGTATTTATAGGCTAATACCAGTAGGGGTAAATAGAGGTAATAGTATAGTAAATAGTGGGTTTTAGCGGATTTCTTTAATTTTTTTTTAAGATTTAATTAATTTATAATATCGGGCCTTTTAATAGGTAAGGGTATCCGTAAAAGCCTATTGCAAAGTCTCTATTTATTTAGTAAACATAATATATAGGTTTTTTTTATAGATATAGAGGCTTCTAGATTATTCTATATACTAATTAGGGCGGTATAAAGTATAGGTTTAACGTAATATAGTATTACGGAGTAAGTATAAGCGACAATAATATATAATAAAGTAGATATTATTAAGCTATATATATAAACTGTATAATAAGATTAAGACGTTATATAAGGAAAGAAGATAGGAAATAGGAAGAAAGGGTATATATTATTAACTTAGTTACTTAATTAATATATATATAGAGTAGAATAGGGTTCGGGTTATAGTCCTAGCAGAACTTAGTAGGATTTAGTAGAACTTGGCGGAATATAGTAGAATGTGGCAGATTGCCATTAGATTGCCGTATATTGCTACTAGATTGCCATCTTATAGTTAGTTTTTAGTTACTTAGTTAGTAGAAACAGGTAGATGTATATAAGGTATTATAGGGGTGTTCTATAATATATCTATTTTAAAGGAGATTAATATAGGGCTTTTAACTTTTTAAACTTAGGCCTAGGGAAGCTCCGGCTATAGAGGTAATATTAATACTAGTAGCTAGTATAGATTTCCTAATAAGGCTTAGATCCTAAGTTAGTATTTAAGCTAAATTACCTAAAGGAGTAGGCCTACTTAGCTTATAGATAGTTGATATACTATTACTATACTAATTATAAGCTGGTAGTCTTCCGGGAAGGTTCTAGTTAGGTCCTTAGTTCGATATATTAGTATATTCCTTTAGTATTTTTAGCTTAGAGGAAGATTTTAAAGTTACCTCTAGTACTTAATCCTTTAATTAGCTTAGGTAAAACTAGAAAGGTTTTAGTTACTTTTTAGTAGCGTTATAACCGTTATAAAGGGTATCTACGTTTTTTTTAGCGGTAACTATAAGTATATAAGAGTTTTTAAGCTCTGAGCGTATCTAGGTATTAGGGCTTATTTAGCCATCTTACCTAGAGGTTTATATTGTTATAATCTCTCGCTATTAGAGGGACTTTTTTAACTTAGCGCGATAGCTTTCTATAAGGTATTTATAGAGTTTCTATTTAAGTTATTATAAGATTTTTAAGGGAGAACAGTAGATTATAAATAAAAGATTTAAATTAATAATCTAGTTCTTAAAGCTAACTACCCTTCTAAAAAGGAGTAGGAAGGATTTAAATGTAAGGGGACTTTATAGATAGGGGGCTATAAGGCATAATTATAGAAATAGATAGATTATAGAGGAGATAAATCCTTAAGAAGGTAAGGCCTTTAGGATTATAGAGACTATATACTATAGGTATGTACCTCTAGTATATAACTAGCGACTAATTAAGGGGCGTTTAGGGGTTGTCCTAGGGGTAACCTAAGGTAACTATAATAATATCCCTTATACTTATACCCGCCTATTATTCTTTAAAGGTAGGCTATTTAGACCTCTTAAAGTAGCTTAAAGAGCGTTTTAAGGGGGCCCTTCTTAGTTTCTCTAATAGCCTAAATATTAGAGCTATACGTTATACTTAGCTAGATAACTGTTATATATAGTACCAATACCGAAGTAACAACAGCGGAACGACTTCATATTCCTTCGCCGGCCTACGCCGCTACCGCTTTATACATCTGAGATAACACGCAAGAGACTTCGCTGTATACCGCAGATTGCAATTCGGAGTCTTCTAAGTCGCTACCCCGTCCAAAATCGCACCGGAGCAGCCTATCAATCATTCTTCTATACTTGGCACTGATGATGACTCTCGTGCTTCTAGCCAGTCTCCTAGCCGTGTAAATATCGTCTTCGTCGCCATCTTCACGAAGCGTCGCGAGGGGAGCGCCGTATTCGATTTCCAAAAATGCGACACCAAGTCGGAATATGGTCATATTTGCAACGCCACGTCGAAGTACCAATTCAGTGGATCCTCTCCCCTGGAGGGCATTCACCTTTTCTTTGCCTTTCGATTGAGTCTTGTCGTATTCAACCTGTCCTAGTGAGGTGTTCACATGAAGCGTCTGCAGGGCTTTTTCCGACAGCTGATCTTTGTTGATATCAAGTAATCCGATATCTGATATATTCCATTGCTGACTCAGCCAAGGGGTCGAATGATATTGGAGAACCGCCATACTCAGCTTCTGCGCTAACAAAAACTTCGTCTCGATAGATAAGTTCATCTTGTTCGATTGTTCTACAACCTTATCAAGAGAAATTGATCCCTCATTCCTGATATCGGCAAAATCTTTGCTAGCGAAGAATTCGAGTCGGAAAACGTCAAAGTCGGTCACGTAACCATCGGCGCCTGGGGAGCAGGCAATACGGTCAAGATAACCGCAGAAATCCTGACTCTCCTTCTTCGATTCCAGCTCAACTTCACTTGAAGAAGCGGAGGACGTAAATGTCAACAGTACGGATGAATCTGGAGGCCCTGAAGGCAAAGCCTGGAGTATACTAGCCGAGGTGCCATCACCAATGGCTTTCGAGGCCAAGCCCAGAGTGTTACAATTGAGTCCTTGCAGTGGACGCCTTGTCTTCTGAAGCTTGGCCCGAACGCGTTTCGTTGGTTTGGACGTGAGCATTATGTCCCTCAGTTGGTCTCTCAGCTGATGATCGATCGGTGGAAGGCCTTCGTCTTGGTTTGGGCCCTCGTCGATATTTTTGACCCGAATACGAAGCCATGTCGGAGGCTCAGTTGCATGTTGAGTACTTCCGGATGTTAGTGTGCTATTTCTTTGCTTACCACGGCGATTTTTGCCAGATTTCGTATCGAAGGTTGAAAAAGTCTCAGAAAGGAAGGGTATGGAGCACAGCAGATGCATAAAGCAGGCTGACTTGGATCGAAGTCTCCAGAATGGCTTCAGCTAGGCATGATAACTGTATCTGAGTCGTCTGCAGATATACATGCCGCGTATGTTCCTCTATAAATCTGTTGTGCGCCATACGCTTGTTTTGACGATATTGACTCTGTACAACTTCGCATGGGCCATCTCTTTGCGAAAGGAAGTTGTGCTTACCTAGAAACCTGTTTGGGATCGCTAGTCCAGCGGGAAATTGCCAGGTCAAATAGAATACCATCCTCGTTTAGAACCTCAATGCAGAGCTTCAAATGGTGGACTTTGTGAGCTGCGTTAGAGCAGCACCAGACACCTGAGATGGCTTCAAAAAGCTTTTCTGCTGCTACATGAACTCTGGTAAGGTCCGGCGGGGGGTCCGGTGAGGCAGCGGCACTAGCACCACCCTGTTGCTGAGTACTTTTCTCATTGAATCGGCAGACGTCTTCGACTAGCTGACGGAAGCTACTGTTTTGCTCATTGAGCTCCTTCAGCTTCTTTTCGTATTTCGTCTTATTGAACGAGAGCTTGAACGCATCTCCTACGCGATTGAGCGTTTTGATATCCTAGATTGTCAATTGTTGCTCGTTATTCGCAGATTTAGCATGAATCTAACCTGACGCTCCCAGTCTCCGATTTTCAAGTCTTTTTCTATCTCAACCAAGCTGTCACATATATTCTTTGCTAGTTCAATGTATAGCTCAATCTTACTGCCGAGTACTCGATTAAGCTTGTCATCAAGCTGCTTGTCGACGCTTCCATCCCAGTCTTGCTCATCCAATAGTTGCCGACATAGAGTGACAAAAATTCTATGCTCGTTCACAAGCCGAATTCGTAGTCTTTGCCGCTCCCTCGAGTAATGCTTTGAATCCTTCACAAGTGCCGAAGTAGACTTAAAGGCTTTCCATGCCCCGTGGAGCAGGATGCCCAGCGGGAGGGCCTCTGCGCCAGACATGGCAGGAATTCTAACCCAGACTGCACGAGTGCATTTGTGGTCGTGTTCCTGCAGCTGGAAGTCTTCGAGGGCTGAAACGGAGCTTAACTAACGTCTGAAACAGATATCCATAAGGGCGCTCTCAATCTTACCCGATCTTAACAATTGTCTCGATACCTAACCTAAAAACCTGTTAAAAGCACGTCCACACTGCCAGATGGACAGCCACGGCGGAATCTCGTAGCCCTTGCTGGCACAGGCTCAGTTGCACGTCCCGTCGTCAAATTTCCAAAGTCATCCATCCAAAGTGCGGAAGATGAAAAAACCCCGCTCGAAGACTGGGAGATCCTTGTCGCCCACTTACCTGGGCAATCAGGGAGACTGATTCTGCTCATCACGCAGACAGACCCCACCTCAGCCTGCATAGGACGCTGGAGAAAAATCACAGAGCGAACATATATGGAACAATAACGTTTTCTGTCATACCAGACCTATCTATCAATGGATATCTAGGATAATTTGATTCGAGAATGGCCTCAAATGAATCCTCAACTGTTCCAGGTCCTATGAGAGATCGAAGGCACCTCCGCATCAATGATTGGCAGAATGCGACATCATCTTCAAAGCCTCATGAGTCAGGCATCGTAGAGCGACTGTTCCAGACTTGTTCTAAGTTTTATTCGCATCTACTACAGATTCTCAAACAGAGTGGAAATCCTGCTGACACCGCCCACCTCCACCTTAGCAACAGCATGCTTCGTCTTTGGGGCAATGATTTCTTAGAGGATGAAGTGGATATCATACTTTTGCGTTCGCTAGAGCTTCGAGATAGCGTGATCTCCATTCTTAGATCAATTCTCGTCGTACTTTCACACAGTATGTCTTTTCTTACTGGATTTTAGGCACTGACACTGGATATGCTGATTTCGTATACTAGGATTGACTCGTTACGCAGTCGGTTCCGAAGGGTCCTTCAGTGACCAAGACCAGGACCAATTGAATGTGTCCACGGTTCTCGAGGAAGCGGAAGCCGCGATGTCCGGAGCGTTGCCGAATGACGATGACTACACGGAGCTGGCATCAAATACTGAGGATGACAGTCTGGATAATGTTCTTGAAGACCTCGGAATTTATGTCCAATGTCTAGTAGATCTTGGCCCTTCCATTGAGCTTTGCGCTCAGTATGACCGGAGTTATACATTGGAGGAAGCCATGCCAGGATCTTCTCGGTCTGCAACCTTAGCACCTCCCCATTACTACTCTGAACTTATTCGCGCCAAATTCACCAATGCAGACGAACGTCTTGTTGAGGCACTTGGGAAACTGAATTGGGAGAGGCGTGGTAGAATCCGTGCCTCGAAGGAGGCCGGATTGGAGCAGGAAGGCGTGATAAATGTCGATGAAGTAGCCCCTTCTGTGGTGGACGGATCGCAGTTCCACGATTCCGGGATAGGATCCTCACTTCCAAGCCAGTCAGCCTACGCCCCGACGATTGTTTCATTCTCAAAAAGAAGCGTATCTGGCACTTTCCAATCTCGCATTCCGCCTCTTCCCGAAACGGCGAGAAATGGCACTCCATTCACGTGTGTTGGTTGTGGTCGAATCATTCAAGCTAGGTCCACACGCGACTATTTGTAAGGTGCAAAGCTGTGACAAGCCGCCAGAGCTAATGCCGCTACAGTAAACACGTATACAAGGACATCCAGCCTTACGCCTGCTTCTATGACCGCATGTCCTGCATTGGGAGATTTTTTGATGACCGGGAATCCTGGATCAACCATCTCCACTCCGAGCATGGCTTTGCACCAGGGTGGGCGAGGATGAAATGCCCACTCTGCACCCGAATGATACCGGCAGGACAAATCTCGATCTCAGACCACTTGGGTCGACATATGGAATCCATAGCAGAAGCGGCTTTGCCTCTCGACGCAGACTCAGATAGTGACTCGGACGCCAATTCTGAGACATCTCCCAAGGCATCAATGGAAATTATTCAAGAGGATGAGCTTGGACTTGAGGATATAGCGCCACACGAGGACGGTAAATCTGAAGAGACGACGCAGCCTATAAAAGACGATAAGGCATCAACTACATATAAGCCGGGCGTACAGTGGTTTCAGCCTGAAGAAGGAAGAGTTCGAGAGGTCGTCGAGGCTTATAAGCAAGTATTTCGGTCCTGATGCGTTGGTGCGCAGTGTGGGTAACTGTCAGCGTACAGCGAGCTTCGCTGACTGACTGTACTAGTTGAATCGCTCGCTGTCCGCTCGCTGGGTATATGTATACGCTGACCGCACAGCTGTCAGCGCGCTTACCCAAATCGGGTAAATTATATAGATCTGGTAGAGTCATAAAGTTAAATTATAGATTTTTGGCAGCACCTCTATATACAAGCATTGACTTTGCCCAATTTCAAATCTACCTCAATTTACCCCATATAGTATTTAAATATTGTCAGATTCGTTCAGCGCGCCTGCGGAGGCTTTGGTAATGACGTTAGTAATAAGGATCTGGGTTAGATGGCTCGACGGCAGTGATGGGATTAGATTGGCGTCTATTTGGACCGGCAGTGGAGCTCCAGCTGGACGTGGATCTGGATCCTCTGATCTTAACGCCGGCGTGGCGTGGATTAAAGCTCATGGAGCTTCTGGCACGCCACAGCCTATACCTCATTGGGAGGGAGGTTGGGCGCTATATAGCTAGTGCGCGGTGAATAGCTAATTGGGGACTAAGCAATGACTGCGCGTCCTTTATATATGGTGTTAGCCACTAAATTAAGGACGCCCGATTATCGCTGCTCCCTTACCGCTGCTACCGCAGCTTTACTTATAATGTCGCCCTTAACAAGGCCAGTCCTTTCTCTACTAATCTCTATTACTACCTCTCCCTTAGTATTATTCGCTATGCAAGGATCTAGTAGTGTCTCTTCCCTCTATACGTCTCTTCTACCTTTAACAATATTATTCTAGCGCTAAAGAATATTAATCTAGACGCGGTTAATTTAATATACGAGGCAAAGAAGTTCCGTTATAAAGGAAAGGTTTATATTCGCTGCTAAAGCTTAATAAAGCTACTAAAATTTACTAAGCAATAAACGTCGTTAATCTAGATATAGGGAGAGGATATTATATTAAAAGGCAGCGACAGTAAGGAGTAGTTCTATTACTACTATCTATATAAGAAGGAACGGCATTAGTAAGAGCTTATTGTCACGGAGTGAGTATAAGCGACGATAATATATAGCAAAGTAGATATTATTAAGCTATATACATAAACTATGTAATAAGATTAAGACGTTACGTAAGGAAAGAAGGTAGGAAAACGGGAAGAAAGGGTATATATTGTTAACTTAGTTGCTTAGTTAATATATATATAGAGCAGAATAGAATTCAGGTCGTAGTCCTAGCAGAACTTAGTAGGATTTAGTAGAACTCGGCAGAATATAGCAGAATTTAGTAAAACTTAGCGGAATATAGCAGAATATGGCAGATTGCTATAGGTCGCGGCAAATTACAATCTTATAGTTAGTGGAAATAGGTAGGCGTATATAAAGTGTTACGGGGGTGTCCTATAATAGTACCCCCCCTTTAAACTTAAGCTTCTGCGAGATAGGGCTATAGTAGTTCTAGGTAGAGTTTATAAAAGTCTTCTATGGCTTATATAAGTCCTATAGAGTTAATAGGTTCCTATAAGGGCTTAATAAAGCCTCTCTATTTTGTAAAATATATATATTAGCGTTTCCGTTTATTATACTCAATATTATTAATTCTTTTAATAAAGTACTTATTTTTACTATCTACTTTAATTAGTGGGGGAGGGTCCTATATTTATTTAGGCAGGGCGTCTAATATAGGGGTAGTAGGGCGGAGGACTAATGTATAGAATATAGGGTGGATTTTAACCGTATTAGGGAGCTTTAATTAGTAGGAGTAAAAGGAGACGACGTTCTTAACTTTATAAAGGCCAGCGTTCTTTTAATTAAGTTTCTTAGTAGGTTGTTTTATATTTAGATTTCTTATATCTAGCTAGATAAAGTTACTAATTTAATAAGCCAGTACTAGGGTTTATTTCTTATTTACTACGGCTTTATAAATAGATTAAGCCTATATTATTTTATTAGTAAGAAACTATTATAGTTCCTCTATCTTTTTTATAAATTTGTGTAACCGACTACCAGTACACCGCCAAAAGACTACCCTGACTCGCCTGCATCTCACTCTGTTCTCGATTCAGTTACCTACACCTTGACTCTCTCACCGACTTAGTCACTGACTCGATCATTGACTCGGTCAATTACCCCCTTATTGTCTACACCTTTCTTATGTATATATAGAGGCTCTAGAGCTACATTTACAATCAAGTCGTTCACTTAATTCTCCCACACTGCAAAGCTTACAATTTGTTTACTTTTATAACTTATAAGGTATAATAAGTAGGGCAAGGGGCGTTACTAAAGGGTTTAAAGCCTATTTATAGATGCTAGCCGTAGTTAGCTAAGAATAGGGAGACCTTTATAGTTTTTAAGATAGAATTATTTATAGTAAACTTAGTAAATATAAGCTAGTTAATCTAGTTATCTTATAAGTATAATGTATATATTCGGATATACTATTCCATTATAGCGTTTATACATTCTATTTAACTATCCGTTTTTAGGTAATATATAGTAAATAGCAGTACTTTAATATAGAGTTAGGTAGTTAGTTTTTTTTAGAATATAAAGATAAACTAGCTACCTCTATTAGAGATAATCGTTTTAAGGAGTCTATAGAGTTTCTATATATAATCTAGGAACAGTTAGGTGACGGTAGGCATTAATATATTAGGGTAGGCGATTAAGTGCCTTATTTTAAATAGTTGGTCTATAACTACTATAATATTTATACAGCCTTTACTTACAGAGAGGTTAATAATAAAGTTAATCAAGATATCCTTTTATCTTTGGTCCGGAACAGGTAGTAGCTTTAGTAGGCCGTTATGCGTCTTATATAAAGCTTTAGCTTATTAGCAGATATAGCAGCTAGAGATGTACCTTTATATTATATTATATATATTTAGTTAGTAATACTCCCGTTAAAGTAGCTCTAGGGGTTTTTTAGCCTAGATAGCTGGCTACTAGTAGGTTATATACGTGTTTAAGGAGTTTAAGCTTATTATAATTAGGGATAACTAGATAGTTCTAGTAGTATAAGCAGTTTCCGCCTACTTTATATTTACTTAAAGAAATCTTTTTAGAGCGTCTAATGCCATCTTATATTAGCTTAAGCATCTCTTAGATAAACTTGTTATTTAAGTATTTATTAATTATAATCTATTTAATTAATTAATTAGTTATTAATTATAATCTATTTAATTAATTAATTAGTTATTAATTATAATCTATTTAATTAATTAATTAGTTATTTTAAGGACGTATACTATAAGGTCTTTAGTAGGAGGATTAAATAGTTTAGGATAAAGTAGGGTCTAATTTTAGTAAGAGCGCGCTTTTTTTAGTGCTAGCGCGTCTTATAAGTATTGGGTTAGGGTATTAGGCTTTTATCTTTAGACGCCTAGGCGGTATATAATTAAGAATTAGAAACGTAATAAATATTCTAACTAGTAGGCCTATTAATAGCTTAGCTATTTTATAGTTATAAAGTACTACAGATTCTTATAATCGCTAAGGATCTTAATTAGAAATCCGGCGCCTTCTAGTTTAGGTTACTATTGTTTAAAATATCTAATAATAGCTAGCAATTCTTTATTATAGATCTTATAGTTATATTTAGCTAGGCTTAGTCGTTTTAAGAAATATACTATAGGGTATAATACTCCATCCTTGTTATATTAAAATAGGATACCTCTAGTAATATAGTTAGATAAATTAGCTTCTATAACACTTATTTGGTTTAGGTTAAAGTATTAGAGTATAAGCGCGGTAGTAAATATAACCTTTAAATAAATAAAGGCTATCTTATATTCCTTATTAAAGATAAAGGCTTTATCCTTTTAGGTTAGAGCTATAAGGGGTAAAACTAGGGCAAAGAAGTTATTAATAAACTATTAGTAGAAATTGGTAAATCCTATAAGCGCCTTTATATCCTTATTGTTCTTAGGTTTTTACCAGTTTATAATTACTTTAACTTTCTTTAAGTCTATTTATATACCGTTTATAGAAATAAGAAGTCTAAGGTATAGAACTTCCGTTTTATAAAACTTATATTTATCTATATTTAATTATAAACTAGCTCCGTATAGGGCTTATAGAATAAAGTTAACGTCTTTTTAATATTTGGTTAGGTTATTACTATATATTAGGATATTGTTAATATAAGCAGTATAAAAGATGTCTAGGTAGGGGCATAGGGTATTATTTATATAATATTAAAACAAGCTCGGGGCATTTACGAGGCTAAATAGTATTACTAAGTATTTAAATAATCTATACCAGGTACAAAATGTAGTAAGCTATTTATCTCCTTTTATAATACGGAGGCGGTTAAATATAGAGATAATATTAAGCTTTGTATAGTAGCGAGCCTTACTTAATTAGTTTAGCGTCTCCTATATTAACGGGATCGGATATTAGTTCTTAACGGTAATAGCGTTAAAAGCTTAGTAGTCTATATAGAAGCGTAAACCGCCACTGGGTTTCTTAATAAAGATTACTAGTACGGCTATAGGCGACGAGCTTACTTAAATAAATCCTTTACTTAGGTTCTCGTCTAAATACTTTTATAGCATTTAGAGTTTATTTTAAGATATCTTATATAAGGGTCTAAATCTAAGCTACTTTCCTTCTTTAAGTATAATCTTATAGTTATATAGTTAGTATTCCGGTAGCTTATTAGCTTCCTTTTATAAGAATACATTTAGGCGGTAATAATACTCTACTAGTACCTTTGTGGCAGGGTTAGTATGCTTTTTTAGTACTAAGGCCTTCTTAATATCGGCTATTATAATAGTAAAGATCGTATATTTAGGGTTTTTTTTAGCAAGTTACGCTAGTGAGGTAGCTCTAATTATGCGGATATCTAGGGTATTAAGCTTACTTAGGTCGTCTATAGTTTCTTATATAAATTCTTATTTAGCTTTAGGTTTAATATTAAATACGGAGTTAGTATTAGATTTAAGTTTGGGTTCTTTAAGTATTCTTTTTATTATAGGATCTAGTTCTTCTAGTAGTTTTAGGTACTAACGTAATCGGTAAGTATATTGGCCACGCAAGTAAGCTAGCCACCTCAAAAATTAGAAAATTTATCTTTAATATCTTAACAACCACTTAATAATAAATTCTAATAATTTAAATTTGGACTTTTATATACGCTTTGCAGCTTCTATTAAAGTTACATAGTAATTAATTTAGTGGTTCCCAAGATACAGTAATTTGGCTTTATTTTGGCCCCCAAATTATAATATTTTAAAAACCACTAAACCAATAACTATGCAACTTTAATAGGAGCTATAAAGCGTATATAAAAGTCCAAATCTAAATTATTAGAATTTATTATTAAGTGGTTGTTAAGATATTAAAGTGTGAATTTTCTAATTTTTGGTGAGTTTTGAGGTGGCTAACTTACTTACCGATTACGTTAAGCTTAAGCTTTTACTTAGTTTAGGGCGGTGTAGTACTTAGTAATAACTTATGGAATTTAGTAGAATTTTTAGACCCTTAGTGATATCGGTGGAATTCTTATATTGTAGAATTTGGTAAAATTCCTATATTAGTGGAATCTAGTAGATTCCTTAGGTGCGGGGTAAATATTAGTAGAAATCTTAGGCTAGTAAATCTTAGTGGATTTTCTAGATTTTAGTTTAGGGTCTAAGTAGTAAGTTATAAGGCACTTCTACTAATAATAAAAGGTAGTAAATAAAAGCTTAAGGTTGTCCTAATTAATAGTTACCTTATATAGCTTTATCTAGGGTTATCTAAGGATTACTAGGTAACCTAGGGTAGTAACAAAAAGCCTAATTAGTTCTTTATGGTTTAGGTATTAGAGTCTTAGGTATACTATATAGGTAATTTAGCCTAAGACTATATGT
>Ga0307515_10004679_pt1 | contig 28076 bp, 26 predicted proteins | sample 17_EM_MG_FD_194513 | JGI IMG/M metagenome (GOLD analysis project Ga0307515, IMG submission 194513) | Populus trichocarpa ectomycorrhiza microbial communities from riparian zone in the Pacific Northwest, United States - 17_EM | ecosystem: Host-associated > Plants > Roots > Unclassified | place... | reverse complement strand
TATATATATATATTTGAGGAAGTTGGGCAAAAAGTCGTGATGTATGACGTCATGACTATAGGTTTCTTAAAGCCTCTGGAGGTTGTATCCCTTAACCCGACAAGGTCCTTAGAGGAAGTGGTCTGTGCGCGAACGCCGGAATCAAGACTACGCGACCATTAAATTCATCTAATTCGATTGGTGGACTCTTATCGATAGCATAAGGACCAATTTTAACGGGTCATCCGGCCACCCCAGTCATCCGGCCACCCCACCAGCACCAAGACGTGTCCTCGTACCAAAACAATAATGTCATCAATTCAGAACTCTAAATCACCCCAGAAAGGGGGGAGACTACTTATTGGTGTGTAGTGGAATAACTATACGAAGACGCGTCTTGGTGCTGGTAGGGTGGCCTGATGACTGGGGTGGCCGGATGAGTGGTGGAACAACGTTATTGAAGCTTTTTAATCAACTACACTAAATATTATCCCTTAACCCTTAGCGTAAGTGGTCCTTGTGGAACATTGCTCCCAACGAAGTCAAAGGCTTCGTATTTCTGAGAACGGCTGCTTGATTCGACCGGTTTGATTGGTGGGCCCTTATCGATACTGTAAGGACCAATTTTGACAGGTTAAGGGATAGGCTTTCTGGCTGTTTACCGCAATAGCCAAGCGTCAAAAATGTTAATGAGGCGCTAGCACCTTTACTGCCGAGCAACCGCACTGACCAGAGGTTTCAACACCAAGCTCTATACGGTATAGAGCCTCTGCATCGGCTTACGAGGCGTGCATATACGAAAAGTCCAAGAAAACTCGCCACATCTTCGAGAACCTTTCCTTAAAATACTTGTTTGGACAACGTAAGCGAGCGCTTAGCCGAGGCTACATTCTAGAAGGTCTTACAACGGCAAGCCCGAACTCCAACGGCAGTACTACAGGCATCTGTTTCGTTAGTACGTCCCGTCTGAATGGATTATTGATAATGATAAGACAGGCCATCCGACCAATGATGTATGATAATCTTTTAAAGTAAATGAGAAAAGAGGAATTCTTTTGCCAAGTTCTACGTATGCTAACGAAACTTATGCCTGATACCGTAGTAAGGAAGCCAGTAATCCGTAGGGTTTCGCCGGTCAGGGCCATGCTTGCGTAGACCGCCACCCGAGGGGCGAGAGCAACGGAGATAAGGCGCACCCACAGAATGTCTGGAATTACACCATAACTCCAATCTTATCACACAAACACCCAAACGAAGGCCATGTCTTTCCAAACCTCCTCAACATCAAAAAGCACTTACAATGATAAAACCATTCCTGCTGATCAAAGGTTCTTTGCGGAGAATGTTCAGAAGGCGCAAGAGAGCATCACCATCACCACCGCTAACACATCGGTCGACCTTCTCCACATGGACGGGAACCTCGAAGAAATCGGCAATACCATGCATAGGAAATGGGGGTCAACCTATTACCCGCTCCCTGTCCTCCCATCTTAGCAAGCGATCCATCTTAGCCAGACCTTCTCCAGCGCAAAGCGATACACCATCGCCCACAGATCGAAACCAGAGACTCACGCAACCCAAGCAGGACATAAGGTCTATATCAGTCCATACAACAGCCGGGCTCAAGCGATGCTGGAGTTCTGCATGTTCGCGCGATTTATTGCCCCCGCAAGACTTTACTCCCCAAGATTTGGAAAATGTCTGCATGCTATCACAGCCCAAGTGTCGAAGGCTTATAGGCTACGTCTCTCAACCTTATCCAGAGCCTGGATTGCGAGTCGTGACAAGGCCCCGAAGTCCTGAGTGGTGTTTCATCACACGTCGCCCATTGTATTCCGCTAATCGTCACTCGCCACTCATTACTGACAGACCTTATACGATTTACTTCGAGGGCGAGATTAAGCCGTGGAATAGCGAGGACTCGGGTTCTCTTGCGTTAGGGTTCGTCGCGGGAAGAGATCGAGCGTCTCGGATGCCGGGATTCGAACGCTGGAGTATTGGGATTCATGATCGGGATGGACGGCTGTATCTGAACAATAATGCCGTAGAGGATATCGCAATGGGAGCATTTGAGCCAGGGCAACGCTTGGGAATTGGTATGACTTTCTCTGTGAACAACCGTGCTTCTCGGCAGGCCGACGATACACAGGTGCCGACGGAGTCTTCACCTTCAACTGATGTTGAGTTGTTTCTTTCGAGATATGGAGAGAGGGTCGGCACTTGGAATCTGCGCGATCAATTGAGACAGTCAGAAGAGTTATCGTTAGAAGGATTGGAAGGGGCTCATGATTTGTATGCTGCTGTTGGGACCCTGGAGGAGGTAAATATCGACATTCTGTTTGACGGAAAACACTGGGAGTACCAGGCCGAGTCTTGTTGAATCTGGAGGCTAGGGTTATGTGCATTCGGGGGCATTAATCAGAGCGCAACAATAATGGATCGGATAGAGGTGTGGGTTTTTTTTTTTAAAAAAAAAAGAAAAATACCTCTCTCAAATGTTTCGCAGCATTTTTTTTGAATGTAATTGGGCACTGAGAGGGAGTGAGAACCTATGGTGGAAGTCATCCTGCATTTCTATTTATATTCATGCAACCCCTCTTTTCGAAAGACGTTTGGTCACGTTCATTGTAGCTCCCATTCCGGTGCATTGGCGCTATCTTGGTCTCCAATTAAGCCGTCGCAATCGTAAGTGGCTCTATACACCATCCCAGCGCATCCGGTGTAGAAATCGGTTTCAAAATGAAAATAACTGGCAATATTGTGGTCGCTTTCGTGCAGCCCGGCGGATTATCACCCGGCCGTGGACGAATCCATAATAAGGCTCAACTTGAGCTGAACCTTCATTGTTCCAACACTTCTCAGCTACGAACCCAAATCAGTTTGCTTGATTTCGAGGGCACAATGAGTCTCCCTTCGCAGGCCCCACATTTCGAGCCGTTGTTTGATCCGAATTCTACCCATGACCAAATCGAGCGACCATTCACTCCTGTGGCTCACGACTTAATTGTCATAAATCAGGATGGCCAGCCACAGATTGCAAGGAACACATCTGCGCAGCAGATGATAGACATTTTGCAGTCTTCTAATAGTCGATGTGCAAGTGCTCACGGTGGAGACAGGGACGATATAGCTACTCTGGCCCTAATGTATGTACCTTTCTGGCGGATAAGAGTTGAGTAGGATTAAATACCGTTACAGTCGATTCGAAGAGAACGATCCGGCTCACGGGACTCCGTCGCAGTCAGAAGATGATTGGGCACGGTTATGGCCTTTCTTTGATTGCTGTTGTAACGACGACAATGCGGTGGATTTCGTAGCGCGGCTTCGTCAAGCGGATTATCATTGCTTCTCCTCGACAGTTTCCAAGCACCGCAGGTCAGACAGGTCTCACATTATCGAGTGCAAGAAAATATCCTACAGCCTCAATTTCTTCGAAAAGCACATCATAATGGCCCATCACTTCCATCAGACCAATGGTGAGGTGAAGGAAATGGTCCGAATTGTGACTTGCGGCCTCCCTCTAGATAAAATCGAGACCATACTCTGCAAAGCCTTACTCTTCCTAAAGATAAGTTCAGCAGAATCCGATAGCGGGTACCGTGGTGTTGAATCTCCAGCACTTATTCCGCATCCAAAAGCCATCGTATGTGGCTTGCTAGAATATCTCGAGGAATTCTCCAGAAAACAACTCGCAACATACCGGGACTGGATTAATAAAATTGAGGACGATATCAACGAGCAACGAGATCCCAAGTATGCTAAATTGAAAGGCTTAGAGATCAACTCTGTGAGGCTGAGTGAAGCGAGTATCAAGCTGGGCGAGGTTCGACGAAAGCTGCAGTTCTTAATGTCCTCAATCGAATCTCTTGAAGGTATTAGATGTCTTCCAGTCGATTGCAGGCCCAGCCCGCCTTTTTTGAATAAGGAGTCGACTGCAGCTGAGGTCCCTGACAACCCTGAAGATCGGCTTTGTCGACAATGGTGGTACCAACTTCGAGAAGTGAATATCAAACTTCTGGGACTGAGAGGCAAGTGCCAGCAGCACAACATCAATATTGAGAACCTACAGGAGCGGATGAAGAGAATCCTTAGTATCGTAAGACATTCTCAACATCAAATATGCTTGTGACGAAAGACTAAGGAACAGTAGGTATCACTTCTGCTCGCGGTGAGGGAGAACGAATGGGGCCGCCAAGCGCAGCAAAAACGACAACAGACGGCTGATAATCAACTCAAAATAATTGAATATCAGGTCAAGATGCTCAAACAGCAAGAGTTCATCGTAGCTCGAACGAAGCGCGATAATACGATCATGAAAGTGGTTGCCGTTTTAACGGCACTTTTTCTGCCAGGAACATTTATTGCCGTAGGTTTTGTACTCACTTGCGCAGGAACTTACTGAACTTCAACCGCTAGACTGTTTTCAGTGTTCCGGTGTTCAACTGGCAGCAGGATAATCCAATTGGAAAACACTTTAGGACATATTGGTACTTCACGGCGCCTATCACGACAATCTTAGTCGTTGGCTTTTCAATATGGTTCTTGAAGATGTGGCATGATGATAAAGAGAAGGAGAAACAACGAGCAGAAGGAGAGTCGCTAGAAGATGTAGAACGGGTCAGTGACCTTGACAAGGCAAGCTTAGGATCTTAGTAGAGTCATACGGAGTCACAGAACCTACTGCATCCCGACAACTAAGGTTTGTACATCAGTGCATTTAAAAGAAAGAAGGGACTAGATGTACTAAGTAACTGGGTTCCAACGTTTTAAGCAGTTCAGCGGACTGACTTCCCCCACGACGCACCTCAGGAACCTTGTGCAGAAAGTCATGAGAATTAGTGCGCGCTTCGGAAACCCACTTAATTTTTCCAAATGTCCAAGGATGGATTTATTCATGAAAATATCCCTGCTGAAGTCTTTTTTCGTAATACGGACGAGTCCTTGCATTTAGTAGAGGTAGCTAGCGATTTCCTTTGAGTAATACGTTGAGAGGGGTTTGAAAGCGATACTTCAAGAGGTTGTAGCGTATGCGCCGAATCGGGAGGATAGATACCAAGCCCCGTGTACCTAAGCTCCGTCCACTTACTCTCTCAACGCATGACAGGTCTTCACTCAACCCACAGCGCAATAATGATTAGTCCGGCTTGCTTAGCCTAGGATTTTAAGTAACGATTCCATATAAGTTGAAAGCCCATTCCGTCAAGGATAGATGCCGGTAAAAAAACTCATAGACAGCTTCCCTCGCATTTGATAGACAGCACCTCAGCCTCGCCGCGAGGCTGAAGAAAATCTACCTTAGTTGCTGGCGCGCGGTAGATTGTCTTCACTATTTATCTTCCATCTCTATTTCAGTGTTGCTTTGGCATACTTCAACCATTTCAGCAACAGCGTCTTGCTCGCCGTAACGTGTTGTGTCCTCAGAGTTTTGTCAAGCTGCACTTGTATAGTCGAGACTGGTAGTTAGTGTATTACCATGTTATTACTGGCGATCTTAGTAGCCTTTAACCTGCTCTCGGCCTTAGCCCCTGGCACTGAAGAAATCTCTTCTGCACCTCAAACCACACCATGAGGTAAGCTCTGCTATATGTACCTCCGGGGCACCTTTGTGGACTTGAAACTGAATGGCGCTTTTTTTCGTAGGTCCGAGCCGCATGGCCGCAGCAGTGTTCTTATCCATATTCAATATCAATATAAGGCCGTATTGATATTGATATTGATATTGAACCGCTAACTTATATTGACATTTTATTGAATATTGAATATTGAGCCAAACCTCCATATAAAATCAAAGCACATAATAAAGTGGGATCCGTGCATACGCGTGCATAGGCATTTAGACGCTACACCTACCCCCCTTACCTCCTCCCCCTACCTCTCTTCCCTCACCTATACGTCCTCTACCTATTTTCTACCTATTACTTATACCACCGTTTATAGTATACCCCTACTTTGTCTATATAACTATATAAAATAGCAGAACACTGCTATCTATATAAAATATTCAATATTCAATATACTGAATATTGACACTTTTCGTATTGATATCGAATATTGAACGTCAATACGCAATTAATCGTTAATCAATATTGATTATAGATAAGAACACTGGGCCGCAGCACATTTAGTCTACTAACTAGTTGTATGATGACCTTGACTCTATTTATCTATACCGCCGTGCATCTCAACGTGCCTGAAAGTGATGTCTTCACATATAAATTCTATCGGAGAAAGGCAAAATAAGTTCTAATGGGCATGTTCACCCCGGAGTCTCTGGTTCACACCGCACGCTCCGGATCCGGACAGTAACACTCGGTAAGGGAGGCTAAAGCACTAGTTAGAATCTATTTTAGCCTCCCCCACCTACTTACTTCCATCTTTACCCCTGTCTCCGCTCTCTCTTGTGCTTCTATATAAGGATATAAGCAGAGACGCAAGTAAGCGGAGACGCGAGCGGAAATGCAAGTAGAGACGCAGGCGGGGACACCGGCAGAGGTAGAGGTAGAGGTTATAGTTAAAAGGGGTAACTAAAAAGGGAACGTTAAAGCTTGCACTGTTTACCTACTTAGGCCACCCCTTTTCTACTTCCTACTTCTCCTACCCCTACCCCCTGCTTCTCTCTTAACTCTGCCCGTGTCTCTGCTTATGCCTCTACTTATATCTCTACTTATATCTATACTTATATCTCCTTACGTGTTTCTTTACACGTCTTATTAGGTAGAAATATAAAGACGTAGAGACGCAGGGACAGAGATATAGAGACGTAGAGACGTAGATGTGGGCTAGAGGCAGGGAGGCGTGGAGGCAGGGAGGCGTGGAGGCAGAGAGGCGTGGAGGTAGGAAGGCAGGCGCAAAGGTGTATAGAGGACACTAAGAAATAAGCTCTAAGCCACTGATTTTACACCGGCAGAATTAAACTTGGCGGAGGATTCGGACAGTAAAGTTACTGCCAAGTGTTACTCTCCGAATCCTGTCCGCTTTTAATCCAGTGTATCTCACGCCTCGTGACACGCCTTCCTCTCACATTACTGGAAATCAATACCGTGGGTCACGTCCTTTGTGCCATTTTTACGTACTGTCTTTGGTGGCGGAAGCCATGCGATGTTCACGCTCCAACTATTCTGGAACAGTCTTTTTATCAGTATTCAACATCAATATAAGGTCGTACTGATATTTGTATTGAATCGCTGACTCATATTGAAAATATATTGAATATTGATTATTGAATCTAATATATAGAGCCTTAGCATATAGAAATCGGGCTCTGCGGAGCTTTAAAATTCGACAAATCTCCCACCAATATCGTCAGCGTAGTGATTTGGCTTGTGTTGTATTTAATTGCTCTGCGAGTTGTGTACGCTCAAGAGTCTCAGCTACTACGTCCACAGCTATAAGTCTACCGCCGGCGGTAATATGGCTTCTTAACCAACTCTTTAAGCACTCCGTACGTTTAATATTCGTACTTCTAAGCTCTATAGCCCATACGGTCCCATGTAATTGTTTAACGGCCCCCTGAAAACATTTAGTAATACTAAGAGGTGAGGAAGGCATGGTGCTAATTACAAAGGTGGAGCAAGTATAGGGGTGCAAAATTTGAAGATACTGTGTGCGATGACTTGTAAACCCAAGTTTAATGTTTAGTAATTTTAACTTTGTATGGGGTTACCTAATAAATTTGAAATGAGCAGGTATCGTTAAGAGGCTTGAGAGTCATCTACCGGGCCTCTAGGCCGTATTTCTACTACCTCAACTCCAAAAATATTCAATATTCAATATTTCAATAAGCGTAATCAGTATCGAATACTGATAAAAACACTGTTCTGGAATGGGGCTGGGTTCGACCTCTGGTGTATTTATGTTGCTAATGTCGAGATCAAATCAGTTCTCGTCGTACTATAAACTTTCGGATCCATTTTGGTTTCATAACTCCACAGTCGCACATCCTAAACTTTCGACACAAATTGGTAAAGAAAAGCCCACTCAGGTGATGATTGCACAATCCAGATGGACGATATCGATATTCCAAATCATACAAGTAACGCCCACCCCCTCCCATTGCCACATGAGAGCTTGGTCACTAAAAGGCCACAACTCGAACCTTTAATTTCCTTGCCAACTACAACCCAGAGTAGTGATGGGAAAGGTTAGTTGACCTTTTATCCAATTCTTTTCAATTTCAGCAATATCTTGTTCATTCTCCGAATAGCGATAACGGTAACATTACTCTCAGGCTAGACTAAGCGCTGGCAGATGTGGACCTTTGGGTCAGGTGGCACCATGAAAATACAGGAAAGATACGACTTGACGTTATCGATCGTATTCGCTAGTATTTTGCGGCATAGTTCCTAAACGAATCCCCACAGGTGCTTCATAAATACTGCATGGCTCTTCGTAAAGAGGACCCCCGACACTATCAGCATTTCATTGACACTCCTATATGGGAGATCAGAAGATTGCTAGGGGATGATATTAGTCATTGTTGTGTCATACGTGCTAAAAATTTGGAGTAGACCCGGGTTCACGACGCTCAGAAGCTAATCGTCATGTGTGTTATCGTGGCAGCATACGGTGGATTGCACATAGCAGCCTGGAAGGCGTTCTTTCCAACTTCAATCGGGAGGCTCCTATGGCGTATTTCTTCGATTTTGATTGTAGCGTTTGGTTCCATATATCATTCATTCTTGGTTATCAATATAATCAAAGTGTCGGACGGACAAGTCACTCATAAGAACTCTGTCGATTGAAGCTGGCTCTAGAAGCTCTCTATATACATGAGGTAGGGGCAAAGGACTGACGACGACACTGACGACGACACTGACGACGATTTGGAACTATTACTCAATCGCCACAAGGTCGGTATTGCCACTCAGTCGGTAATAGGTAATAGAAACAGGGTGTGAGTCATAAGGTGGTACCTGACAGTGACCTCAACGTTCGACACAAAGTCAGTTCAAGGGCCGCTCGAGTTTTATTTTATGTTTTGCTTCGCCCTTGCGGTCGCCATAGTCATCTACCCGGTGGCCGGGGCATTCGTTGTTATCGAAACTTTCATTAGCCTCCGCTGATTACCCTTAGAAATGTACAACACGCCAGACTAGTCTTAATACTTCCCACATCTCTAAGCGAGTCCATGAAAAATTTCTCGATCTATCTCACTCCGAATAGCGCCAACTGGACTTGGCGACAACACAAATACTTCTTCCATTTCCATCACTAAGGTAGTTGGAACCCGTGTAACAACCGAATACTCCACTCAAGTGTTACCCTACCCCGACTATTCTCTCTGCAAACACCTTTGTTCACTGATGCGGTATTATACCCACCGAGAGAGCAAGCTAGAGGACCCCGCCTCTCCTTCTACAGGTAACCATCCCAGCCTCGCCTTACCGCATACAAGCATGGATCCAACGGCAGCGGGCCGGCCCGGTCAGAGGCTGCGACGTCCATTCCCAGGGATGTGAATGCTGACCACCCATTCAAAAGTAGCGTGAAAATTCAGGGTCTGGGGTAAATCTCAGCTATCATTTTCACCAATCTATACGAAGTTTGAATACGGAATTCTAATTTCGTTTCGATTGTGTAGTTGGGGGTCATGGGTGTATGGGCGCAGTCAGGTTTTGGTTTTTAAGTTACTGTTAGGCGAGGAGCGTGAGCTGTTGGAGCCAATATAGGAAGCCACTCATTTCTTTATAGCCTAATAGTCAATCTTCCATCTCTTTTCCAGCGCGTACCTCGAGTCTTGGCCGGTAAATTCAAAACTCTTAGCGCCTCACCAACCGTCTATTGCAACTCCTAAACTACCGTTTCTACATCTCTCACAGCAGACTACCACACCACTCACGTCCTCACTCAAGCAGAAACATCTGATATCGAGTAGATGATCCATTCTAATTCAATTCTCATAGACAAAAAATTACAGATTTTATGCCGAGCTCTCCCGCCCCACTCAGCCACCCACAAATCTCCGCCCACCCTTTCCTTACCCAAAGGAGAAAAGACCTCAGCTAGGAAAGCAGCCCAAAAAGAAACAAGATTCACAGATTTGCTTTCGCATAACTCACGCATCACCTCGGCTCCTTGATTCAAAAAGAGAGTAGCGTGCCGGCTGGATAATACACAGGTTTCCCCATTACCCCCTTTCCTTCTCCATTGATGAATTTTTATGCTTATGTTTTGCTTGCTTTCTTGAGCTTGCCTCTTTCCTTCCCCGCCGCTACGATATTCCAAATGGAAAAACAACCCGGGATGGGAAACTCAGCCAGCCAGCTGGTATCGCACACGCTCCAACGCCGATAAAGGAACAATAACGACGACGCAGGCACCTAGGATCCTTCTTTCTGGGGGGGGTTTGGGAAAAGAGGGATAGAGGGTGGATGGTTATGAGGCTTCTACCTCTTCCTGACGCAGAAGAACAGACCGCTGCGGCCGAGGAACCACAAACAGCCTATGAAGCGGATAATGGAGAGGAATGCAGTGGCCCACAGGAGGGCCTGGAAGAAGCGAGCCGTACGGGCCGAGGCGCCGGACTAATGAGAATCGTTAGCATCTTGGGTATTCAGAAGGGTTTGTTTGCAGTGCTTACAGAGAAACCAAATTTGTCGAAACTGTCACTGGTGATAACAACCGCGAGCGTGGCGTTCGAGAAAATCCAGGCCGTCGTCAAATGTGTTCTGAAAGACTTGTACGAATCCTCAAGCGTCTTCTCTGTGCTCTCGACCGGTGCGATGTAAGGTGATAGAGCACGCTTAACCGTAGCCTCGAACTGGCTGTCAATGTCGGCTTGTGGCAGATCAGGCTCCTCGATGACAGTGGTTTTGCCGTCCGAAGCCTTTTCTGTCTTTGCTGAGGGCAAGACGTCGGCTTTGTCGGAGCCCTTGGTACCCCAAGAGACATCGTGCCAATTGCTGAACGCGTAGACGTTGAGAATGTTGATGTAGGACGACATAATGAGCAGGTACTGGGGGAAGGAAGTGAACATGTGCCAGGGGTCAAGGTAAAGGAATGAGGCGACAAAGTAAAGACCGAAGGTAGCAGCCAGAGCGATTATAATGATACCAACACCATCAGATGCGAAGAAGGAGCGGATAAAGTCTTTGGCACTATCATCGTTGAGTTTAGCTTCTGTGGGACTTGTGAAGGCTTTTATCACAAGGTAGATCGAAAGAATGATGATGTAGAGCTGGATGAAGCCGAAGACGCAGAATGACGTTATGTAAGTCCATCGAGAACCTTTTGGTCTGTTACCTAGAGCGAGAATGAACTGGAGCAGCAGGAAGCCGAGATAGAGGTATTTTAGGACAGTGTTAAAGATAGGGGTTGCGGTGTCACCAAATGGCCAAGCATGGTGATTCGATGCTTCGTCAGGATTGCCCACGAGATCCATAATAACCGACGTTGTCAACCAGAAAGAAGCTTGAAAGTTGCTATTAGCAGGATCTTTGATAGCTCGGAAATGATGACTTACCGAGAGCGAACCAGGAGAGGAAGACCGTGAAGACATTATAAAACATTTGGATGTGGAAGAAGAACATGCGAATAATGTTGTGACCGCTCTTGTACATCCGTCCGAAATGCATCAATGAGTAGATACTGGCAGCGAAAGAACCGTTCAACCAACGACGACGCTGACCAATGAATTCTGGAGCACCTTCGGGCACATCGGTTTCACCCTTTGAGGCTTTGACGTAGGTCAAATGCCACTTAGAGCCCGCCTTGGCAACCAGTTCGAAGCAAAGAATACGATCCTCGGCCAAGAACATGTTCTTTTTGAAAATGTTCATGCCTTCAATACCCTTCTTACCAAGAATCTTGGACAGGGTGTGATCACCGTGAAAATACTGTTCTAGCGGCCTGCCCATAATGGCTCGGAAGCGGTAAGCAGAGAAAGCACCAGGCAACACACTGACGTATCCAAAGGACGATTCCAGTGGCTTGTCTAGAATGTTACTGATCTTGTACTCGAAGTTCTGAGCAGCAACGAGCGGATTTAGCAGATTTTTCCAGCCCTTACCCAACATGGCATGGATTTCACCGCAAGAACCACCGAGATCCTTGTCATTGTAGAAGGCTTCCCAGAGGGAGAGCAGTGACTTCGGGCCAGGCTTGGTACCAGCGTCAAGCAAGATACAGATCTCAGGGTTTAGAATGCGGCCAAAAGCGGTAAACAGCCATCGATGGGAGTTAATCTTTTTGCTGTTCTTTTGCTTTAAGCAGAACATCATCTGCACTGGAGGAAGAGTACTGGCACTGTCATCGTGCGGCCGGATCAATTGCTGATTGGCGGTCACGGAAAGCTGGGTAGTGTACTCGAACTAGGTTGTGTCAGAATTGAATCCTCTTGGATTCCAAGTTTGTCAGCTTACGATGTGAGCAACTGTTTCTTTTCCGTCAATATCCTTCTTCATGACACCGTCCTGGTAGATACCGACGGTTGCGAGGAGATCAAGCGTGCCCTTGTCGCAAGGGTCGATACCGTCGAAAACTAAGCAAACGACAATTTTTTGCCAAGCCGGGCCACCCTTGTTCCAAAACTCAGATTTCTTCAAGTTCACGATATCGCGGATGTTCTGCATAACACCGTGGAGAGTTCTCGCCGTTAAAACTTTATCTTCGTTGTAGTATGTGATGGCGATGAGCAGCTCAGTGTGTCGGTTGTACATAGCTGGCCGAAGATTATAGCCGTTCTTGAGCGTGAAATCATTGGGGTCGCAGGTAGCCGCAGTGTCTAGTTCTAGTCAACTTGAGTTCTAGCAGTAGTTCCTCTAACAGATCGGAACGTACATCTCAAGTGTGTGAATTCCTCACTCCCGCTCTCGAGGTCATTACGATACTTTGCCTGAATTGCATTCTGGATAGCACTGGGAACTGGGTAATCGGCGCTAAGGACTGAGCCTTGCACGAGCTTGACCTTACGCGTCTGAGCACGTTTGAGGCCGCCCGCTCCGCCCATACCTCCTGGCTGTTGCCTTTGTCTCCACGCCTCTGTTGAGCTTGTCTCGCTCCTCTGATATGGTGATGGTGCTCTTCCGGGGGTGTCGTAAGCTTGGGTGGGGTTGTCGAGAGGGCCAGAGTAGACCCCGGGACCCTCGTGGTAGCCAGCGTGATATGGTGGGCCCCGGGTGGTGGAGCTATCGGCGTACGTCTCAGTCAAACTGTAGGTAGAGGCTGGCCGAACCTCTGGAATTCCCTGATAGCCAGGATCATCAAAGGGACCAGGATTGGCGCCAGTTGGATTCGGGTGGAGGAGTGAGCGCTCGACTTCCTCGTCGTCTGAGCCATCATGTCGATGGGTAGGGTTATCATAATGCTGGTTTTAAAGTCAGTAAACAAAGCAGTGTGGTAGGTGGATGAAAAACAAACTCCTGAGTGAGGGTCGCTGTATCCTCCTGGCCCTTGGTAGGCCATGGTGCGCAGTGGAGCGAGGACGAACTACCCAAAGAATATGACGGTAGGGGAGATGCTGAAAGAATACAACTCAGTGGTGTAGGGGAGCGGAGGGATAAATGAGGACAAAAGAAAAAGTTCAGGGAGGTTGTCTTCTCACAGCTGAGGAGGAGTTCACAACGCCTCAAGCCCGTTAGGGTATGGCGCAGGGTTCGGCTGGCTGGGGCATGCGCGAGGCGACTGTCTAACGCTGGTGCTTTCTCGTTGGTCCAACCCCGTTTCGCATTCGTACACCATCAGTCCTTCATCTATATTAATACGCGGCATACAGGCTGTTTACGACCTTCCTATCTCAACCGTCGTTGTCCTCTAGAATCTTGTTGTTGGACGCCGATCGCCACGACCTAGACTCTCCCCAGCTTTCGCCATTGACTTTCGCAGTCTGCTTGTGGCGTCTATACAGGAGGCGCCAAAAATAGCGACTGATTTGTTCAGCTGCACGCTAAACTGCAGGCGACTACGTCGTGAGCACCTAATTCCTGCTCTGCTGACGCTGCTGTGCTCAGCCTCACTAAATTATCTCCAGCTCCACCCAGAGCCTCTCCCGGACTGGACAACCTTTGCTTGTGCTGCTGCAATGCTTGTCTGCTGCTGCAGACAGCCTTCACTGGTCCCGACATCCTGGTGGCTTTTGCGATTCGTGGTTTTCCCCTGTCTCACAGCATCCAAAAGGTACCCATATTTCCCTTTCAAATTGGATGCTGCCTCCTCTTCTCATTTCGCCACTTTCTTTTTGCACCCAGATCATCTTAAAATCACCCAGAATCACGTCTGTAAATCTTGTAACTTGCAAGACTTGCTGAGGGCGCTAGCCGTTGCGAGATTATTGCCAGGTTAAATCTCTTGATCCCTGGGAAAATCTCCCGACCCAGAAACTGGGCGTCCTTCAATATTTTCCGGGAATGGCAGTCGCTGGAAAGATACATACTAAGTCTTGGAAAAACACCATAACCCGAGCATTTTAGCCCAAATCAACAATAATGCCAAGTGGCCGGCTGCTGAAAATTTACTTCGAGAAACTTTTCACCTTGCTGCCATACATCGCGTGTATACCAGCCGTAAAAACCATCAATATACATCATGTAATGGCTCGGCTGAACCAAATTCTTATGAGATTTTTCATCTCTTCGTCACTCTTGGCTCCTTTTTTTGCTATGAAATTACTAGCCGGATCAAGAGCACTCCCCTATGGCTCATCAGATCAAAAATCTTTTATTTACTTATCCATCTTACGTAAATGTTCTAATGTCTCACAGCTATAATAGTACTTCGGAAAGTCCTGCAGCTCCTACGATCAAGCATTCTCTGCAGCGACAGCCATTCCGCCACAATCTCAGCCACGCCTCTTACTGCATCACATCCTAACAACAATTCAATGGCCGCAGTCCCAGTCACTCAACCGTCTCCATGTCGGCCGCAATTTCAAACTGCGGATGTGGAGCCCGAGCCCTACTCTACTGCTACTACAAACCAGCCACAGGATGAGATCCCGAACGCAGACGACGATTCCTCCGGATCTATCGTTTCCACCACTACCACTGACCAATCCCATTCCTCAAACCTTCTCGTACCTCCTCGCTTTCCCCCTTCCCATTATGCTTCCGTTACCAACCTAATTCTCATATGCTGCCATGCCATCTACCTCCCCTGCCCCTCTTCTCCCACCTTCCCCCTCTCAACTCCCCACAACGAATCAAACTGGCACCTAGCCCCCTTCCAGCGCTCCAACCCCGCCACCTACAAACCAGGCGAGCACGAAATCTTCCTCCAACACCTCTCCACGGGCCTCTCCACCCTCACAACGGGCGCCTGGGCCGGCACCAGCCTGCTAGTCCTCAGCGGCGGCGCGACGCAGCGCCGCACCACCACGACCAGCGAGGCCCGCAGCTACTGGCACGCGGCGCTGGCACAGGAACTTGTGTCGGGCGAGCGGCGGGCCAGACACGCCTTCACGCGCGGGCTCCTACTTCTCGAAGAGCACGCGACCGACTCGTTCCAGAACCTGCTGTTTGGCGTCCTGGCGTTCCGCCGCGCGACCGGGCGCTATCCGGCGCAGGTCCGTATCGTCACGTATGCGTTCAAGGCGCGCAGGTTCCTGGAGCTGCATGCGGCGGCGCTGCGGTGGCCGGGGAGCGGGATTAGGGTTGTGGGACTTGATCCTGTCATGTCGGTTGATGAGAGGAGGGAGACGGAGGAGGCGGAGGAGAGGCACGGGTTTTTACCGTGGGGGCGGGATCGGTTTGGGATGGGGGAGGTGTTGAGAGGAAAGAGGATGAAGAGGGGGTGGGATGAGCGGGTTTTGGAAGAACTTGAGGAGGGATTGGAGGGAAGTGTGAGGGCGTTATTGAGGTGGGATGGAGGAGAGGAAGGAGGTGGGAGGTGGGAAAGGGAGGTTGGTAAGCTACCGTGGGAGGAAACTGATGGGATGATGTAGAGAGAGAAGGGACGGGATGAGGGAGCGGGAAAGTAGGAGATGTGTGTGTGAGTGAGTAAAGGAGATATGAAACAGGCGGGAGTAGAAACTGAGGACACTATATCTGGTGAGAAATTGCAGCCTTCAAATGAATTAATGTTTGGGATAGAGGTAATCGTATAGACTTCCGACAAATTTCTTGGCGCTGGATAGTTTTAGGCTTCACATTGAATTTTGGGTCTATCGAAAGTGGGTATAGATAATCTTACCAGAAGCTGTGAAAGTATGTACTAACAACAGCTTGCATAACTGTTGATTACTCAAGTATACTGTTGATTCATATTGCAATTTCTACAGATTCATCGACAGCCACGTTTATAAGAGTTTCCTATTTTCTTCCGCCTTGTCATTTCCATCACATGAGTCCAAACTATATTCCACTTTTAACAGAACCTTTAACCATTATCAGCACCACCAGACTCTCTATCCAATCATCAATGACCAAGAACCCGTCTAAGCCACACCCCAAGCTGGTATCCAAATCCAGCAGCATCGCCTCTCCCTCCCTCCTGACGCCTACAACGCCATCCGAGCTGAGTTTCCGCCTCAGCGAGCCGGCCATTCGCCTCAACGAAGCAATAAAAATGGCAAACACACAGAGCGTCCTAGACGAAACGAGCGTTACGGAAGAACCACTCAGCTGCCTCGACGACGAACCGGTCATCCAGCTAATCATTCGTAGGGTCCGCAACAAATACAACACCATTGCCGGATCCAAGATGCCTGCCAGATCCAGCGTCCCGAAGAAATCCGACATAACAGCGCGTGACGGGCACGAACTGGATCCGTTGGATCAGTTCGTGAAGAGCCGAGTCTTCACGGGTATCTTGTTCTCCTTGCTTGGCGTGCTGCTGGCAACGTTTGTCGGGTGCTTGTGTGATGGTAGGAAAGTGAGAGTGGCGATGCCGAAGAGTGCTACGGCACCCTCCTTTTCCGAGAAGCCGGATGTTTTTTGGTGTGCATGGAAGAATGGCGGAGTGCTCGGGTTATTTCCGTGAGTGCTGTTGGCGATTGAGATGAGTGATGATATTCTCAGGTTGACCAGGGGTTTCAAGCAGAGAAGTGGAGATTTTCTCTCCAGTCATAGGCTGTGTTGAGGCTCTAGTGTAGTTCTCACTTATGGTTTGAGGCCTCTAAAGACCCGAAGACCCCCCTTTCCATTTCCTCAGTCTTTCTTGAGATGTTCATAACGTCCTCCCTAGTCAAAATGCCCCGTTCACAAATATAAGCATCGATCCATTTGCTGGGCACCCACTCGAAATAGACATTCCTAATCGTACAGTGCTTTAGTGATTCGTCGTTTCTCTTCAGGCCTAGAAGATCCCACGTATCTGTGATTTCATGAGGGTCATTATCTTCTTCTGCATATTCATCCATTGTGCCAGGAGTTGCTATTTTATCAGATTCGGATACCACAGCTACTTCCACGGCAGGCGATAACGCTTTGGCACAAAGCGTCACTGCCAAAGAGCCCATTTTGTTACTGACGTCTCCAGAGCTAGAGATACGATCTGCACCAAGGAGCACGACATCCACGCTTTTAGCAAGCATCGCAACACCAGAATCAGTGGCTATTTGGATAGACAGTCGGTCATTCAGTGCACGTTCGCCGTAAAACTCGTTACACAGCGCAATACCAAAATTAGCACCTTCAAATCTGGGACGAGACTCGATGATCCGGATATCGAGCAAAAGCTCAGGAATTTCTGTGAGTGCTTTTATAATGCAGGCCTTGAGCGACGAAGAGTAGGAGAGCGTTAGAATTCTTATAGGGCGTGATCCGGCTAGGCTGCAACTCTTCTTCCTCAGCCAGGCGGTGAAAGCGTCTGCGAGTCGGTCGGCGCTTTTATTTCTTTGAGTGATTATGACTTGCACCTGCTTTGCTCCAATCTCAGCCATCTTTTTAACTGCCTTAGCGTCTTCAACCTCCATCCAGTTGCTTCCGAGCTCTTTCTCCCAGGCCCCTTTAACCGCAATTAGAGCTTGCGTGAGCGCGCTCCCAATTGCCGCACCCATAGATGGACGAGCATTCTTCAGTTTCAATCCTGCTAGACGTGATGCATTCCACAGTTCTTCAGCCGTTTGAGCCACTTTCCCCTCATCAACGATGACACCCTTCAGCGCTTCAGCCGCTTTCGTAGCTAGAACCCTTGCTCCATTCTCGAAATCTTCTTGGAGCGTGCGGATGCCCCTTTGTAGAGGAGCGAGATGCATAATTTCGTTATTCATTTCAAAGGGAGGTGGTTTCAAGATATAATTGTCTTATCATCAGATTTGCGTCAGCCTATTTTGAATAATGCCATACGATGACCCTGTCTGCAGGGTCCTGTGGCATGATATGATCCTTACAAATGACCTCGGGAAGATTCATTAATGATAACGGAAACTCGTATCAGTGAAAGCAGAATCAGGCATGGTTAACCATGCATACAGAGCCTAATTTGTGAATTACGCACCGTGCTCAGTTCTGCCACCTTTGAAATATTCCAGCCTCGGGCATCTACCTTCGACTACACAGCAACTATGGATCCATCTAATCAGTGGATGTCAATTACTGGGCAGCCTCTCAATCTTAGCAGTGACGGCGGGTTTCTAGGTGCGCACCCCCTAGTTAAAGCTTACTTGAAAATAGCAGAGCTAACCTCAGACAGGCAATTGTACATCTATCAATACTTATAAGACACTCAATAGCTTAGGGGAAGGAGGTATCGCTCCACAAGCTGTTATTCTGGTGTCAGCCAAGTTTGGCTAATTCTGTGTGTTAATGCATAGCATACGGCATCGTCACCCGCTCTCTCGACACGCGTACCTCCGACATCGTCGCCGTAAAACAACTCCTGATCCTCCCCTCCGAACGCCACAATGGCATACCCATAACCGCACTACGGGAGATCTCGATTCTCCGCTCGCTAAAGCACCAGAACATTGTCAACGTGCTGGATGTAGCAGTTGGGGAGGAGGCATTGGAGGATGTATACATGGTCATGGAGTACTGCGAGCAGGTTGGTAGCCCCGGCCCTATGGAGGAGGAATGCGGTTTTATATACAAAGAAGAGGGGGAGTGATGAGTTTAGAGGACTTCGGAACTATTCTGGCTGGCTTATGTGTGCCTCTGCCGATAGGTAGAGGTGGTTAGGCCGGCATTGCATAGGATATGGCCAATTTGATGGATGAATTGAAAGTGCGGTTTACATTGAGCCAAGGTGAGTGCTCACAAGCATTCCGTTTTTCTTTTCAGAGCAATACTGATTGCTTTGGATATAGTCAAATGCCTTGCACAACAGCTACTTGAAGGGCTTGAATATCTCCACCGTAACGATATAATTCACAGGCATGTCGTTCCGATAGTCGTACCAAAATATACATTCTGACCAAGCCAATAGAGATGTCAAGCTCCAGAATATTCTCTTGACGGCGAAAGGTGTTCTCAAGCTTGGTACTTATCCTTCCTCTCTACACTATCTCACTTGCCCCCTACCTTCTTCTCCCGTTTTACCACGCACCTACTAACCTACCACAAGCCGACTTCGGCATGTCCCGCCCCTACTCCCGCCGTCCCCTCACCCCCGGCGTCGTCACAATCTGGTACCGTTCCCCGGAGCTCCTTCTGGGAACACGGCACTACACGCCCTCCGTCGACCTCTGGTCCGCTGGCCTTATAATCGGCGAGCTGCTGCTCAACGAGCCGGTCCTACCCGGCGAGACACCAATCCAGCAGCTCGCGCTCATAGTGAAACTCATCGGGACGCCTGCACGCGATGATATCACTGCACTGGCAGACATGGGGTGTCCCGAGCTAGTACGCTGGCAACGGGAGGCCATGCCGAGCGGGCGGGCCGATAACTTGGAGCGAAGGTTCCGTGGCGTGAGCTCGGAGGGGACGGTGAGGTTCCTGGCGGGGCTGCTGAGGTGGTATCCGAGGGAGAGGTGGACCGCGAGTGAAGCGCTAGGGAAGAGTAGGAGTCGGGCCGCGGCTAATGCTGTGGATTGGTGGAGGGAGAGCCCCAGGGCTGCAGATAAGGAGCTGCTGCCGACGTTTCCGGAAGTGAGGAACCACGGAGAGAGTAGTGAGAGGAATGTTGAAGTTCTCGATCGGTCTCGGGAAGCGAAGAAGCACAGTGTTGATGAAGTGAGTGCTAAGGAGCCCGGAGGCTATAAGTTTATTTTTGGAGATGAGGGAGTGGAGAAAGGATCGAAGAGGCGGCGGAGGTGAGTGGGAGGCGGAAGAAGTGTCAGGGAAAACCTCGATTCAGTTATTTGAAGACGCTACAAGTCATTCCAACGGTACAGATGAGTGAGATTTTTTATACGTAGCACTCTGCAGTGAAGAGTAAAAGTTCATCCATCTAAATACTTTTATACAATTGGTCAAGGTTATGTGTCGGGGCTAGTGCCTTTTGTAATAGCAACAAAAAGAATCACCCTTCATGCCCTTTTCGCTTCTACGATTCCTACAATACCTGTTTCTACTCTCTTTAGGGGATTCTTATTTCTGCATTACTCTAGATTTAGAATTTGGGGATTTTGAAATGTAGAAACCTTCCGCTGTAGCCTTTTCTAGGCTCTTAGCATTAAACTGTGGTTTTAATAACCACTACTCAGATTGAGGTTCCCTGTTGAGTCGATGAGAATATTTTGAAGGTCTTCAGAGGCGCATCATGGACTAAACTAATTGTCTCATTATATCAAAGATTCAAATTCATGAGCTTGATAGAAACGAATAATTTGTCAAGTGCTTTCGTTTTAACTATTTTTACAACGTAGATATTTACTTTGAGACGTCTTAAGATGACCCCGAGCAAGTACATATAGTGACCTGCCACTGGAGCATGAGGAGAGTACATGTCTATTCTATTTACCACCATCTGTCTCATCTCCCGCAATCAGGGCTTCTACGTCTCGCTCCATAAGCCAAGTTCTTACACTTTCCATTACCTTTTCTAAAGTGTGGCCTCCTTCCATCACATCGGTCAGATCGTGCACAGTTAGCCCACTGCGGTGATCTGTGACTCTTTGTTGACCCCAGTTATATGTCCTAACTTTGTCCCCTCTCCCCATTTTCGCGACGCCCACAACGCTTCGCCTCATAGCCACCATCTCTTCTTCCCTTTTCTCCCTTCTAGCTTGAGCTATTCGGGATCGTAGGAGCTGCCATGCCTTCTCCCGGTTTTTTATTTGAGAACGAGTGTCCTGTATAGACACAACGGTATTGGTGGGAAGATGGGTTAGTCGCACTGCAGAATCGGTAGTGTTGACGTGTTGGCCCCCTGCACCTCTAGCTCTCATGATGTCCGTTCGCACCTCCTTGGGATCGACGTAGTAATCACTCTCGGGATCGTCGAAATCTTCTGTTTCCGCACTCCCTCCGCTCGGAAAAGATGGTAGAACCAGGACACTGGCTGCACTTGTGTGTGTTCGCCCTTTGCTTTCCGTAGCGGGAACCCGTTGCACACGGTGAATACCCGCTTCACAGCGGAACACGCCGTACGCCCCTTCGGACTCAACCTCCAGGACTGCTTCTGAGAGTGGAGAATCTGATTCCGGCACACCCTCCGCGTTCTCGTATTTCAACAATGCCGTCCGAAGTCCTTGTCTTGAACAATACGCTTGATACATCCGTAGAAGGTCTCCTGCAAATATCGCTGCCTCGGAGCCTCCCGCCCCAGGCCGTATTTCTATTAAGCATGGAAGGTTGGTAAAGGGATGCTTTGGGACGAGGGAGGTGGTAAGAGCTTGAGAGGCCTGGTTCAAGTGCTCCGAACTCGAGGCCATGTCATCCGAGGCAAGAGACCGCAACTCATCATCGGTAGAAGGATCGTGTATGAGAGTTCTGAGCTCGGTTAGAGACTAGTTGTAGTTAGAATGGTACATGAATGGCAGTAAGATGCTTCTGTTACCTCATTGGCTTTCTCCCACTCTTTCAGCGCGTTAACAACTGCGGTAATTTCACCCAGTTTCTTTGCAGCACGAGCGTCGAAGCCATTGGTGAGTTTTTGTGCTAGCTGGCTGTGCTCAGCAGCTACAGCGCGTGCTCTAGATAGGAGTGCTGGCGAGATTGGCCCGGAGGTTGCAGCAGCTTAGTGAAGGTCAGTCTCAATCCAAGTCACTTTACAAGGACAATTCGCCCACCGTTACTTTGGAACCGAGTGTGCCACCTGTTTAACGGCCTCAAAGCACGTATAAGACATGGCCGACATATCCAAGACGCACCGGGCATATCTATTTTAACATCGGGCTGTCAATGAGACTCCTTGCAGGAAAAGTCGGAGGGGCGGGCCGTTTCCGCTCCGCTCAGTCTTGGCAAGCATGACGTCTCCGTACACTGCGGGCTTCCAACATTCATTTCCGGTCCTTCATGCCAAAGCTCTGACCGAGGTCAATCATTCTCTTATGGTAAGAGGGTTGCAATGGACACTACTTCGGCTTGCTGGCAGATGTTCTCAGGCGGCTCAGCAATGGGTCCAGCACGGAATGAGAAAAGGTCGTTCGCGTCATTCGTTTGCTAGATGCTCCGATAGTCGCATGCTAGGGTTTTCACCCCCGCATTGATAATAGAAACTTACATACAGCACTTAGCTCCAGCTATCCGAACATCTATTGACACGTGGTGAGCGCTTAGAGACTCGTATGTCGACCTTTGTTGATGACTCCTAACCGAAAGCTTTTCTTTCGTCAAATTTTTTTCTTATAAGCTTGATCTTGATTATTATTTTCTTTACTTTGCTAAAGTTAAAATAATACCGTTGTCATACATCGAGACCATTTACATTCTACAATGGCGACTTCACTTGAGTTGAGTATGACTCCCAGCGCAGCCCACATATACTCGACCACGAACCCACAGTTCATCTCCTTTCCGAGCCGTCGAAGTGTGGTCCACAGCACTAAAGGAATTGTTTCCTCTACTCAACCACTTGCAACCCAGGCTGGACTTGAAATCTTGAGGAAAGGTGGAAATGCTGCAGTAAGAACTATAACCTCCTTTTGTTGGATATGTCGTTTGCACAGTTAAGATTTAGGAAATAGTTATTGGAGAAAAATCAATTACTAATCATTTGCCCAAAGGATGCTGCTGTAGCAGTTGCGGCAGGCCTAAACATGACCGAGCCAAGTTCAACAGGTATAGGTGGAGACATGTTTTGTCTCTTCTATGACTCTAAAACAAAAAAGGTTCACGCAATGAATGGCTCAGGGCGATCCGGTTCGCAAGTTACTTTGGAGCGCATCAGGAAAGACCTTGGCATTCCCGACGGCAAATCTGCCAAGATTCCTATGGACAGTGTTCATGCTGTTACTGTGCCTGGCACCGCTGCTGGCTGGGTGGATTGCGTTGAAAAGTTTGGCAGCGGTAAGGTTTCAATGGAAGAAATCTTGGCCCCCGCTATTGAGCTTGGAGAAAAAGGGTTTCCTGTATCGGAATTTGCGGCCACTTTTGTAAGTAAAACGAACACTAAACCTGGGCAGATTTTTAATATACCAGATTACAGTGGGCCGCTGGTGAGGAAGCTCTTCGGAAAGCATCCCCAAATGGTGCTGAGATGCTCAAGAAAGATCCCAATGCCCAAGACGGATGTCGTGCTCCTAAAGCAGGAGAGCTTATGAAGAATCCAACCCTCGCTAACACGTTCCGCCTCCTTGCCAAGCATGGCAAAAAAGGGTTTTATGAAGGAGTTGTAGCTGAAGCTCTGATTAAGGTAGTATCGGATCTTGGTGGACATCTAACACTGGATGATCTCAAGCATCACGCTGAATTTGGAAGTGAAGAAGTGGACGCTATATCATTGAAATTTTCAGGTCAGGGTGTAGGCCAGAGTCACGAGGGTGGTGTTGAAGTATGGGAACATCCACCGAACGGCCAGGGTATTGTAGCTTTAATGGCTCTAGGAATGCTGCAAGAGCTAGAAAAAACTGGAAAAATCGAGACATGGAGGGAGGCCGAGCACAATTCTGCTGTGTAAGTTCTGAGTTGATACACAGATATTATCTTGCACAATAAGCTGACGTGGGATATCAGACACCTTCATGCGGTTATTGAAGTCCTCCGCATAGCCTTTGCCGACGCAAATTGGTGGGTTGCAGATCCCAATGTCTTCAAAGTACCCACCACCGAACTTATATCAGCTCCCTACCTCGCCGAACGAGCCAAGCTATTCGACCCATCTAAGGCTTCATCAATACCATCTCACGGTTCTCCAGCCCACTCTCACAGCGATACCGTCTATTTCTGCTGCTCGGACTCCTACGGAAACGCTATCTCCTTCATCAACAGCATCTATGACGGCTTCGGCACTAGCATCATTCCCCGTGGCTGCGGCTTCACCCTCCAGAACCGCGGAGCAAACTTCTCGCTTACCGCAGGCCATCCCAACGTGCTCGAACCCCGCAAGCGTCCGTACCATACCATTATTCCGGCTCTAATCACCAACGTAAAAGACCAAAGTCTACACAGCGTCTACGGCGTCATGGGCGGATTCATGCAGCCACAGGGCCATGTGCAGGTACTTCTGAACCAGCTTGTCTTCAAGCTGAACCCGCAAGCCGCACTAGATGCGCCGCGGGTGTGCATCGGAGGTGGTATGCCCAGTCGGGACGGAGAGATGGCCGACCGAACGGTATATCTCGAGGAAGGAATCAAGCCTGAAGTGGTTCAGGAGTTGAAGAGGATGGGCCACGATGTTCAGGTTATCAGTGGGTTTGGGCGGAGGATCTTTGGGCGTGGGCAGATTATCAGGTTGCATGTGGAGGATGGGATTAATGTGTGGAGTGCCGGAAGCGACTTGAGAGGGGATGGAGCTGCGGTGCCGGAATGAAGTCTTTGCGGCCCAGTAACTGCTAATATGGTATGTGGTTCAGTATGTATAATCTAAAGATATTTAGAGAGATATACGTATCCATTTTATCAAGTCGTTGAAGTGTGTGACCACTGTCGAAGGACCAGGGCGATGGGAGCAAGTAGAAACTTCACGGGCAGCACACCATATCAACTGAAGGGATTGTCAAATAAGATAATGTTCAGGATACCCGGGATAAGTTTTTGCGTGTAATGAGGAAGACGAAACTCCTTTTAAGCTTTCCTCTAGTGTAACTTAACCGTCTAAGAATCCTCTGGGCATAGCTATGGAGGCCTGATACCATCATTCAAGCATACGCTCACTTATGCTACATCTTTGACAGAATGTGGTTGTCCCTCTTCTGACTATGGCATGGTAATTGTCTCGATGCCTTGTGTGAGTTTAGAAGTCAGGTAAGGCGCCAATTACTGGGATGCGATCGAATCTCTGTGGATTAGGCTATGGGTGCGCCCAGCGGAATAACTATGTTCAGAGTCAACTATGTTTCTTCTTAGGCAATTATACTGTTGAAATAAATTTACGTACAATCGGAGCGAATCAACTCTGTCTCTACCACGGACTCAGCCCGGAATGTATACATGATCTGACAGTCCGCCGTGGTAGTGGGCAGAATTGGACGCTGTTGAGCGGAATCTGGGATAAAATTTCGTCAGATTAGAGGCTCTTGGTCTGGGGAGAGACCGAGGGTGTTGTGATCCTACGGAAATTTCCATTTCGCAGACTTCTGTGCTTCATGAATCTGTGGAGGCAGAACAATGAAGGCAAGCACGTGACGAGTAAGGTGATAAGGCCAATCATCGCCTCAGTAGATAATGGCATGATGGCTAGTATTGGCTGAAGCAGAGACAGTGAGAAACTACAATAGAGAATAGAGGTTGTTTTCCATAGTAAGATCTTGCAGTCTTGTACCGCTATATACTTGCCATTGCTGAGATTTTGGAATTTGCGGCTTAGACGGCATGGGAAGGGAAACCCCGTTAAGAGATGTTTCCACGGGATTCAGGACCTGCAAACCTGTCGTTGGGTTACGTTACGTCCAGTAGCCATTGATAGGGACAGCCTGGTAAGTAATGGTATGCTGCATAAAGATTTAGGGAAATCAGCAATCGGTTCGCTTTGTGGCCTGGGATTCGCCAGTCTGGCGGAGGGAGCCGGATGGTTGTGGAGTCCGATCAGTGAGTGGCAGGAGGCTATGCTGAAACACGCAGCAAGATTTTGGCATGGTCGAATGCGCGGCAACAAAGAAGCCACCAAGATTTTGGATCCCTGCAAAACGCCAGTGCTCCCTTCTAATCCTTATGGGGTAACTTTCTAGTAAGGCTATTAGGATTTTTTGTTTTCTTAGTCTAGAAGTACTCTAGCTGAGAACGCCTGGTTTATGTTTCGTTCCCGCACTGCAAGAATAGGCACAAGATTCTTTTCCACTTCAAATTCTCGTATTTACCGCTCTTTCTTCCAAAATCAGGATTTGAATTTAACTATCTTTGTCATGGCGTATGATTCATCTACGATGATCAGCGCTGAGGCTGGCTGGGAATTTCAAAAGGAAACAATCGAGCAATTGTACTTGTTTGAAGACAAGACCTCCGGCGGTGATACTACCTAGTAGCAGGCTCTTCAAGTACTCCGTATGTTCAACATTGGTACCCCCTAGTGATATGCAGTCAGCCACCTGGCGCCTTTTAAGAGGGGACTTTGGGGTGGTTATAGTTGGTATATTTAGTGTAGAGTCGCTCGACGCGTCGTCGTCGCCGCCAGAGTGAGTAAACCAATCAGAATCAAGCTTAGAAATAGCAGAGGGGGATGTATTGTCGTCCTCAATTACGTTGGTAGATGAGGAAGGCATGGCGTTGATCAAGGGTAGAGTGTACGGGGGGGTGCAAAAATCGTGAAAATTGGCGATGTTGTAGATCTAATTTGATGTTTGGTAATATGAAATGCGCACGTATTGTAAGGGGGCCCGAGAGTCATTTACTGATACATTTACCTCATTTTTGCCACCTCAACTTTAAAAATCTTCAATTGACATAGGTGATAGGGTTATGACGGTCGCCATGGTTATGACGGTTCCTACCAAATTTCGTCTGTGCGCAGTTTTGATGTTCCAAACCGTCATAACTATGACGACCATCACCTGCGTTATTGTTAAGAGCACTGGATGAGCCCATTTAAGGTTCAAAAAGAAACATCACGTAATGCTTTCTGGGCTCAGTCTTGAACAGTATATTCCAGGCAAACAATCTTGAGCGTTTAGTACTGAACGAATCTCATTATGATATTCATAGGACAAACTCGGCGAGTTCCAACTGGCGTTGAGGTTTGCACACCAGAAGCATCAGATTTGCGTATTTTCCAATTACACAATTTTCCTTATTTCAAGTTCGAGTTATTCCTCGATGGTTTGGGTATGACAATATGAATAAGACTTATAGACAGTCTCTGACCATCTCACAGTCAGCCCGCATCCACGACCAACACCTATCGGGGTGCTTGGGGCTTCTCTTGACGAAGGCGGAATGTCTGATGAATTCTCGTTCGGGCCTAGACTTTTAACGGATCCTCTACAAGCGATAATGAACGTGTTGGATGAAACAAGTTCAGAAATTTTAGAGCTTATCTCAATAAGAATTCCGCAGGGAGCAGCAAGGCTCTGGGTCAAGCCCTGTGGGCTGTTATGCCCGAGATCATTCCTGAAGATGCTCATATGGCGTTGGAATCGACCGCTAGATTTTCAAACATATAGTTTGCCAAACTCACAATTTACTTCTTGCCGAATACCTTTCTGAAGCCAAGAGCCAACGTCGGCAAAGAATCTTGAAATGGCTGCAAAGTGAAGGGAATACGCAGCTCGTTGATTATCCATGGAAAGTCCGACCTTTGAATCTCTAAACTGAAAATATATTATTTCGCTGCGCGGTGGTGGCTAATGACGTGCGCATTGTGGAGTGTTTATTACATGCCGGCTTTGACTCCAATGACTACAGTCCTTAATATCACCTCCACGAGGTATACACCGCCTTGCAATACGCTTCAGAGAACGGTAGAGTCCAGCTAGCTCGAATTCTCATTAGAACTGGGGCAGACATAAATTTCATTCCTCATTCTTCATCACCTAATGATTCCGCACTACACTTTCCCGTTGATCAAGCCGGTATTGAGATAGTGGGGCGACAGTAAACCGTTCAGGGCAGGGTGGTTTTGGATAATGCGAATAAGCGAGCATAAAATATCCTTTATCCAATAGAATATGCATAAATATCGCAATCGATAAGGATAAAAGTGCCCTGTGCGGAGCTTTTCTACCCCAACTAGGTAGAATAGGACTCGATTCT
>Ga0307515_10004678_pt1 | contig 28080 bp, 18 predicted proteins | sample 17_EM_MG_FD_194513 | JGI IMG/M metagenome (GOLD analysis project Ga0307515, IMG submission 194513) | Populus trichocarpa ectomycorrhiza microbial communities from riparian zone in the Pacific Northwest, United States - 17_EM | ecosystem: Host-associated > Plants > Roots > Unclassified | place... | reverse complement strand
GCGGGGTATTTTTGTACAACTACGTTTCGACAGAAATACCCCGCTCAAAAGGCTTACGAATAGATTTTCTCATCCTTCGAGATGTCAAGAACTGATTCGATGCCCAGCCTTTTCTAAGGAGGATGTCCAAGCTCTTAAGGGGCTGGACTCCGACCCGATATACCCCGCGATAACAACCGTGGCTTAATTTCATGGCACTCCTTTGTTTCATCGGAACCACATTCGAGGAATAGCACCCGCAGGATGAGTATGACCCGACGGGCCATTTTGAGGTGGGGGAACTAAACCTTCCCGCCGTCCTGGAGGAAATAAGTTGTAACAGGGACTAAGGAGCTGCAAGTGAACAAGCTGGCGGCCCAGTGTCGTGACAAGCGGGTGGCTGCATTGAAATCCCAAGTGCCATTGGAGGAGAGGCCATGAGCTGGAATGAGGCCCCCACAGGACCAAGATGGATTGCTAAGGCCCAGACGGATTGCCATGTCAATGCGCACGATTGACAGACTGGATCGACGGGACCACAAGCACTAGGGAGGTTTCCCTTGCATATGTATCTATATACGTGCAATCAGACCGTTGCCGAGAATATGCTGAAAGTTTCCGATAAATTTATGGTAATATTGAACATCGAGCAGTCTAGTAATGAGTACGTGCGTCATCTCGATGGGGTGCTCAAGGCACGAAGGTAGTGAGTTGATATGGGACCTAAATTAGTTAGTTGCACTTAGGATTGGGTTGTTACATGATTGGCGGCGTGTGGTGGTGAGGCCTCGCGCTTTGCAACTGCAAGAAGAAACTCAGATCCATTTTAGCAATCCTAATTGTGGAATTTTTTTGCTGTTGCTGCAATGACATTGATATGTAATCCTTCTAAGTTAGGTGGCGAGACATCAGGCTTCCTATATGCATTCTATCCGTGGCTGAGCCGACAAAGCGGGCGCAGGGCCAACACTCGGCCGGCCGACTGTGGACCACTAGATAGCGATGGGCGTTGGTGCAGTGTAGGAGCGCAACTATGAGCCTCCGCTTGGTCCACGAGGCTGCGCCTGCGCCTGGCAGATCATCGCGGGGGCATTGCGGGTGGCCGAGTTTTGGGTGCTTTGTCAGTACAGTATCGATCGGCGGATACGATAGAAGACGGTGAACGACACGCGCACTGGGCCCAATATGGTGTAAGTTATGTTACATGACAAGCTTCCGACTCTGACGCCAACTTGTTCCAGAACAAAAACTACGATGGGAGGGATGTGGGTGTACTGGGAAGGTAGAAGATGTTTCTCACCGACAGACGGGCGAAGGTGCTGATGGCCGGGAGGGCTAGTGGAAAGGCGTGGGTGCCGTGCATAGGGCTGGCGGGTCGTGGGACAACATCAGACGCTTGATTTCGTAGAACCCCTGGGGCTCGTGGTGGTGGCAGCGATGTCTTTTTGAAGATTCGTGTAAATTTAGAGATTCTTACCAAGCAGCGCTAAACAAAGCCGGTGCAGGGGCCCGGTCGCACGCGCCCTATGTCGCTCCCCGCTGTACCTCTCCCCTCCACCTCGTGTGCCCTCGTTGCTCTTCGCTCTAACCACAAGCAGAAAATGCTGTCACCCAAGCAGGCATTCCCAACTCGCTCCCAGCACCCTACCAGCACCTCCCGGAACCCTGCCAGCTCCCTTCCTTCCGACATTATGCTCCTTGCCTCCCGAAGCAGCCTCCCAGCGAAGTGGCCGTCCCGGTGGCCACGCGCCTTGGCCAGGTGTCCATAGATTTGGAATCTCCACATCTTTGAATGGCGGACAGCCCTAAGCGGTGTGCTGCACGTTCTCTGCATGGCTGCGCAGCAGCGGCGGACGCACATTATCTCCTGCACCCGCTATTTCGCGTCAGTCGGGCCAATCGCTGGCCTGCATGTATTTTTGTCCCCATTTGCAATGATGGAGCATCGAGCCCTGTGCGATTATAGAGCAGTCGCAGCTATTCTCGGGCTGGCTGCCCAGTGCCCAGGAGAAGCGAGGTTGCGAAGATGCTCGATGCTCACAAGCACAAGCAGCAACCTATCTTGGTGCGTTTAATTAAAGTGCTGGGCGACAGCTGGCTGCCCATCCAGCCCCCATTTCCTCAGAGCGGAGGATTCTCTCCTTTGCCGGCATTGTGGAAGCTGCAAGGTGAATAGCGACGATGGGCCTAGCTGCGAGCGTATCGTCCGACTCGGACGGCTTTCCGCTCTCCGCAACGGCTGCTGGCGGGGGCCTCTCTTGAGGCCGGAGGTGTGCGAGCGGACGGAAGCCCAGGAGTGCAGGTTGGCGTGGTTAGTCAACTCCGTCGACCGAATTCCGCGCGGCGTGCTTTTTCTTTACCGCCTTTGTGAGCATCATTAAGCTGGAATTGCACCAAGATTACGGGCACCGCCCCAGCCGTTGACCCGCAGCAGCGGCGCTGGTTGGAGGTGAAGATTTGCCCGGGCTACGTACGAAGGGGTGTGCAAGCAGCGCTGGCCTCCTGCAGCCTTGTAGCATGCGGTTAGTGAAGTGCCAAAATTACGGCCTCCTCGCTGCTCTGTCTGGCGGCGTTGCTAAGCGCTAATTTGTCGAAGCGGCAGGGTTGCATCGATCCTCCAAGTTTGGCAATGCAGCCTGCACTCCAACGGCCGAGCCAAACTCCGTGCAGACATGGGCTTTGCTGAGGCCCGTGGGTGCTGAAGGCCTTATGCGGAACCAGGGCTAGCAGGGGTCCAATGTGTGAAAGCCAGAGAGCTGATAAATACGGGAGCGCCTGCCCTGGGAGAATCATATATCCTCCTCCTCATCACGTAGTCAAGGTCTCTTATCCTCTCTCAGACCAGTCTCTCCTCTGTTTCTCTCCATCAACATCGAGTCTGCTCTACTCACTAGCCATATTCCTCGCTCTCCTTCACCATGCATCGACACGCAAGCTACTCATATACCCAGGCCACCCCCACTACACATAGGTACTCAGGGACCAGCAGTGCCTTCAGTGCCAGTGCCAATCCCAATGAAGACTGGACAAAGATCTCGGATCTTGCGGAACGCAGAAGAATCCAGAATCGGATTGCTCAACGCAACTACCGTGAGTATCCGCCCTCCCCCGAAACAGGCAAGGCAGGGATCTGTGAATACTGACCGTTATTCAGGCAAGAAGCTAAAGAAGCGTCTCGAAGACCTTGAGCGAAGGGCTGCCTCAAGTTCCGCATCGCCTGAACAGCGACCTGCCGAGCTAGATCGATCAAGCTCACAGCCTCGCGAGGAGTTTTCATCGTCGAGCTCCACAGAATCCGTAGACCATCAGGAATACGGTCGTCGTACGCCAGAAATCCAAAACCAGTATTTACCGCATCACGAGGAGCGTGGCATGTTCTCTCACCAATATACGCGGCAATTGTCAACTTCTCCGCCACCATTCTCGTATTCAACGTACCCGGCACCTGACGCGGCTGCATACGCCCCGTATGCACAGCATGCCGCATATCACACATTGCCCACAACGACAACTCCGGACATGCCGATGTATACACCATACCTCCCACCACTGTCATCAGCGTATCCGACGACATTGCCCAGCCTTGTGCACCCCATGAAGGGCGATTTTTATGCCGAAGACGAGATCAGCCCGTTTAGCATGAGCTACGCCACGATGGCAGGAATCGATATTCCCGCACCGCACTACCAGGATTCCGATGCTCAAGTAAAACTCCCCACCAAACACTACTATGCCCACTAGTTCCCTGCTTTTCGAATTCACTCAATATTACTTTTCAACTGTCTTTCGTCGCCTTGCACCAGAGCCGCCCGCTGACCGCAAGAGTGGCAGACTCCGCCTCTTTCGGAATCTTTCGAAGCTTCTATAGCAGGGTCGCCGCCTGACTCATCGACATACCCGACAACCCCAGCCTCGATGCCGGGGACGCCCCCTCTTCACCTTCTATGACCGTGTTCTCCCGAGGATTGCTTGCGAAATTTTGCAGCTTCGGGAGAGGAGCCTGGTCAATGTAAATTACTTCACAATTCTTTTCTCGGTTTTTTTATAATGCATAGCGAGCGTCACGGTCGTTTTAAGGTCGCTTTGGTTGGGCGGAGTACAGCCGTTCGTTAAGGACTGAACAGCAGTCCATGTTGGACTTTTGATAGGAGCCTGGAGTTTAGGTGGCGTTACGGAAACGCCCTTTCGTTTTTGTTATTTGGGAGGATAGACTGCCACCTACCTCTCTTGGAGAATAAGGTATATTATGCATTTGGAGCACCGGCGGTACCGATGAAATGTATGGGGCGCGGTTGGTGACATGAATACTGAAATGAACACGATCAAATTTTTTGATTACACTTTGAATGGAATTCCTGCGAGTGAAATAAATGAAGCATGAAAACAGTCTCAATGAATTTGACCTGTACGTGACGCAATTATGTGAACATTAAATTCTTCTTAGGACTCCTGAGAGAATCACGTAGTGTAAACGACATAATACGACTCATGAAGTGACGTTCAATTAATTCTTAACAGCGATTTATATTGTGAAGTTGAAGTATGCTTTTAATCCACAGTTTGCGTTCGGCAAACGCCGAACACGTCCTTGACCGACACCACCATCTCTCCGACAAGCCACCCGACACTCCTGTTATGGCTCCCGCGCGGAAAAAATCGAATGTGGAAAAGGCTCGTCAGTATCTCTCTGGCGGTGCTGTCTTGCGCGAGGACTCCGACGATGAGCTAGGACTCGAGGATCATCCGTGGCAGTGGATATACGAAGACCAAGATGTCCAAAGCCGCAAGAACGACCGGTCTGTCACCCCGAGAAAGAGGAAAGCGTCATCATCTGCGACGGAGGGCCGCATTGTTGGTGCGCGAATGGGAAGCTTCCAATGCAGGGTAGGAGACACGGTTCTACTGAAAGCAGAGGGAAATCAAGCATGGGTTGGCATCATCTGTGACCTTTTTGACAGTGACGAGGAGGAGGAAGGGGAGGAGAAGATGGCCAAGTTTATGTGGTTCTCCTCTGAGGGAGAAATCCGCAACAAGAGCAAGAAGAGGGATGATTGTTTAGAGGTAAATTTCAGAGTAGGTCTATCGCTTGCATCTTTGCTGACGTCTGATAGAATGAACTCTATATCACAGCAGCCTTTGACAACAACCCTCTCACTACCATCAACGGCAAAGCGAATATTGTCTCACTCGAAACCTTCCACTCTAAATACCCCACCGGGCAGGTCAAGAAGTCTTCGAGGGACTATGGCAAGATATTTGTTTGTAGGAGAGGTTGTAATACACGGACAGCAACATACACGGAAGAGTTCAAATGGGAAGGTATTTACAATGGTGAAAAGGATATCCCATCCTTAACACAGCTCATTGAAAGCCAGACGAAGGCTACTCGGAAACGACAACCCCGCTCAAAGAAGGATGATAAAGATTTGGACGACTTTGTCATAGCAGACGACGACGATGAAGGTATTCCTAAAACTCCCAGAAAGCGCCGAAAGCTTAACGATGCTACGACACCAATATCTAAAAGAAAAGATCTTACACCCCGGAAATTCCTCACGCCAACGCATAGAAGGATCATCATAAAGAAGCCGTTAGAGTTTACTCCCCTGGGTACCCGTATTCTCTCTCCCCGTGCTCTATCGTCACCTTTTCAGATTGCACGCAACCAGCTCCATGTTTCGTCCGTCCCTGCCGCTCTCCCCTGCCGCGAGGAGGAATTCTCGACTGTCTATTCGCACCTCGAGGCTGCAATCACCGACGGCTCAGGTTCCTGCATCTACATTTCCGGAACGCCCGGAACGGGCAAAACTGCGACAGTACGCGAGGTTGTGGCGCAGCTTAACGCGTCAGTCATGGCAGAGGAACTAGATGATTTCATATTCGTGGAGATTAATGGCATGAAAGTCACGGATCCGCACCAATCCTATTCCCTATTATGGGAAGCATTGCGTGGCGACCGTGTTAGTCCCTCGCACGCGCTAGAGTTATTGGAACGCGAGTTCTCAACGCCGAGTCCCCGAAGAGTGCCTTGTGTCGTTCTAATGGACGAACTGGATCAGCTGGTCACTAAAAATCAGAGTGTTATGTATAACTTTTTTAACTGGCCAGGCTTACGACATAGTAGATTAATCGTGCTAGCTGTAGCGAACACCATGGATCTGCCGGAGCGAACGCTGAGCAACAAAATTAGTAGCCGCCTAGGTAAGCATGGATGCCGATCCTTTGTGCTTCAGCAATGCATAAATTCATATGTGCCAAACGAACGAGAAAATAACCTGCAGCAAAATCCTATCGATTCTATTGTAGGGCTAACACGTACATGCTTTCAGGCCTCACTCGCATCACATTCCCAGGCTATACGCATGATCAACTGATGCAAATTATTCAATCCCGGCTTGAGGGTGTGCCCGGCAATATTGTGCACCCCGATGCAGTGCAGTTTGCAGCTCGCAAGGTTGCGGCCGTAAGTGGGGACGCACGCCGTGCTCTCGACATCTGCAGACGTGCAGTAGAAATTGCTGAATCCGATGCCTTGGCCAGAGAATCCGACTCCACACCTACGACGCCAAGCAAAACAGGGCGAAACGTAAAGAACAAGGCTGTGTCGGGCGATACGGCGAATGGTAGTGCGCTACAGAAACGCACGGGGCTGGAGGCTCGTACCGGCATCGTGACGATTGCGACGATCAAACAGGCTATCAGTGAAGCCACCAGTAGTCCCCTGCAGCAGTACTTGCGGGCGCTGCCGCTGGCGTCGAAAATGTTCCTTGCAGCATTGTTAGCGAGGATTCGCAGGACGGGCATCGGCGAGGCTATGCTAGGTGACGTGATTGAGGAAGCGAAGCGCCTGGGTCTAATGAGCCAGCTTGAGCCGGTGCATCAGTACTTGCTTGCGGAGGATCGCGGGAGTGAAGGAGTGGGTACGAAGGAAGGGCAGACTCCTTCAAAGAAAACAGTGGGCAGGGGCACGAGGCAGGCAGATGGCAAGGTGGCAAGGGCGACAGGGCTAAGTGCTGCAGCCATCGAGCTGGCAGAAGCGGGGATTGTGGGGGTTGAAGCAAAGCGTGGTGAAAGGGTGGGACGCGTGAGGTTGGGTGTTGGAGACGAGGAGGTCCGATTGGCACTGGGGGACGACGAAGAGGTGAAGGGGTTAGGATTCGCAACTTGATTATATTGGCTCTTAGAGCTGGGTATGCTACTCTTGTGCTATAGGAAAAGATAATTGGTTCAAATTGCTCGTGATCGCTCCACCGGTTTCGTATTTTGCCTTTCGCACTTCGCCTTTTATTATCTCCGAGTGTGCTTGAAACATCGCACAGCGTCACAATTAGACGTGTTTAGGACCTCTGCCATCCCAACCGTGGTGTTTCGCTCCGGCGGTGTGCCTCTTTGTCGCCTGTTCGCCTGTTGCACGAAAGGCTGCGTAATGTTATCCGAATCGAAACTGAACATCGCGGCATACTTGTATTAACCAACACCAAAAACCTCGGCGCAATTTTTTAGAATTTCTGTCGCCCAAGGGTTGGTTTCCACTCTAGTGGATGCGTCTCCTCGGTGGCTTCGTCATCTGGCTTCCAGACTTTGATCGTTTTGTCGGTCTCACCGCAGATCAATCGCAGGCCAGTCCGGTCGAAAGTTGAACTCATAAGGCCCGCTTCAGCATCAAGAGAGCCGGGTTGGGCAATGCTATTCGAGGACTGAAAACGATGTCCTGTTTTCCAATCCCAGAAACCAATAGATCCGTCGTCGCCTCCGGAGAAGAGCACGTTATCTTCATTCACACTTAGCGTGTTGATGAGTGCATTATGCCCTTCGAAATTCTGCATGAAGGCACCCTCCGGACACTTCCATTGCTTGATTGACTGGGAACTTCCGCTGGCAAACGTAAATTCCTTTGGATGAATCGCCAGTGCTCGAACGCTCTTCTTGTGATGCGTAAGCACTCCCATCGTTTTGCCAGCCGCAAGATCCCACAATCGAATAGTAGAATCAAGGGAAGAGCTGATGACTTGGGGATCTGCCTCTTGACACTTTACGTCTGATACCGTCCCCTTGTGGCCACTGAGAACATGAATGTTGGTCCTTGTTCGCATATCCCAGACTCTTGCGACACCATCTCTTCCTCCAGTAACGAGGACGTCCAGAGTCGGATGTAAACTCAATGTGTACACGCCGCTCAGGTGGCCATGATAATGTCGAATAACTTTATTTGTCTCCAAATCCCAGCATTTCACCATCTTGTCTTCGCCGCAAGAGAATAAATATGGATGCCGTGGTGACACTGCTAACCCACGCACCGCAGAAATGTGACCCGTTAAAGTTAACTTGAGCGTCCCAGATGCTAGGTCCCAGATCTTAATAGTCCTGTCCGCAGCGCCACTCGCAAACCACTGATTGTCCGGTTCTACAGCCAGGCTCCTTACCCAGCCCATATGCCCGGATATTACTCGCATCACCTTCCACGGTGCATGCCACTCAGGCTTTAACTGCCGAACAGTATCCTTCCGCACAAGACTCGAAGATGGAATATTCCTTTGTGGTGTTGGTCCATTCGCATTTGGCGCGGCTCCATTTCCTCTTGCGCGAACAGTCAGAGCCATCGATGCGGCTGGTTTTGCCTGCTCTGACTGCTCTGATATTCCTTCGATCATCTTGCGCATCTTAGGATCAGAAGGCTGCTCCTCATTTGCGGTCTGGGTCTTATTCTTCTTCCTTCTCGCGGCAGCAGAAGCAGCGGCATTAGCTTGTTTTGCTGCTAATGCCGAAGGAAGCTCCCTAACGTCTTCATACTCGTTGTGTATCCTCGTGGCCACATTTATTCGGTCCGCAAGGTCTCTGGATGAGGAGCTCGTAGGTGATATTGAAAATGATTCATTAGATGTGTGTTCTAGGGCTGCCGGAGACGTGAAATCTGCAGCGAATATCTCTCTCGTTCGTTTTGCGGAGGTTCGAATGAGTTCCTGAGAAGTGCCTGTTAGACAGCCGACGTTTGTCATATTCTAAAGGACTTACAGCTGGACTAGAATTTGAATGCACAATGTCAGTCATTATAGTAAAAGAGTGGAATGCGTCGTAAAGTGATAGGTGGAGCGCGATTGTGAGGTCAATCGAACGCGATGCAATAACTTTTTGGCTTACTAGCGCACCGCAGAGCCGCATCTTTATGATATCAATCGCTATGACGGCTTGGCGTCTCCCTAATCTTCACCACGGCGCAACTAAATTTCATTGACTATACTATCGTTCACAATGTTGTATCTTTACTCGCATAATTTGTATTGTCAGAAGACATAAATTAATTTCAAGAAGGGAAGCCTAAGTCCTATTATCACCGCACCGTTCATGCATGGTTCAACACGTACAGTCGATTCTCCAAGATACGACAGAAAATGGTTCAACGCCTAAGCGGAACAGGAAATGCCATATTCAGAGCTTATATATATTAGTCGCTTCGGGGATACACCGTCCTCGTTATTTTCACATCGGTAAGAGTGGAATAGTCTTTATTCTCACTTTCCGTTTGATGCCTAATAACACCTCCCGAGGTGGCTAATGTGCCTATGATCTCTGCAACGCTCCCCGGGACTTCAAAAGGGTTTAAGAATACTCAAATAATTTTACATGTATCTAACCGGTCATCGGCGACGCTCCTTGACTCCTATCTCTGTAATCATTGTAAACCACTGTGAACCTGTAGTTAGATAGTGAAAAGATATATGGCCGGGTATATACCGTCAGCAGACTAATGAATTCAGGTGACTCAGTATCAAGGGCAACATCTCGCTCGCTGTTATTGTTGTAAACGTAATGTCCGTTCGAGTCATTGAGCAGATCTGTAACAACTACGCAATACACCAGCTTGCTAGGAGTATATTAATGCATGTAGGAGATACCGCCGCAAAGTTAGGCCTTATCCGCCCCACGGACTATTCGCTTACGCTCATAGTCCTACGCAGCTCAACGGAACACCGAGCTCAACGGAACACGAGCCCCACCATATGATTTTAAAGCCGTAGATTTCTACGTAGGCTATATATATATATAGAAATCCTTAGTGGAGCACCTTAAGCAATAGCCTAGCTACAATCCTGCCAAATATTACGAGTCTAAGGCCTCTACACGTTGTGTAGCGTCCTCCTTTGCCTGCTTCTTTACCGCACGTGTAGCCGCCCTACCTGCCTTCTCTGCTTCCTTTTGAACTCGTTGTAATACTTTAAGCCGTCCATCTACTATAGATATTAAGCCTCCCTTTTGGACAACCCGTTGGTTAGTCCTTTAACGCTTTACACGGGCACGTACTGCTGCCTATATTAAATATAGGTCCTCCTCTGCTAATAAGTAAAGCACGGCATTCTTCCTAGCGCTCTTATAAAGTATTAACAAAGGATTCCTTACCCTATTAGGCTGCTTAATAATAAAGCTGCGGACCTAGTTTATTATTATCTATAAGCTGCGCGGTGTATTAGGCGTCCGTGGCACTATAGGTTGTGGCCGCGGTAGTTATAGTATTGTAGGTGGCGGCGTAGATGGACGTACCATAGCTGTTTAACGTCGTAATCTGGTTAATATAACCTTAGGATTGTATAAAATAAGGCCAGTCTTTGCCTATCCTAATAAAATAAATAAGGATTTAAATGTAGTTATACGAATTTGGTGTAGAGCGTGGAGGAATTTAACAGTATTAAAGTTTGTGCAGCCTATTCGCACAGCTATCTTAATAGCCTGTCTATAGTAGTGCTTAAAAGGCTAAAAGAGAATAATATTGAGCGGTTATAGAAAGTGGCTCGTATAGGGCGGAATAGCTAATAGATAGATGTTTTTCTCCTTATAATATTCTATAAATTCCTTTATAAGGTGTAAACCATAGCTATTTAGTAATAGCAGCTAATACGCACCTATCTATTAAGTAGCGCTTTGCCTATTAAAGTGCTAAATTCAATTAAACGCGAGGTCGTTATTTAAATAGCCTTTAGTTTAAGCGCCTAGTATATAGTTACCAGGTATACTTATATTATTAAGGTGCTAATATATAATTTATTAGCCCTTAATAATAACTGCTGGAGTAAGTATAACTCTATTACTAGATATAGCCTCTAATACTAACGCGAAATCGCGATTTGTCTTGCTGGCTAAGTATATCCTCTTAGTGTCTAATATACGCGTAATTATTTACTAGCTGCTACCAATTCTAATATAAAATCTAGACTTATTAAAGTTATATTCATCGCATAGTAGAATACCCTATTGCTCCTTCGTATTCCTATATAAAGTATACTATTCCTATATCGCGATAGGATTGTTTATAGTAGCTTAATTAATCTTTATAGGCTTCTGCTTAACCTTATATACTATTAGGTTTCATTTTATTACAGACGCTTTAAGTACAATGTTACGACTACTTGGAGAGGAGTCGGAAGAAGCTAGTTGGTTAATACAAGCACGGTCTAGTATAGAGCCAGTGGAACCATGTGACGAGAAATGGTAAGTAAGTTATATAACGTGCTATATAAGGAACGTGGAGAACGAACGGAACGTACATACCTTACGTACCTTACGTATATTATATATAAGAAGGATTTTATAGAAGTACAGTTGTATATTTAAGGACCCTTAGTCCCTACCTAGATAGTTCCTTCCTTGTAGTAATTCTTAGAATACAATTAAAGTTAATCTGTTAGGCAACTACTCCACCAGTTATTATTACGTTATTAACTTTACGTATTACCTATATACCTAGCCTAATAACAGGACCCATTATAGTACTTACTATAAGGTTCCGTTACATAATTACTACCTAGTTATAGTATTAAAAGTTAAATAATATACCACTAAAAGCAGCCACTATAACGCCATTGACGGCGGCAACTACTTTAAGGTTAGGAGGTAACACTAGTATAGCAGATACTAACTTATAACAACCTATAACGGTCAGACAACTATAGGAAATAGTTAACTAGTTAATAGAAAATAATACAGCACTTAAATAAAGGATTAATAAGATAGGAGCAGCAAAGGTTAAGTTACTATTAATTAAGAGATTCTTAGGAGAGAGATTAAAGCTTAAAGGATTCCTTATGTAAATATACTTTAAGGTTATACAAGAGGGAGCAAAGCTGGTAACACTTATAGATTAAATAGCGTATATAGGATTATTCTTATTAGAAAGAGCACTTAAATAGTTTAAGCCTTACCTTATAGAGATATAAGTAAATAGAATAATAATAACGAACTAAAAAGTATAGTTTATATTCTTAAGCTAGAATAGATTTGTAGAGCGACTTATATAGATATTTGGAGACCTAAAGGCAATGGCCATAGCAGAAAGAAAGCTTTAAGACATTATATAATAAACCTTAGCCATTAAATATATAACGTAGTTCTAAACGCTAGTAATATAAGTTAAGTAGAATAATAAGGCGCTTATGGCATAGTATAGATAGGGACTTAAGGCTAAAGTCTAGGACGTAATTATTCTAATAGAAAATGCGGATACCCTAAGGGAACTAATAGATTAAGCGATAAAGATTAACAATAGGATCTACTAAAGGGAATAGACTAAGAGAGGTTAGGATAGAGTTCTATAGTTATATAAGGCGTAAAGTACGCATTAACTAAAGCTAAGTTAGAAACTATAGTATAGCGCAGAGCTAATAGACCTAAGCGGTACCAAAGAAGCCTATAAGAGATGGAGTAAGATACTATAGAAACTAAGAGGATAAGGATTAGGAGATTAAAGGTCTAAAAAGCAAAGGCCGAATTAGGGATCTTAGTAGCAGAAGATATTTAGGCAGACTCTATAACAAGAAAGATGGTTTAAAGAGGGAGCTTATATAAATTGCGGAAAATAGGGTTATTTTACTAGAGATTGTAAAGATAGTTAGAGTTACTATATAATAAAGGGAACTGGATTAGTAGACGGCATATACGTATAGAGGGATAATAATACACTATAAGGAACAAAGGATTATTTAATTAACCATTTTATGTTTTATTATAATAACGCGTGCTAAATTCATAAAGATGCTAAGTATAGCGTAAGCTATTAGCTATAGGAACCTAGTTTAGAGAAACTAAGAGCTACCTAAGACTATAAAGAGCAAGATAGGCTCTATAAATGCGACAAAGATCTAATAGCAACTTTTAGTACAGTGTCAATAAGGCAGTATTTAGAAAGGGACTTTAGGAAAAATCTATTTAGCAATATCAAGAAAGAAGATCTTAAGACATTAGTATTAGAAGTAGAGACTAAGATCGCTACAAAGTAAGGTTTAGTAACGGGTATTATAACACTATTAGATACGGCATCTATCGCTTTATAAGACGGCAGGAGTAGTATTTAAAAGAGATTAAGCAAGCAGACGACTGCTAGTGCTAGCTTACTACTTAATAAAGGTAAAAGGCCAAAGGCTTAAGATTCTTAAGACGAGATAAGAGAGATCTAAGATTCTATAGATAGGATGAGAATAGCTTAAGAACCTATAACGGATGAAAACCGATAAAGTAGGGCAGTAGCTTAGTTTAAAGACATACGAATAAGCTTAGGACAGAGTTTCCCACAGGCATCAGACTCTTAAGACGAGATAGATAAGATTTAAGATTCTTAAGACGAGATAAGAATACTACAGACGCCTAGTTAGACTAAGGCGGGAGCCAAGCTTAAGTTAAAAGTAAGCTTAGGATTAAAAAATCTAAGGGACTAAGAATTCGGAGTACAAATAAGGACACCCACAGGTAAGAGGTAAGGAGCTTCTTTATAGACTAGAGAATCTATAATATAGGCAGTAGTTAGACTAGGAGACAGATATATAGACCTAGAGGACTTACTAGTTAAATATAGTGTTTAGCCTAAAGATTAAAAAGTTAATACCAAGATTAAGAAGTATAAAGACTTTAAGGATTTACTTATAAGACGCGAAAGAAAAGAAACTATAAAGGAATTTAAAGCGAGAATTACCTTATAGTAAGAGCAGAAACTAGATAAAAGATCTAGTTTACTAGGTTATATAAGGGACAGAGCGCTAGTATAAAGAATTACTAATAGGCCGAGAGCAGGCACACTAAGAGCTAAGTGGCTTACTAAACTAGAATAAGAAGAGGATTTAGAAATCTTAACTAGATTTAAAGAATAATATATAAAAGGCTATTATAATGCAGTAATAAGAAGATACTTCCTTACGGATAAAGCGTATATACTTAAGCAGCTATACTAAAAGTGGTATAAGCAGCGATATAACGATAAGTAGGAAGATTTCTATATATAGTTAGATAAAAAAGTTATCTAAGACCACCCAATCACAAAAAAGGCTATAACTTATATTAAAGGGGCCTTAATTATAACGTTAAAGGATCTAAAGGAGTAATTAGAGGACTAGAGAAGCGAAAGATAAATCTTAGTACCTGCAAATAAAGTTGCGACGCTTAGATTAACATAAGAAAGGTTTAAACTTAAGGATAAAGATAAGCTAAGAGTTAACTTAAGACACTAAGTATATTATATACTATTATAGATAGCATGCGTAGATAATGTGTGTAATATATATAAAGCACCTAAGAATAAAAATTAGAAGTATCTAATAAGGATATATTAGATAACGGATAAGGCGAAATATTAAAATATTAAGTATATATATAGTTAGCACCTAGTAGAAGTTTAAGAATAAGGGGACTTAATACTTTAACCAGGAAGATTCCTTACGGAAGAATACCTAGATAGATAATAGTGGTGGGAATGTCTAGAGAATACCTATTTATAGTATATTAAAGACAAAAAGTAAACTAAGTATTAGCCTAAGTTAGACCAAGTATAAACAGGATCTAGTAGCCATTAATTAGGAAAAGTAGAGGCCTACGGGACTAGAGGGAGCCAGTAGTAGAGCTTTAGACCCTTAAAGGAATTTAAGGAAAATACCTAAATTTATAAGTTAAATAGTAAGATTAATAGTTTAAAGTATTAATAGATAGTAGAGTAATAAGGAACCATATCTTATTAGCAGCAGTTAAAAAAATAGGACTACTATATAGGAGAAAGGAGTACCTATATTTATTAGTAACAATTTTAGGAGATCTAATAGCCTATAGAGATAGCATTATTAATCTCAAAATAGGACCTATTTAGTTAACTATTAAAGGAAAATAAATTCGGATATCTTTTAATATCCTACTATTAGGGAAGGATAAGGCGATACTAGGGATACCTTAGTTATAGGAGTATAATCCAAAGATTAATTAGGTTATAGGTTAAGTTAATATTAGAGATACTTAACACCGTAAGATATAATAATAAGCCAAGTTAGTATAGTACTAAGTAGGAGCGACCTATAAAGAAATAGAAAAAGGGCTAAGCCATATACTAAAGAAATACTATAAGTACGGCAAGAGACTATAGTTACTAGAGAGTAAAAAGCTGTTAGAGTATATAGTATAGGACTATAAGATAGAATTAGAACTAGGAATAAGTCTAAGGTTCTTTCCAATCTATAAGCTTACTAAAGAAGAAGGTAGAGCATTAAAAGAGTTTATCTAGGAGAACTTATAAAAGGGATATATTAGACTATTATAATTATTAGCGGGTTATCTAGTACTGTTTATACTAAAGAAGAATGGCAAGCTAAGACTATATATTAACTATAGATAGTTAAATAACATTACTAGAAAGAATAAGTATCCTTTACCCTTAATTAGCGAAATCTAAGATAGGATAGGCAACGCGCAAATCTTTATAAAGATAGATCTGAGATAGGCATACCATTAGATTAGAATTAAAAAAGGTAATAAATAGAAGGCAGCCTTTAGGTTAAAGAAAGGACTATATAAACTATTAGTTATGCAATTTAGGCTTATAAATATACTAGCAACGTTCTAAAAGCAAATTAATAATATATTAGGAGAACACTTAGATGAATTTATTATAGTATACCTTAACGATATTATTATCTACTTAATAACTAAGGAAGAACACGGGGAATACGTTAAATGGGTCTTAAAGAGACTATAAGAAGAATAGATGCTAGTAGCAATTAAGAAATGCGAGTTCTTTACTAAGAAGACAGATTTCGTTAGATTTATTATTAAACTAGGCCAACTTAGCATAGATCTAAAGAAGATTAAGGCTATAGTAAATTAGCAAGAACTAGAGAACGTTACGCAGTTAAGATTGTTCTTAGGGTTTTGTAATTACTATAAAAGGTTTATAGCGCAATAGTTAAAGGACATTAAGCTATTTACGCGGTTAATAAAGAAAGAAGAACTATAGGTATAGGGGAAGAAATAATAAGAACTATTTAAGAAAGTTAAAGAGTTATTTACCTAAGAGCTAATTCTTAAGATCTATTAACCAGGACTAGAGACGGTTGTTAAGATAAATGTATTAGACTTTATACTAGGGGCATGCTTTATATAAAAGCATCTAAATAAATAGTACCTAGTGGCGTATTATAGTCGAAAGATAACACTACTAGAGTTAAACTATAACATCTACAATAAGGAGTTATTAGGTATAGTTATAGCACTAAAAAAATAGAGAGCATTCTTATAAGGTATAGAAAAACTATTTATAATTAAGATAGATTATAAAAACCTAATAGGATTCCTAACGATAAAGGAACTTAACTAAAGATAGGTTAGATAGGTAGAGATACTTATAGAATACTATTTTAAGATTTAGTATACTAAGGGTATAGATAACATAAGGGCAGACGCTCTAAGTTAAAAAGCTAAACTATAAAATGACGAGAAGCTATTAGGGGCTTTATTGCGAAAAGATATAAATAGATTAATTAGGTACAATTATCCAAAAATTATAGTAACTTAGAAAGAATTAGAGAAAATTTATAAGTTACTAAAAAGCTTTTAGGCATAAAGAATTCTAGAAGCATAACTAGAAGATCTATAGTCGGATATATATGGAAACTAAAAAGCGAAGTATATCCTAAAGAGCATAGTAGAGTAATTTATAGAAGAATTTTATAAAGGACTAACCTAAGGACACAACGGAGCTATAGGCTTAGTATTAAGACTCTAGAAGGAGTATATTATTAACGGAATCTAGAGGATAGCTAGAAAGGTCACTAGAGAGTATCTAGATTACTAAAGGAATAAACTAATAAGGCATAAGCTATATAGAGGGCTATAACCTATTAAAATACTAAAGAGACCATAGGAGGTTATATTATGGGACTTTATTATTAAGTTACTAAAATTAAGAGATCCTATTACCGGACGAGATTATAATATAATCTTAGTAATAGTAGACAAGCTTATAAAGTGGGGATACTTTATAGCATGCATAGAAGAAATATTAGCGGAAGATATCGCTAGAATCTATATTAAGGAAGTGTTTGCAAAATACGGAGTACTAAGTAAGATTATATTAGATAGAGATCCAAGATTTATAGCAGTATTTTAGGAGGTATTCTTAGTAGAGTAAGGAGTTTAAGCAGCAACTTTTACCGTATATTATCCGCAGACAGACGGTTAAACGGAAAGATTAAACTAGACACTAGAACAGTATTTAAGACACTATATTAATTACGCACAGAATAATTAGGTATCACTATTACTAATTACACAGTTTATATATAATGCAACACCACAAAAAAAAATAGGTATGTCACTATTTAAGGCAAATTATAGATATAAGCTAAGAATATCGCTATTGCTATAATAAGTAAAGAAGACAAGTAGTACAGCTAAGTAAAGAATAGAGATATTAATAAATCTTTATAAGAACCTTACGGAAATAGCTAAGGTAGTATAGTAAAGAATAAAGAAATACTATAATACTAAGAGATCTAAGGGACTAGATCTTAAGGAGGGAGATAAAGTATAGCTACTATATAAATTTTTTAAAAGTTAATAACTAAGTAAGAAGTTGGACTATATTAGACTAAGACCTTTTAAAATTAGTTAGAGGATTTCACCGGTTACGTTTAAGTTAAACCTACTAGCCAAGATAAAAATCTACCCTATATAATATATCGCAATACTAAAGCCAGCATACGGGAATATTAAGCCACTAGTTTATAAAGTAGACATATATAGAGGATAAGAAGAGGATAAATAGTAAGTTTTAAAGATCGTTAGTTATAAGGACATTAATAATAAAATATAGTATAAGGTTAAGTAAATAGGCTATAATAAGACTACCTAGGAACTACTAAAGAATTTAAAGAACGCTATAGGAAAGGTATAGGAGTATTAAAAGAGAATAGGTTAGGTAATATTAAAGAAGGATTACTAAAGAATAAGTTACCTAAGGGGGACCTAGGAAGAGCGATTGCTAAACTACTTAGAGTTATTTCCTTTACTATTAGAAGAGAATCTATTCTTTTATTACTAAGTTCCTATAGACCTTATTCTATAAGCTTCTACTTCTTAAAATAAACCTTCTTATAAACTTTCTTAAGATGGAGGAGATAAGTAGATATAGTAATACGGGCCTTTAGAGCCTTCTACTCTATATCCTAAAAACATTCTAACTTAATAAGGGCTTAAGTTAGCTTACTATCTAGATAAGCAGCGGTAGATTAAATATAAAACCCTATAATAAATTACTTAGGGAACTTAAAGACTATTAAGAGTCATAAAACGCGTATACTTAGCGTTAGTAGAAGAGCGAACGTCGTAGGATAAACAAATATTCGCTTTAGTATACTCCGAATAAGAGGAGGGTTACTAAGATAAAGGACTCGCCAGCGTAACGCAAACTAACCCCTCTTTCACATAACGAGAATATAAAGATAGCATAATTTTACCTAGTAATAGTATTACAGCAACAGTACGGGCGCATCGTTGCGCGTATAAAGAAGAAGAGGCTTTAGGTATTATAAGTAACGATATTAATCAAATTAATTAGACGGATATTACACCTCTAGTAAACGACTTAGAGATATTAGGAATCTTTAAGGACGAAGATAAGGAGGAGGGAGATAGTGTTATAGACGCTTTAAGTACAATATTACAACTACTTAGAGAGGAGTTAGAAGAAGCTAGTTGGTTAATATAAGCACGGTCTAGTATAGAGCTAGTGGAACTATATAACGAGGAATGGTAAGTAAGTTATATAACGTGCTACGTAAGGAACGTGGAGAACGAACGAAACGTACGTACCTTACGTACCTCACGTATATTACGTACAAGAAGGATTTTATAGGAGTACGGTTGTATATTTAAGGACCCTTAGTCCCTACCTAGATAGTTCCTTTCTTGTAGTAATTCTTAGAATATAATTAGAGTTAATCTATTAGGCAACCACTCCACTAGTTGTTATTACGTTGTTGACTTTACGCATCACCTACACACCTAGCCCAATAACAGGACCTATCGTAGTACTTGCTACAAGGTTCCGTTACACGTTTAAGGAATCTCTTGGTCTAGTTACGTCTAAGAGTAGGTAGTTCGGTGCCGTTAGGCGCATGGAGCTTAAGGATACGCTGCGCGCAATTATGGACCTGGTGGAATAGCGCGCCGACTCTAAGGCGGTCTATTTAATCGATATAGGATAGGAGCATAGCCTCCTAGTGTTAATTAAGCATCCTATTACTGCTAGGCCTCTATATCTTACTCTTAATACCATTAACGCGGTTATAGATACGTTTAAACGGCGCGTTATATAGGCGGGCTGCCAATTAAATATTAGGTGTTTCCATACGTGATAACTCACGAAGTGCATCTTACACGCGTATCTCAATAATTTCAGATTCTATAGGCATGGTTGTGGTGATTTAATTGTATAAGGAAATAGGTAAGGCTTGATCTTAGGCTCGTGTTCCGTTGAGCTCGGTGTTCCGTTGAGCTGCGTAGGACTATGAGCGTAAGCGAATAGTCCGTGGGGCGGATAGTGGGAGCTTCGTGAGACGTCCGCTCATCTTTGACATTTTATTTTAGGGGAGAGGCTGACAAGTAACGTAGAATCATCTAAGATGCAGTACCATGAGCTAATGGGATTACTCCTTTTATCGATTTTAGTGATCTCCGCTTTATACGCAGGTGGTCGTTTTGCAAACATGGGCTCATCAATCTTCAACTTCGCAGAACTGTGAAAAACATCCAGTACCACGAAACTGCCGAGGCTAGGTTCCAGAAGCATCCATCCGTGTTCTGCGACTGGCCAAAGGCGTCCTGGAGCGCTCAGATTTTCATCATGGACATTCCCGTAACCCCTATGGATTCAGTAAGTCGGACTTCTTTCCTTATAGTTGCCTCCAGATTGGATATCATACAGGGACGGTCGACTGCGACTTTCTTAACCGGTTTCCCGCTATTTTCTACTCAAGAGCTGAAAAATATTCTGGGAAGATATGTCCCTTTCAGTAACTGCCGTGGCGGGAGAACGCCGATTCCTCGACCAGTAATGCTGGCTTTTTAAGGTTGTTGGGGTAGCTTGACGAAGTGCCGAGATGTGATGTAGGTGATATCGTGCTTTATCAATGGCATAGTTGCTAGGTGCTTCGTTAATTATCACACTCCTTGAAAGATGGATTATCCAATCCTAGGACTTCAATGGAATGGGATGGTGAGGCTCACTCCAAACCACCACGATGATTTACTACCTCCAAGTTTTCGGTCCTCGAAGACTCCAGAATTGTTTGGAAATTGCTCGTAGTAATCAATCATCATCAGATTGGTGGTTTCTTTTTTTGAAGGATATCTGTTACGTGATACTTCGGCTTCTGGCATAGAATGCTTTGCGACGACCGTATAACGGTCCTCGGATTCTTCTAGTGTCTCACAGGATCAGCAAATCATAGAGACAAGGTAGTGCTCGCAGTTTACGAACGTCTAGCCTGCGTGGAGGGTCTCAATACTTGCGTTCAATTGCTGGTATCTTTTCAAGAGGCAGCTGACGGCGTTCCGAGACCTCAATTAAGACACTGAAAATGGCCTAACAGATAGTTTCATCTCGCTCTCATCGTCCAAAGCCGTATCGACTGAGTGAGCTTTTCAGGAGCCAAGCTCGTGCCTTTTTTAAGAGAAATTCGGAGCAAAATAGCTAGCATTGGAGTACGAGAGAACTGACCAATATTTCTCATTCTTAAGACCTAGCAGCAAGAGAGGTGCGTGGCAAAGCTATCCCTGATAACCATTCCGCGATATTTGAAGCCGTTCTCCATATCCCATTACAGCCCTGGAGTGACAGTGGAGCTATAGGTTGGAAGTGGATGTAGGGAAGACCAGACATGGTAAAAATCTCAGCTGTTTCATCTAACGAACTCTGCGGATGGTTAACCTCTTAATCAAATGAGTGTTGCAGCATGAATAAGATTTGGTTACATCATTGTTTTGTTTGTTTTGTTTTATCGATATATTTGGTGTTTCATCTTCCGCTTCAGGGTCAAAGGTAAACCATTATAGGTTTGATATTAAAATTGTGGGAGAGAATCTGCGAGCCTGGGAAGATTTCAGGAACCTTTTTCGATTGCTCGTCTCCTATAGAAAGAAACTTGAGTCATTCCCATTGACAATGTCTGGACGATTTTAGGAGCGATTTTTACGACGACGGTCTTCCACTCTTATCGGATCAGATGCAACATTTCAGCAATTGGCCTCTGGGCCCGTCGCAAGCATCTTAATACCATGTGCCTGCAGATAGGGGCGCTCATCTTATTATTCTTAGTCCTAGCACTTAGAGCTCCGGCGAATCCTCCGCAACATTTCCAGCTTCCAGACGCTGTGCCCCATGCCTGCCGCTGTCGGCCGTGCATGTACAACCGAGGAAGAGCTTTTCAATCCAGCACGACCTAGATTGACCAACACGATCCTTCTCCAATGCGCAAGCCTATTTCCGAGATTCTGTGAAGAGTTCTCAAGGAGGAAGGGCTGCGATCTTTAGCCTGAGCTGGAAACGTGGCAAGGGGAATGTAAAATTAAAATCGTCATGCATGATGCAGGTACCCTCCAGCATACACTGATCCCTTCCTTGGAAGTAGGGCATGCACGAGCGCATCCAGAAGCCTGCCAGTCGCCCGATCTATGCAACAAGAGTGTACCCTTTGCTGTCACGCAGCGGCGCAAATATTAAACAACGATTCCAACAGTCAGGCGACTCCGACAAGAGCCCGTTTCTGAATCGAAGTCTGCGTCTGGCATAGCTCGTTCCGTGCTCTCGGCAAGAGGGAAGTATTCCACCGCCTGTATATATCGGACAGGATCCGGGCAGTAACTCTTGGCAGTAACTTTACTGCCCGAATCTTTTGATCAGCGGCGGCCCAGCAGGCGGTAAAGGTAGCCAAGGCACTACTCGGGCACCTATTTTACTAGTAAAAGCCATATAAATGCAATGTTTACCAATACTCCCCCACCCCTACATGCCCCGCAAGCTGCTGCATGATTAAATGAAGGTGCACGTACTTCTATCATCTATATTCACTCTTTCTTGTGCTTTACGCGTTTTTCCCTACGCGTCTCTCTCTTCTACGCGTCTCTCTCTTCTACGCGTCTCTCTCTCTCCACACATCTCTCTCTATACATCTCCCTTTTTATATAAGAGAGGCACGGGCGAGACATGGGCAGCAGAGCCACGAGCAAAGCCACGAGCAAAGCCACGAGTAGAGGCGTTAGTAGAGGCACGAGTAGAGCCACAAGTAGAGGCACGAGCGGAGATATGAGTACAGCCTGTACGAGCTTCGGCTCCCCCCCCCCAAAGCGCGCGCAGCGGTACACATACACGTAATTTCGCTTTCTTGCACACTAGAGAACTTTAAGTTTAACTCCTACGATTAAGCTTAAAAATTAGAGACTTTACCTCTCTTGTAAGTGCATAGTGTCTACGCTGGATGGTGCACTCAACTAATTGTTAGCGAAATTGCGTGTGTACCGCTGCGCGCGCTGAGGGGGGGAAGCCGAAGCTCGTACAGGCTGTAGAGCCACGGGCAGAGCCACAAGTAGAGCCACGAGTAGAGCCATGAGCCGAGGTAGGTATAGAGGTGCGAGGCGTTAAGGTAGAAAGGGGTGTCTAGAAGGGGAATGTTAAAGCCAAGCCTTAATTTACCCCTGTAGATCAACTGCGCACTGTTCATCTAGACCCACCGACCCACTTTCCTATCTAGACTGCCCCCCTTACTTCTCTCTTTACTTCTCTCCCTCTGCTCGTGGCCCTATTCGTGGCTCTACTAGTGGCTCTACTCGTCGCTGTCGTGGCTCTGCTCGTGGCTCCGCTCGTGGCTCTGCTCGTGGCTCTACCCGTGTCTCCTTGCGTCTCCTTGTGCGTTTCTTGCACGTCCTGTGAGGGGCTAGGTAGAGAGGTGTAAAGACAGACGCGGACATAAAGACGTAAAGACGCGGAGATATAAAGGCGTAGAGGCGTAGAGGTGCAGAAGCGTAGAGGCGTAGGGAGAGGCGTAGGGAGAGGCGCAAAGGGGTAGACCCTACTAAATTAAGCTACGACTCTAAAAAATAAGCTCTAAGCCACTATTTTTGCACCGGCAGAATGAAACTTGGCAGAAGATTCGGGCAGTAAAGTTACTGCCAAGAGTTACTGCCCGGATCCTGTCCGTGTATATATATGCAGCTGTGCCACGAGTAACTTTTCTTCGTCATCTTCTCGACCGTCTCTTTCAGTGTCAGTAGTTCTTTTTATGGAATCATTCTTTCTGTCAAACACTGAGCGACACGTTTAACACTCTGGTTCGGGGATGCATAACGAAAGACTCTGGTTTTGACGGTTGAGAAAGACCACTGGTGGGTGACAGCGGGATCCCCCGGGTTCGACTGACAGGGTCAGGCAACGGCTTTTTATAGTGCCCGTCGATTTCGGGCAGATTTCCCGAGCATCAGCCAATCCGCGGTGGTGGGTGGTAGTGGCGTTCTGGGGAAGCAAGCTTACTCCTCTTCTAGTGCCTCGGCCGTCCACTAACACCATGGGCTCCGCCGTTGGCCTGTAGCCTCAACGTAACATCTCCTAGTGCCAGCCAATAGTTGCTCTTCTCTGGGCAATTAACGTTCTCTTGTTCTCCATTAATCTTGAGGCAATTGCTCCTCATTTCGCCGTTTTGCAGGGATCACAGCCTATTTCCAGGAGAGGGCTTGCCAAGCCCCTCATATTACCGCAGCCGAAGATTCAAGAGCGGCATTTGCATTTGTCCAGCACTTTGCGACAGACTGCATGTGACACCGAAGCTACAGCTCCCCTGAATTCCCCAGTGCCGCACCCGACTGCATATAAGGCCATGACTGTTCCACTTTCACAAGCATAGCACATCCAAAGTCTCAACCTACAGTCGTTTCTTCCACTAGATTCTGTACTATATCAACTAGTCTGTCAATCGCTCGCTCTACACCCCTCATCAAAAAACCTAACCACACAATCAAAATGAGGACTTCATTCGCCGTAATTGCCTTTGCTTTGGCCTCCGTTGCCACCTCCCAGCTTGCTAATATCCCTAGCTGCGCTGTAAGTTAACCACAGGCAAAATCGGGTAGTAGAGCTTGCTTCAACCACTGGTCATTTACTAATGTAGCTTCTCACAGTTGAATTGCTTCGTTAGCGCCCTCACCACTGATGGCTGCTCCGGTCTCACCGACTTCGCTTGCCACTGCAAGAAGACTGATTTGATTCCGTCTGTTACTCCTTGCGTTCAGGCAGCTTGCTCTGCTGCCGACCAAGCTAGTATGTCGAAACCCATTCTCACCATTCCAAACCATATGCTAATCTGCAATGTGCAGAGGTCATCACCGCTGTCGAGGGAACCTGCGCCTCTGCCGGCGTCACTATTAGCGTCGCCCCAGCCACCTCTGCAGCTCCTGCTTCATCTAGCGTTGTCACCTCTTCCACTCCTGAGGTTAGCTCTACCCCGGTTGCTTCCTCTGCTCCGGCCGGCTACTCTCCCGCTGCCGTGACCCCATCAGCAACTTCTTCCGCTGTTGTCACCTCCCTTGCCGGCACTGGAACACTCATCACTGCCTCCAGCAACGGCACCGTCACGACCGCCTCCACACCGACTTCCTTTACCGGTGCTGCCGCCCAGGTCACCCAAGCCGCTGGTATCGTCGTCGCTGCCTTGGCTCTTGCGGCTGCTTTGTAAATTTCTTCATCCCTGAACGTGTATGCTCGCTGCCTGTCCCAGGCGGCACCAATGTCATTTATGCAACGGATTTACGGTAATCTGGGATCGGGCGGGGAGCCATCTGTTTATCTGAGCCTTTCCAAAATAGCATAGAGGTGCAGAGGGGTAATGTAATGTCTGGGGCGGTGGGTGATTGCAGGGAAGGAGCGCAGAATGGGAGTGTGGTCCTGTAGTATAGTGTTCAGGGAACAACTACTATCGTGCTGATTTGTTGTTCTGTATGATTGATCACCATGTGTTTTTGCCTCACGGTTCAAAGCCAGAATACCGAGTCCAATTGTGCTTGCTTCATCTTAGAGACTACGGAGAACGACCCTAAGAAGTACCCAGCACCATCATCAGATTCACCTTCTCGTTTCTGATTGATGATGAAGGGGAATTACTCAGGTCGATCTCCTCCAAAAAAAGCTGTATTCGAGCGCCATGGCATATAGCACCAGTGCACAACGATGGGTTCTCGCTACCTTGTGTTGCACCATCAGATCCAAGCATCCCCTAACATTCATCTGATCAGGGTCAGCCATGTCGAACAACACTTGTCACACTCTTCGCACGTACCTAATACCTGACACTCCATAACTTGACGCTTCCAAGACTGTGGAGGCCAAGGGGCTGGGGGCAATGAATGGCCATGACAACCTCGGCTTATAATCTTCTGAAACTCGAAGTCGTTATTCTGCGACGCTGGCCAGAGCTTCATTCTTATTTAAACGGTTGTGGGACGCCACCGGCGCCTCAGGCTTTGCGCAATCGACGATCCCTGATCAAGCCATGTTTCCAGGGGAACGAGTGGTGGTCCAAGAGCTCATGGCTTCAGCATGTTTCTTCTAGGCCACGTCATAAGCGGCCGTGCGGTTCAGAGCTTGTCAACAGGTGTGAAACTCATTGTGTCTTACCTCCTGATCTTTTTGAAAAAACTCCAGACCATTTTTGTTTTGGCATTATTTCGTCTGTTGCTTCAGTGCGAAAATCAGAGCACACCAATACTGGTGACAACACTGCGAGTGACTACAGCCGTTCTTATGTAGCCGGGCCTTCTACCTGAGAACACTTTCTCTTACGACACGTCGATTTCACTATAAATCTAATGTCGCGCTGTAGTCTTCGCTGGTTTAAAATTCTTGGGTTTCTACCTCTCTCTAAGTGTCTTCAGGACCATAAAATAAGATACGGAATGCTCATACTATCTACAGGATCTCTGGTCGAGCCCGTTGTTACCTCTAACATTTCCCTTCCTTTTTGTTGGCTAACTACTTACAATTGCTTCATGGTTAGCTTATGGAAGCGTTGCAACTAATGCTTTTAACGACGGAGAGCTGATATGGTATTTGGGTATTCTTTTACCTGATTGGCTGGTGCGTATTCCAGGCCCGATTCGTCCTAGTGGATTTCTCCCTTCATATCGTTTCCACATCCACTCTCCTCATCGACACGTAACCCTAAGACGATCGAGGACGATACTACAGGATTTTTAGGCATTAGTATTCCACTCTGAGCCTCTTATCTAACTCGGCCTGAGGCGTTGATTGGTTCTTCCGTATTCAATTTCCAGAACGGTACTTTCTAAAACCCCTCCCGTCTCCCTGGTGGCCCATTTTTCCTTCATCAACTACGTAGCTATGCTTCTTATTCCAATTTTGGCGCATGGTTTTTCGCGAGTTCGAACTTCTAGGCTGCTCTATGAGTCCGTGAATGGTACTTGAATACGACTGAACGCGTCGCTCTTCCGTACTTAAGATGTCCTTTTCCCATTCATCTTTGCCCTCATGTCCCCTTCATCAAAAGTTCCATTTCCATCATTTTAAGCCTAAGCCATGTCTACCACTACATCAGGCGTGCCGATAAACACAAATATACCTACCGATGATTGCACACTTAGCACCTGCTCCATAGAGCAGGCTCAGCTATTGTATGACCCTACATTGGCTGGCAATGCATTATTTCTCGGCCTTTTCAGCCTATTTATGGCACTGCAGCTGATTGCAGGCATTTACTACCGCACCTGGGGATATCTCGTTGGGATGTTCTGCGGCTTGGCCCTGGAAATTATTGGGTATCTAGGCAGAGTCCAAATGCACTTCAATCCTTTTCTGAGCAACCCTTTTATGATGTGAGTTTATCCCCTATGTTAGTCACATTTTCATTTGGCCTATGCCACGCCATCAGTGTAGGAACATAAAGTAGAATATATGCAAATTTGAGCTGGATATTCACAGCTCTTTCGATAGCTAACCCATCCAGGTACCTGATATGTATTACCATTGCTCCTGTATTTATCACAGCATCGATCTACCTCTGCCTCGCCCGGATCATCGTCGTATATGGCGAACACCTATCGAGGTTCCGGGCCCGGTTCTACACCATCACCTTTATTATTTGGTAAAATTCTCTCTCCCAAGAGCTACATTTCCCACAAATGCTAATATTCATTCTAAGTGACTTCGTTTCGTTAGTTCTCCAAGCTGGAGGAGGCGCTATAGTCGAAATCGCAACCAACTTTAGCTTTGAGCATGTGGGTATTGACATCATGCTAGCCGGCCTCGGCTTTCAAGTCGCAAGCCTCGTCCTGTTTCTGGGGCTCTGTGCGGGATTTGCAATGACTTGCCTCAAGCGCCGGGATGAATTGGACGTACGATTTGTACAGCTGCGTTCGGCTCTCCGGTTTCGGATCTGCTTATATGGTCTGCTTCCCCAGCGGCAATTCTGATGCGACATGTTCATTGTACTGACATTGTCTTAGCGCTTTTTGCTGCCACAATTGCTATTCTGATCCGATCCATCTTTCGTATTGCAGAGCTGAGCAGGGGCTTCCACGGAGATATTTGGAATAATGAAGTTGATTATATGGTTCTTAAAGGAGGCATGATGGCTTTCGCCTGCTTGCTTTTGACATTTGCCCATCCAGGTATTGCATTCAGGACAGTGCTGCCAACAGTCAACGGATTTAATTGGAAGTTCAATCAGTCCAAGCGTCAGTCTAATCAATCAAATACGAGATCAGATATCAGTCAAGCCAATCAAATATTTGAACCGAGGTCAG